>LSQX01281876.1_pt1 | contig 13289 bp, 13 predicted proteins | sample 654561 | NCBI WGS metagenome assembly LSQX01 (sample SAMN04489861, study PRJNA283612) | anaerobic digester metagenome | isolation source: 4 biogas reactors fed with cattle manure at either 37C or 55C with and... | place: Denmark: Kongens Lyngby | collected 2014 | reverse complement strand
CTGGTCAGCAGCGCCATTCGTGCCGTCGAGGCCCGTGTTGGCCGTGACGCTAAAGATCATGAGGTTGCGGCCGAACTGGATATGAGCCTCGAGGAATATCATGCGATTCTCGGCGACACCGCGGGCAGCAGGCTGTTCAGCTTCGACGAACTGCTGGAAGCCGGTGCCCCCGGCGAAGCCGAAGCGGAGGCTTCGCCCTTTGAGGGGCTGGAGGATGCGCGATTTCGCGAGGCGTTGGCCGAGGCAATCGACAAGCTGCCTGAACGGGAGCGACTGATACTGTCGCTGTATTACGACGAGGAGTTGAATCTCAAGGAAATCGGCGCCGTGCTGGGCGTCAGCGAGTCCCGGGTCAGTCAACTGCACAGCCAGTGCGCAGCGCGCCTGCGGGCCCGCATGGCCGACTGGCGGGACGATTGAATTCATATCTCACCCTTTGCTGAGGTGGCAGTTTTCGTGGGGTGCACGCCGGATGCCCCTGCTCGGTTTATATGGAGGCGGTAATTGGACAAGAACATGAAAATTCTCATCGTCGACGACTTTTCGACGATGAGGCGCATCATCAAGAACCTGTTGCGTGACCTCGGCTTCACCAATACTGCCGAGGCGGATGATGGCACCACGGCGCTGCCGATGCTGCAGCATGGCAATTTCGATTTTCTGGTCACCGACTGGAACATGCCGGGCATGAGCGGCATCGATCTGTTGCGTGCGGTGCGTGCCGACGAGCGCCTCAAGACCCTGCCGGTGCTGATGGTCACGGCCGAAGCCAAGCGCGACCAGATCATCGAAGCGGCCCAGGCCGGGGTCAACGGCTACGTGGTCAAACCCTTCACCGCCCAGGCGCTCAAGGAGAAGATCGAAAAGGTCTTCGAGCGCATCGAAGCCAAGTAGCAAGGGGACTGACATGGTATTGAGCGGGAACGCCGGTCAGACGACCGCCGAGGAATTCGAGCAATCGCTCAAGACGAACGCGCAGAAGCTTGTAGAGCATCTGGAGGAGGGTGACTACAAGGAAGCGGTCATGGTCATCCATGCGATCAATCAGGCCCGCGACCGGGGGCTGTACTACGAAGTCGGCAAGCTGACCCGGGCACTGCACAACTCGATCATCAGCTTTCAGCTGGATACCGCACGCTCCTTCGGCTCCGAGCATGGCGAGCACTCGAAGATAGCCGACGCCTCCGATCGCCTTGACTACGTCGTCAGGCTCACCGACAAGGCCGCCAACCGGACCATGGACCTGGTGGAGAGCAGCGCGCCGGTGGTCAGTCAGCTCGGTCAGGAAGCGGCTGCCCTGCGCGAGGAATGGAAGCGCCTGCAGCGCAGGGAAATGACCGCCGAGGAGTTCCGCAACCTGTCCCGCAGCATCATGGACTTTCTCGAGCGCAGCGAGAAGCACAGCGCCGAGGTATCCAGCAACCTCAATGACATTCTCATGGCCCAGGATTATCAGGATCTCACCGGGCAGGTGATCAAGCGGGTCATCACACTGGTCCATGACGTCGAGGAGAGCCTGCTCAACCTGGTGCGCATGGCGGGGCAGGTCGACCGCATCGCCGGTATCCAGCATGAGCTGCCCGACCCCGAGGAGAGAAAATCTGCTTCGCAGGCTGAAGGTCCGCAGATTCATGCCGATAAGAGGGATGATGTGGTGTCGGGGCAGGATGAGGTGGATGACCTCCTGTCCAGTCTGGGGTTCTGAGGGAGCGTGGAATGAGCTTTGATGCGGATGAAGAGATTCTCCAGGACTTTCTGGTCGAGGCCGGAGAGATACTGGAGCTGTTATCTGAACAGCTGGTGGAACTGGAGAATCGCCCCAACGACAGCGATCTGCTCAACGCCATTTTCCGTGGCTTTCATACCGTCAAGGGCGGCGCCGGCTTTCTGCAGCTCGAGGCTCTGGTAACCTGCTGTCACATTGCGGAAAACGTCTTTGACATCCTGCGCAAGGGCGAGCGTGAGGTCGACGCCGAGCTGATGGACGTGGTGCTCCAGGCGCTGGACAGCATCAACAGCATGTTTGCCCAGGTGCGCGATGGTGAGGAGCCGACGCCGGCCGCTCCAGCGCTGCTTGAAGCCCTGTCCGCGCTCGCCCAGCCTGCCCAGCAGGTCGTGGCCGCTCCAGCCGCTCCGGCTGCGCCTGTGGTGGCCGCAGTCGCCGAGCCGGTGCTGGAAGCCGATGGCGATATTACCGATGACGAGTTCGAGCTGCTGCTCGAGGCCCTGCATGTCGGCCCGGAGGTCGGTGAAGCGCCCGCCGCTGCTGATGGTCATGCCGACGGCGACGAGATCACCGATGACGAGTTCGAAGCCCTGCTGGACCAGCTGCACGGCACCGGCAAGGGGCCCGGCAGTCAGCCGACCGCCGTCCCGAGCGTCCCGGCCACGCCGGTGGCCGGAGATGAGGATCTCATCACTGATGACGAGTTCGAATCCCTGCTGGATGAACTGCACGGTCCCGGCCGTGGGCCGGGGGCGGCGACCACGCCGACGCCGGTAAGCGCCCCCGCGCCCGCTGCGCCGGAAGCGGCGAAGCCGCAACCGCCAGCCCCTCCGGCAGCGGAGGAAAAGCCGGCGCCCAAACCCGCCCCCCGACGCAGCGAAGCCGGCGCCGACCATGGCGCTGCGGCCGAAACCACAGTGCGGGTGGATACCGCCCGGCTCGACGAGATCATGAACATGGTCGGCGAGCTGGTACTGGTGCGCAACCGACTGACCCGTCTGGGGCTGACCAGCGAGGATGAGGAACTCACCAAGGCGGTGGCCAATCTGGACATGGTGACTGCGGACCTGCAGGCCTCGGTGATGAAGACCCGCATGCAGCCGATCAAGAAGGTCTTCGGTCGTTTCCCCCGGGTGGTACGGGACCTCTCGCGCAGCCTGAAAAAGGAAATCAATCTCGAACTGGTCGGTGAGGAAACCGATCTGGACAAGAACCTGGTGGAGGCCCTCGCCGATCCGCTGGTGCACCTGGTGCGCAACGCGGTCGATCACGGAATCGAATCCCCCGAGGAGCGCGAGGCAGCCGGCAAGCCGCGGGTCGGTCAGATGGTGCTGGCCGCCCGCCAGGAAGGCGATCACATCCTGCTGACCATCAGCGACGATGGCAAGGGCATGGACGCCGAGGTGCTGCGTGCCAAGGCGGTGGAGAAGGGCATGATGGATCGGGATGCTGCGGAACGCCTGAGCGAGTCCGAATGCTTCAACCTGATCCTGGCGCCGGGTTTCTCGACCAAGACCGAGGTATCCGACGTCTCCGGGCGGGGTGTCGGCATGGATGTGGTGCGCACCCGTATCTCCCAGCTCAACGGCACCATCGCCATCGAGTCGACCAAGGGGCAGGGCACCCGTATCTCGATCAAGGTGCCGTTGACCCTGGCCATCATGCCGACCCTCATGGTCATGCTCGGTCGTCAGGCCTTTGCCCTGCCGCTGGTGAACGTCAACGAGATCTACAATCTGGATCTGTCGCGGACCAATGTGGTTGACGGGCAGGAGGTGATCCTGGTGCGGGACAAGGCGCTGCCGCTGTTCTGGCTCAAGCGCTGGCTGATGCCCGGGGCCTCCGAGGAGATCGACCGGACCGCGGCCAGTGTGGTGATAGTGTCGGTGGGGACCCAGCGCGTGGGCTTCGTGGTGGATCAGCTGGTAGGACAGGAAGAGGTGGTCATCAAGCCCCTGGGCGGAATGCTGCAGGGAACGCCCGGCATGGCCGGGGCGACCATCACCGGTGATGGCAGGATCGCATTGATCCTGGACATCCCGGGACTGCTCAAGCGCTATGCGCGAAAGGGCTAGGAGAGCGCATTGATCAAGGTACTGGTGGTGGACGACTCGGGCTTCTTCCGCAGGCGGGTAGCGGAGATCCTCGGTGCCGATCCTCAGATTCAGGTGGTGGGGACAGCCACCAACGGCCAGGAGGCGGTGGAGCAGACACTGGCCCTGCATCCGGACGTGATCACCATGGACTACGAGATGCCGGTGATGGACGGCATTACCGCCGTGCGCCAGATCATGCAGCGTCAGCCCACACCCGTGCTCATGTTCTCCTCGCTGACCTATGAGGGCGCGCGGGTCAGTCTCGATGCCCTGGACGCCGGTGCCGCGGACTACCTGCCGAAGAATTTCGAGGATATCTCCCGCCACCCGGAAAAGGTTCGCCAGCTGCTCTGCGAGCGCGTCCACGCGCTGGCGCGCAGCAACCGGCGCTCCCTGGGACTGGGCGCGGCTGCGGCACCGGTGGCGTCCGCTGCCCCCGCGCCAGCGGCGCGTCAGCCCCTGGCTCCACGGGCTGCTGCAACGGCTCGGGCGCCGGCCCCGGCTGAGCCCGTCCGGCGCAGTGCGGCGCCACGCAAGCGCAGCTACAAGCTGGTGGCCATAGGCACCTCCACCGGCGGGCCGGTTGCCCTGCAGAAGATTCTGACCCGGTTGCCTGCCAGTTTTCCCGCCCCCATATTGCTGATCCAGCACATGCCCGGGACCTTCACCACGGCCTTTGCCGAACGCCTCGACAAGCTTTGCCAGATCAGTGTCCGGGAGGCGGTGGACGGTGACATGCTGCGCCCGGGTGTGGCTCTGCTGGCACCGGGCGGCAAGCAGATGATGATCGACGCGCGCGGTACCGTCCGCATTCTGCCGGGCGACGAGCGTCTCAACTACAAGCCCAGCGTGGATGTGACCTTCGGCTCGGCCGCCCGCGCCCTGCAGGACAAGGTGCTGGCGATAGTACTTACCGGAATGGGTGCCGATGGCCGGGAAGGGGCACGCATGCTCAAGCAGGCCGGCAGCACCGTATGGGCCCAGGACGAGGCGAGCTGCGTGATCTACGGCATGCCCATGGCGGTGGTCAAGGCCAACCTGGCAGACGGCGTGTACGATCTGGACGAGATCGCCCGTTATCTGACGGAGCTGGGCTGATGGATATCCTCAGTGTCATCGGGCTGCTGCTGGCGCTGGTCGCCATCATAGGTGGCAACCACCTGGAGGGTGGTCATATCGGGGCGCTGGTCAATGGCCCGGCGGCGCTCATCGTGGTCGGCGGTACCCTGGGGGCAGCCTTCATCCAGACTCCGCTGGCGGTTTTCAAACGCGCCCTGGCCATGCTCGGCTGGGTGTTCCGTGCACCCCGTGCGCCATTTCGCGAGGGCATAGGCCAGGTGGTCAACTGGAGCAACACCGCTCGCAAGGAAGGGCTGCTGGGTCTGGAGGCCTCCGCGGATATGGAGCCGGACCTGTTCGCACGCAAGGGGCTGCAGCTGCTTGCCGACGGCTGCGAGGCCGATACCCTGCGCAGTATCCTGGAAGTCGAGCTGATTACCCGGGAGAACCGCGACCTGCGGGCGGCCAGGGTCTATGAAAGCATGGGCGGCTACTCTCCGACCATTGGCATCATCGGGGCGGTCATGGGCCTGATTCATGTCATGGGCAACCTGGCCGATCCGTCCATGCTGGGTAGCGGCATCGCCGTGGCCTTCGTGGCCACCATCTACGGGGTGGCACTGGCCAACCTCTTCCTGCTGCCGGTGGCCGCCAAGCTCAAGGCCGTGGTGCTCGAGCAGTCCCGATACCAGGAAATGATCCTCGAGGGTCTGTTGTCCATTGCCGAGGGCGAGAATCCCCGCTCCATCGAAATGAAGCTCGAAGGCTTCCTGGACTGATCTATGCGCAGGCATCGGGAACAAGAGCACGCCAACAACGAACGCTGGATGGTGTCCTACGCGGACTTCATCACCCTGCTGTTTGCCTTCTTCGTGGTCATGTACTCGATCTCCTCGGTCAACGAGGGCAAGTACAAGGTCCTGACCGAATCGCTGATGGGGGTGTTCAGCCAGGCCCCGAAAACCCTGGATCCGATACAGCTGGGGGAGGTCATTCCGCGCTCACCCACGCCAACCCAGGTGGCGGAGTCCGTCGCCAGCGAAGGCGGCACCAGCGGCAGCGGCAGTCAGGATCCGCTCGAGGATATTGCCGACGCCATGCAGGCCGCCTTCGGCGAGCTGATCAGCGTCGGCGACCTGCGGGTGCATGCCAACGAGCTGTGGATCGAGATCGAACTGAGCTCCAGCCTGCTGTTTCCCAGCGGTGATGCGCTGCCCCTGAACAGCGCCTTCGACCTGATCGAACGTATCGCCGGCATCCTGGCACCCTACGACAATCCCATCCACGTGGAGGGGTTCACCGACAACCTGCCGATCCGCTCGCGGCTCTATCCCACCAACTGGGAGCTGTCTGCCGCCCGGGCTGCCACTGTCGTGCGCATGCTCAGCGCCGGCGGCATCGAAGCCGGGCGCCTGGCTGCGGTCGGCTATGGAGAACATCGACCGATTGCCGATAACAGTACCGAAGCCGGTCGCCGCGCCAACCGCCGCGTAGTGCTGCTGGTATCACGCTATACCGACCGGCGCCACCAGGGCCCGGAAGGTGACCTGCCGAGCATGCGCCAGGCGCGCAGCGAGGCGGCGCAGGATGTGGGACCGGGCTGATGCGAAGGACAACGGGAGCAGTGCGATGAAGGTATGGGCGGTGGCCAATCAGAAAGGCGGCGTGGGCAAGACCACCTCGACCGTGGCCCTGGCCGGTCTGCTGGCCGATCAGGGCCAGCGCGTGCTGGTGGTCGATCTGGACCCCCATGGCTCCATGACCAGCTACTTCGGACATGACCCCGACCAGCTGACCAGCAGCGTGTTCAACCTGTTCCAGCATCAGGGCAGCGTGCCCGATGGGCTGGCGGCGGCCCTGCTGCTGACGACGTCCCACGACAGCATCAGCCTGCTGCCCTCCAGCACGTCGCTGGCTACACTGGAACGTCAGTCGGCCACCCAGGGCGGCTTCGGCCTGGTTCTGTCGCGCGCCCTGGAGCAGCTGCAGGGGGAGTTCGACTTCGTCATCATCGACAGCCCACCGCTGCTTGGTGTCTCGATGATCAACGCCCTGGCCGCCTGCCAGCGACTGATAGTGCCTGTCCAGACGGAATTCCTGGCGCTGAAGGGGCTGGAACGCATGGTGCACACCCTGACCATGGTCAACCGGTCCCGGCGCCGGGCGCTGCCCTATACCATAGTGCCGACCCTGTTCGACCGCCGGACCCAGGCGTCCCTGAGCACCCTGCGCAAACTGCGCAACGACTATGCCGAACAGATGTGGCAGGCCTACATCCCCATTGACACCAAGCTGCGAGACGCCAGCCTGGCGGGCGTTGTACCATCACAGCTGGAGCCCAACGCCAGGGGGGTGCTGGCATACCGGGCGTTGCTGCGGTATCTGCTGGTGCAGAGTGTGGCCCGATCCGAGGAGACTGCCTGATGAGCGATTCACTGGCTGTTCAGCATTATGTACCTGCCCAGACGCTGCAATGCTATCTGGACTCGCTGCTGCAGGAGGCGGCCGCCGATCTGGCGCTGGCCGAGCAGAGTATGCCCGATGTGCCGGTGTCCCCCGCAGCCGAGGCACGCACGCCGCAGGCGCTGTCCCCGGTGACCGTCCCGGTAGAGACTCCGGCGGTATCGGCAGAACCCGAGCCCACCCCGCAGGCGGCTGCTCCGGTGCCCGGCGGCAGTTGGCGTGAGCAGCCCTTCGATGCCTTGCTGTTCGATGTGGGCGGCCTGACCCTGGCGGTCCCGCTGGTTTCCCTTGGCAGCATTCACCCTCTGGATGGCCCCATCACTCCGCTGTTCGGTCAGCCGGACTGGTTCCTCGGCCTGCTGCCGACCGGGCAGGGCAGTCTCAGGGTAGTGGATACCGCCCGCTGGGTGATGCCCGAGCGGTACCATCCCGAGCTGCGTGAAGAGCTGCGTTACGTGATCTCCATCCAGGGGTTCGACTGGGGGCTGGCGGTACACAGCGTCAGCGAATCCATCCGTCTGGATCCGGCCCAGGTGAAATGGCGCTCAGGGGCGGGTAAACGGCCGTGGCTGGCCGGAACCGTCATCGATCACATGTGTGCCCTGCTGGATGTGGAAGCCCTGGCTGCGCTCATCAGCCACAGCAGTTGAGTCGCGCTGGTAAAGACACCGGGGCCCGTTTAGGATGCAACTATCGCCACCCTTCGAAGCCGAGCATGGCCGGGAACGGGGCATTGACGTCGAGATACGAGAACGATGAAGAACAACACTGCACAGACCGCCGAAGATCCGATTCTGCAATGGGTGACCTTCCGCCTGGATAACGAGACCTACGGGATCAATGTGATGCAGGTGCAGGAAGTCCTGCGCCACACCGAAATTGCTCCTGTTCCCGGCGCCCCCGAGTATGTGCTGGGCATCATCAACCTGCGTGGCAATGTGGTCACTGTGATCGACACTCGCCAGCGCTTTGGCCTGGCGCCGGCACCGGTGACCGAGCAGACCCGTATCGTGATCATCGAGGCGGACCGCCAGGTGGTCGGCATTCTGGTCGACAGTGTCGCCGAGGTGGTCTACCTGCGACAGTCCGAGATCGAGACCGCGCCGCACGTTGGTACTGACGAGGCGGCCAGGTTCATCCAGGGCGTATGCAACAAGAATGACGAGCTGCTGATTCTGGTCGATCTGGAAAAGATGATGACCGATGACGAGTGGGCAGAGTTGCAGGATATCTGACGCCCATGGATGAACGCTGGCTGCTTCTGGGCGCGGGGCTGCTGCTGGGGACACTGGTGTCGTTGCTGATTGCCAGCCTCCTCGGCCAGCGACGGCTGGCCCGCATCCAGCACGAGCAGCAGGCCCGACTGGATGCCCGTATCGACAAGCTGGGACAGAAACTCGCGGAGTACCAGCAGAGCAACATCCGCATGGGCGAGGAGCTGCTCAGCCTGCGCGAGAAGCTGGGGCAGCTGGAAAACCGCCAGCAGCGGGTGGAGCAGCAGGATGTCCAGGGCATGCCCTACAACCAGGCCAGTCGACTGGTACAGATGGGCGCCAGTACCGATGACCTGATGCAGGCCTGTGGACTCAGTCGCAGCGAAGCCGAACTCATGCTCAAGCTGCACGGTCAGCGCGACTGACGGCTCCCCCATCCGGGCCCGCCCCATATCCCCCCTGCATCGTCTATGCTGTCTGGCATTTCCCCTTGCAATGCAGGCGACCACACATGAACAGGTTACTTACCACACTGATACTGGCCGGCAGCGCGTCCCTGGCCCAGGCGGACATGGCCACCCGAGCGGTGGACTACCACATCGACGGCGAAGTCTTCCAGGGACTGCTGGTCTACGATGACAGCGTCACCGCGCCCCGTCCGGGATTGCTGATGGTGCCGAACTGGATGGGGGTCACCGAGAATGCGGCGAAGAAGGCCTGGCGCGCTGCCGGCAGCGACTATGTGGTGTTCATAGCCGACATGTACGGCAGGCACATCCGCCCGGCGGATGCTGCCCAGGCCGGTGCCGCCGCCGGTGCGGTGAAGGGTGACACCGAGCTGATGCGCACCCGGGTCAATGCCGCGCTGGAGGTGTTCCGTCAGGAGGCGGCCGAGCTGCTGGATACCTCCCGCATGGGGGCCATCGGCTTCTGTTTCGGTGGCACTTCGGTGCTGGAACTGGCGCGGTCCGGCACAGCCCTCAGCGGTGTGGTGTCCTTCCACGGCAACCTGGATACCGGCCTGCCGGCTCAGCCGGGTGCAGTGAAGTCTCCGGTGCTGGTGTTGCATGGTGCGGACGATCCCTATGTCCCGCCGCAGCAGGTGGCCGACTTCGAGGCGGAAATGCGCAATGCCGGGACAGATGACTGGCAGCTGCTCAGCTTCGGCGGCGCGGTACACTCCTTCACCGATCCCACCGCCAATCTCCCCGGACAGGCCATGTATGATGCGCGGGTGGCCGAACGTGCCTTCCGCCAGATGCGGCTGTTCTTCGCCGAAACCATGGCGACACCTGTGCCGGAGACCTCGCGCTGAGGCCCCGGCCAGAGGCCTTCCGATAGGGTCGGCAGGGCAGGGCGGGGATGACCATAACGGGTGATATTCAGCGCATGGATAACGGTGGCGGTGGCTGGAGTCCGGTGCGCCGCCGACGGATACTGGCAAAAGACCAATAACAACAAGACCTATGGAGTTGCACATGTCTAGACCTGAACTGCCAGGCTGGCGCTGGGGACCCTTCACCTTCCGCATGCCCTTCTACCACACCCGGCTGTACTGGCCGGAATTGCTGCAGGGCATCTTCATTGCCGCAGCCACCGGCCTGTCACTCATCCCCCTGATGACCATGTTCTTCGGCCTGACCTTCGAGGAGGCGGTGGCGGCCTCCATGATCCACTCCATCCTCATCAGTACTGCCCTGATCGTCTTCGGTGAACCCTATGCCCCCGGCTGGCTGACACCCGCGCTGCCACTGGTGCTGGCCTTCGCCATCGGCATAGGTGAGGATCCGACCCTGCGCCTGCAGGCGATGGCGGCGCTGTCCCTGGACTTCGCACTGTTGCTCTTCGTGCTGGGGGTGACCGGGCTGGGCCGGCGTTTCATCGTCTGGCTGCCCGATACCCTCAAGGCGGGCATCATCCTTGGGGCCGCGCTGGCAGCCCTCAAGCGGGTGTTCATCGATGATGCGGAGCGATTCCTGCTGCAGCAGCCGATTGCCACCGGTCTGGCCTGTGCGGTGTGTCTGATCTTCGCTTTCTCGCTGCCGATGCAGCGCTGGCGCGAGAAGTACCGCTGGGTCGCGCTGATCGCCGCGCTGGGGCTGCTGCCGGGCTTCTTGGTGGCGGCCATTGTCGGGCCCATGGTCGGAGAGGTTCATTACAACATCCAGTGGGGCATCCTGATCCCACCGGTCGGTGACATGTGGGCCAAGATGTCACCCTTTGCCATCGGTTTTCCGAGTGTCAGCCTGATGTTCCAGGCCATGCCGCTGGCATTGATCACCTACATCATCCTGTTCGGTGATCTGGTCACCGGCAACGAGGTGATCCTGGATGGCCAGAAGGATCGACCCGATGACCACATCGACATCAATCCGACGCGCTCCCACGTATCCATGGCCATCCGCAATGCGCTGATGGGTATCAGCGCGCCCTTTTTCCCCACCCAGGGCGCGCTTTGGACCGGTGTCCACGTGATCATAGTGCAGCGCTGGAAGCAGGGCAGAGAAGCCATGGACAGTCTGCACAGCGGCCTGGTCTCCTATTACGGTATGGGCATTCCGGTGCTGTTTTTCCTGCTTCCGCTGCTGACCGGCCTGCAGCCGCTGCTGGGTATCGCCCTGTCGCTGACCCTGGTGCTCACCGGCTTTGCCTGCGCCTATATCGCCATGGCCATCCCTACCAACAACGCCTCCCGGGGCGCGGTACTCATGATTGGTGCCGGCCTGGCCTTCTTCGAACCCTGGGTGGGGCTGCTGTTCGGTGTGGTCACCACGCTGCTGCTGGTGGGCTGGGATACCGCGCCGGCGCCGCCAGCGGATGAGCTGAAGGTCGTCGATCCGAGCCGTGCCGGCCTCGAGCAGGAGGGCTGAGAGCGGCGCTGCCCGTTGACAACCTCGGGAATGCTAGACTGCCGGCTCGGCAAAATGGCTTCCCGAGGTAATACGTGCGCCCCCGTAGCGATAATCAATATTCCGCTGGCCCGGTGAACTGGCGGATCATCCGCAGTCTGCTGCCTTATCTGAGCGAGTTCCGTGGCCGGGTGTTCCTGGCCATGGCCTGTCTGGTGCTGGCCAAGCTGGCGGGCGTCGCAGTGCCCTGGATGCTCAAGCTGATCGTCGAGCACTTCGAGAACAGTCCCCAGAACCTGATGCTGGTGCCCGTGGTCCTGCTGATTGGCTACGGCCTGCTGCGCTTTGCCACCGTATTCTTCTCCGAACTGCGCGATGCGGTGTTCGCTCGTGTGGCCGAGCGGGCCATGCGTCGCATCTCCCTCAGGGTCTTCGAACATCTGCACCGGCTGGACCTGGGCTTTCATCTGTCCCGACGTACCGGCGGGCTGGCCCGGGATATCGAGCGGGGCACCAGCGGCATCAGTTTCCTGCTGCGCTTCATGGTCTTCAACATCATCCCGACGGTACTGGAGATCGCCCTCATTGCCGGCATCCTGCTGGTCAACTTCAGTCCCATGTATGCCCTGGCGGTACTGGGCTCGGTGCTGGTGTACGGCCTGTTCACCATCAGTTTCACCGAGTGGCGCAACCGCTTCGTGCGCGAGAGCAACAAGCTGGACAACAGTTCCAATACACGGGCGGTGGACAGCCTGCTGAACTACGAGACGGTGAAGTACTTCGGCAACGAGGCGTTCGAAGCGCGCCAGTACGACGAGCATCTGGCCGGCTGGGAAGCAGCGCGGATGAAGACCCGGCTGTCGCTGTCGGCGCTGAACTCCGGTCAGGCCTTCATCATTGCCGCTGCGGTGACCCTGCTCATGGTCATGGCCGCCAGTCAGGTGGCCGGTGGTGCCATGACCCTGGGCGAGCTGGTGATGATCAACGCCTACATGATCCAGCTGTTCATTCCGCTCAACTTCCTCGGCTTCATCTACCGGGAGATCCGCGAGGCGCTGATCAATATCGAGCGCGTGTTCGGTCTGATGGAGGCGCCGGTGAAGGTGCAGGACCGCCCGCAGGCGCCGGCGCTGCAGGTAACGGGGGGCGAGGTCCGTTTCGAAGGCGTCTGCTTCGCCTATCAGGCCGATCGCCCCATACTGCATGAGGTAAGCTTCACCATTCCCGCCGGCCACACCCTGGCCGTGGTCGGCCCCAGCGGGGCCGGCAAATCGACCCTGGCGCGCCTGCTGTTCCGTTTCCATGATGTGGACCGGGGCAGCATCCGTATCGACGGCCAGGACATCCGTGAGGTGACCCAGCAGAGCCTGCGCGCGCATATCGGCGTGGTGCCCCAGGATACCGTGCTGTTCAACGACACCATCGGCTTCAACATTGCCTACGGGCGGCCGGGCGCGTCAGAGCAGGAGATCTGGGAAGCGCTGCGCATGGCCCAGCTGGAAGACTTCGTCAAGCGTCTGCCCCAGGGTCTGGAGACCCAGGTGGGCGAGCGCGGGCTCAAGCTGTCCGGTGGCGAGAAGCAGCGTATCGCCATCGCCCGGGTGCTGCTGAAGAATCCGCCGGTGCTGATTCTGGACGAGGCCACGGCGTCGCTGGATACCCATTCCGAACGGCGCATCCTGGACGCCCTGAATCTGGTTTCGCAAAGGCGTACGACGCTGGCGATTGCCCATCGGCTGTCGACCATAGTTCATGCCGAGCAGATTCTGGTGCTGGATCAGGGCCGCATTGTCGAACGCGGCAGCCATCAGCAGCTGCTCGCTGCCAATGGCGCCTATGCCCGGCTGTGGGCCGAGCAACAAAAAACCGCCGACCCGTTGCC
>LSQX01395603.1_pt1 | contig 13290 bp, 11 predicted proteins | sample 654561 | NCBI WGS metagenome assembly LSQX01 (sample SAMN04489861, study PRJNA283612) | anaerobic digester metagenome | isolation source: 4 biogas reactors fed with cattle manure at either 37C or 55C with and... | place: Denmark: Kongens Lyngby | collected 2014 | reverse complement strand
GTGATGCGTGTCGAAGTCAGGAAAATGAAGGTGCAAAACACGGATTATCTGTCGTGTACACTAAAGCGAAAAACAATTGGTCAATGATGAAGATGAAGTTGAATGGTTAGGAGGTTAATTCATTTTCTAATCCTCGCCAACGTGAATGGCCGGGACAAGCCAATTAGAGCCTGATTAAGAGCTTTCTTTCAATTTCGGTATTTCAATTTTGAATACTGTACCTACATTCCACTCCGATTCGAACGTGATATCACCACCCAGCATCTGTATTATATTTTTACTGATTGCTAAGCCTAAGCCCATTCCGGTCGATTTTGTAGTGAAATTAGGCGAGAACAATTTTTCTTTTGTCTCTTCATTCATCCCCGTCCCATTGTCTTTGATAAACACATAAATTTTATCATTATCGCTTTTGACATTGATATCTATGTATCCATTTTTGTTTGTTGGGATTGCCTGGAACGCGTTTTTTATCAAATTATTAAATACCAGAATCAATTGTTCTCTATCTGCAAAAGCATACAGATCTTTATCGGCACCCGAATAACTCAATTCAATATTTTCGGCATTGTTTGAGAAAAGGACATAGACAGATTTCAATTTTCGAGCCACATCAACTTTCACGAAATTAGCTTCAGGAAGTTTTGCAAAACTGGAGAATGAACTGGCGATTTTTGAAAGATTCTCAATTTGTTCTATCAGCGTTTCGGATGATTTCTCAAAATACTCTTCAAATCTTTTTTCATCTACAGACTTTATATATTGCATGTGTTGAATAGTCAATTTCATTGGTGTCAGCGGATTATTGATTTCATGCGCCACTTGTCTTGCCATTGTTTTCCAGGCAGATTCACGCTCAGATTTAGCAAGAAGTTGAGCACTTTTCTCCAATTCTTCCACCGTCATATTGTACTGATCCACGAGCTGCCCGATCTCATCATTCGGCCTGTAATTGATCTTTTTATTTTCCTGACCGATTTTGATTTCTTTCAAACTTTGCTGCAGCAATGTCAATGGAGAAGACAGCTGGCGTGTAATTATAAGACTTAAAAGTATAAACAAAACAGTGATTATCAAATAGATATGAACAATCACAGTGAGAAATGACTCCAAGTCAGACTGGATTAAATCTTCGCTCAAAAACTGAGGTACCGCGATATAGCCGATTTGGAGAAAATCACCGTTGTAGAAATCGGTGTAGGCTGCCAGATATTCAAGGTTTCCGATTCTTTCATACTGATTGTTATTTTCATTTTTAGAGAAATAGACAATCGGAGAGATTCTTCGCCCTACCAATTCTCTTGAAAACAGTATTGGCTGCGAACTGCCAACAAGCATTCCATCATTGTCGTACACATGAATATCGGTCTGGTAGATATAGGACAAATCCTGCAAATCAAAATTCAACGAAGAAGTCATGGTTGAATCCAAATGCTCCTGCCAATAATATTTTTCCTGTAACGCCATTTGGACATAGTTCTTTGTAAGTTCTAATGTCTGTTTCTGCTCATCGACATATTTTCTTTGCATGAAGTTTAATGACACATAGAATATCGACAAGAAACTCAGCACAAGTAAAATGATAAAGGCGACCAAATAACGAGAAGAAAATTTATAGGTTATTTTCGTCTTTCCGTTGAACATCTGATAAAGCCATATAAACAGAAATGTGAGACAAAGATAAAGTATAAATGTGTAGAAAAAATAGAGCAGATAGGAGAGAAAACCGCCCTGTTTTTCTTCAGACAAAATATAGTAATTGTACGCATCCGGAACAAAAACATAGTGTGTATATCCGCCATAATCCTGGGTAAAATACCTGCTTTTGTTCTTCTCTATCCATCTTGCGTCAGTTCTGTAATGAAATTTTCCGGTCACATACGTCAACTCCCTATAAGCATATCGAGCACTCGAAAGCGATAATTGCGTCTGGATTCCTTGCGGGTTTTCAATCAGCAAATTGGGGAAACTATAACTTTTGTAGGATCTTCTCGGATAGAACTCCATGTAAAAATTGACTTCTTTGCCGTTTTGGACAGCATTTTTAAATGCCCCCAAAAATGACAAATCGGAATTTGGATTGGTCATGGCATAAAAATTCGTAGTTTTTATCCTTTTTCCCCAATTAGCAATCTCATTTGTGTAAGCCAAATCCCATTCCGCATCAGGTATCGTCCCAAAAAGTCGCATCTCGTATTTATTCCAAAATCCTCTTAAATACGTGTTATTTATATATTCGTTCGCTTTGATTATCGAATCGGGAAATTGTACTAAATACAATATTCTTTTATCTTGTAAAATCTGGTGATTCAAGTCGCTAAGCAACGAAATTGCGATTCGATCCTCCTCGGTATCTTCACTCGCATAGTGGTTTTCCGCCAAAATCTTATACTTGTCAAACTTTTTATCCTTGTTCATAGCAATGGACGCGGAAGTAACAAACAACGTATAACTAAACAGCCATAACGCAAAATACCATTTTGTCCTTACTGCCATTACTCGAGTCTGTTGTAGATAAAGGACAGCATTCAGCAGGAAATAAGAAATGGCAGCGATAAGACCGTATTTTCCAAAATAAAAGTAGCAAAACAGACAAATGATCAAGGTCATCACTAAATCTATTTTCAACACATTGATGAGCGAAATTCCCGGCTTCACCAATCTGTAGATCCTGATTCTCAGCAACATATAACTTACTCCCCAAACAAGAAACAACAAATGATTCCAAAGCGAAACGAACGTTATATCCCTAAATTTCAATATGTTAATCTCTGTAGAAGAATTAAACACAACTCCTACCAAGAAATTGAAAATCAAGATAAAGTAAACTCCGGGAATCATCAAAAGCAAAAGCCTTTTTATAAATTGATTTTTCTCGAAACGAAATTCGACTTGAACATTTTCACAAAAAAGATAAATCAGCGTATAAAGATACGCAGTCAGAAAACTCAAATGCGTAAGCGTAGATAAAATCGTACTTGACGCGTAATGGTAGGGAGTGAAAATCCGATTTTGGAAAAATGTGAATGGGAAATTGAAAATCAGCGAAGAGAAAATGAAAGAAGTTACAAAAGCACTGACAATGAAATATTCTTTTATCGAAATTTTTTCCTTTTCAATCAAGTGCGGAAAACTAGCAAACAAGTAAAAATAGATTGAATATGAGAGGAAAAAGAAAATTATCGCCGCCAACGACCATTTTTCATTGTATAGTGCCTGTTCGGGCAATTGCAAAGTGAACAAATAATCATTTTTTGAGCTAAAAACCGCGTATTTGTCAGCCGGGGCATTCAGTATAAATGTCAGTTCTTTGGAAAGATTAAGCGGCGAGATAAATGTATTTTGCAGCTCTTTATTTTCATACGGAAAATTGTATTTTAGCGGTATAAAAACGACAATATTGTAATCACCCACTTTCTTTGATTTCGTGAGAGCCAGCACATTCGAAAGTTCTTGGTATTTCCAATCGGTATTTTTCAGGTTACGCGGCTCAGTCTGATTATTCGACCAGAAAATCAATTTGTCCTGATGGTAAACCAGATAGGTATTCGGCAATTTCTCAAAAGGAATCCACATCAAAGAATCAACTCGGTCATTAATAATAGCACGTTCTATTTCGATGATTTTATTGTCGGCATTTCGCTCCATCATGGCTACAACTTTGCGAACCTCATCCACCTTCACGGCACGTTGTGGCGATGAATTATATATCCACTGACATATAAAACCACCGGTAGCGAGCAGCAGCATAATGACTAAAAGCAAGCGACTCGAATTATATAATCGTGCTAAACGGCTCTTTTTAAGCATGGTGGTATGGTTCTCCTTTCAATATTGTCATTGCACGGTACAGTTGCTCTACAAAAAACAATCGAATCATTTGGTGAGAAAAAGTCATAGTAGAGAATGACAGCAAAAACTTTGCCTTTTCATATATCTTCGGCGCAAATCCGTATGGACCACCTACAACAAAGACCAAATCACGTGAAGAGGTGTTCATTTTTTTAGAAAGATATTCAGAAAAACCCACCGATGTTAGCATTTTACCATGTTCATCCAGCAGCACCAAATCATCTGAAGCTGCGATTTTCGACAAAATTAAATCCGCTTCTTTCTCTTTTTGCAAATCAACAGGCATGCTTTTTGCATTTTTCAACTCAGGTATGACAATTTGTTCAAATGAAATATAATATTTCAATCTTGAAACATATTCATCAATCAAGCCCAAAAGCCTTGAATCTGAGGTTTTTCCGATAAGAATTAATTTTATTTTCAATTTTTTATCAAAAACTATTTTTTTTGGTCTGAAATTTGTATGAATAGAAATGAATTAACCCGCTGCCAACAAATGAAATAAATTCTGAATATTTATTCTTCACTCACAAACAGCGGTTTTAATCTTTTAGTCGTAAATTAATGCATTTTTGCCTCTATTTACGAAGTTTGAATATTAATTGCAAATATTGCAAAAAAAAGTGTAATAACACCATAAGAACTCATAAAAAGATAATGAAAACACTTAAACACATACTATTTTTTTCTCTGCTGACAATATTTTCATTTTCAGCAGCCGCTCAAGGTTCGGGCATTCATCCTGACATTATTTCTTCTATCAGCCAGGGAAACACGGCCAAATTGGCTCCTCACCTTGGGAATAACGTAGAATTAGTAATTGACAATAAAAACGACATATACAGCAAACAACAGGCAATTGAAATTATTACAGACTTTTTTAGAAAAAACACGGTAATCGATTTCAAAATACTACACAGCGGAGCTAAAGACTTATCGAGTTTTGCTATTGGTTCGCTAAAGACCTCAACAGGTGTATATCGCGTCTATATTTTAACTCGAAAAATGGACGGAAAATCACTTATACAGCAACTACGAATAGAATCAAATAATGAATAAAATTTTTCTAAGCAAAATCCCGCTTTGGTTTGCTGAAGACATAGGCGATGGCGATCATACCACCCTGTCTTGCATTCCGGCCGATGCTGTCGGCAAGTCTCAATTAATAATAAAAGAAGACGGAATACTCGCAGGAGTAGAAGTCGCGCGTGAAATTTTCAATGCTTTCGACCCGGATTTGAAAATGACCGTTTACCTTCAGGATGGGGCGGAAGTGAAGTACGGAGATATCGCTTTCGTAGTAGAGGGAAAAATCCAATCTCTCCTCCAAACCGAGCGGCTCATGCTCAATATCATGCAGCGAATGAGCGGCATTGCTACTCGCACACACGAGTACCAAAAACGTCTGGCCGGGACTAAAACTAAAGTCCTTGACACGCGTAAAACTACGCCCGGACTTCGAATGCTTGAAAAACACGCCGTAAAAGTTGGTGGAGGAGCGAATCACCGGATCGGTCTTTACGATATGATTTTGCTGAAAGATAACCACATTGATTTTGCAGGTGGAATCCGACAAGCCATCACACGGGCAAAAGATTACCTGAAAGAAAAAGGGAAAGATCTGAAAATTGAGATTGAAGTTCGAAGTTTCGATGAACTGAACGAAGTCCTTGAAGTAGGCGGAGTGGATCGGATAATGCTTGATAATTTTTCGGTAGATAACACAAAAAAAGCCGTAAAAATAATCGGAGGCAGGTACGAGACCGAATCTTCCGGTGGAATTACCCTCGAAACGCTTCGTGATTACGCCGAGTGCGGTGTAGATTATATCTCAGTCGGGGCGCTTACCCATTCCGTAAAAAGCTTGGATATGAGCTTCAAAGCTGTGTAAGGGTCACTCATCACTCATAAACTCAATATATTTTCAAGAAACCGTTTACATGATTCATTTAATCTGTGAACGGTTTCTTTTATTTTTAAACTGCAATCGGTCTTTAGGATGTTAATGTGTGATTGCGATTTCGGACGACAGGCTCCGCGAGCCATCGAATCATCCCTTTTCTATGGAGAGGTTACTCCGATTTTAACAGATTCAGATAAGAATTTGCAGTCGGTATTTCCCTTCTCCGTTTGGAGTAGCGGGATTGGCCGATTGAAGAATTCAACATGTGCATTAAAACCGTGATATACCGTGGATTCGCGCGTAACCTGACGGAAATTCGATTACTATCTATGGTGTCTGAGCTCCTCATATCTGTCCTCTTCCATTCTGAATGATGAGAAATGATTGCTTATTTTTTCACAAAAAAAACAGATCAATCGTGTAATTTATTCGTTTTTTTTAGCTAATTTTGCGTAAGGCGAAAGTTGTAATTCACCCTGAAAGTGGGCGATAACCGAGAAAGCCTATTGAATATCGAAAACTTAAAATTGAATCAATTATGCTTTGGATGACATTAGCGATAAAAAAATACGCTGTATTCTCCGGAAGGTCTCGTAGAAAAGAGTTTTGGATGTTTTTTCTTTTTTATCTAATCGTGTTATTAACTGCTCTAATTTTAGACAATATCTTAGGAACTACAATTGACATAATGGAGACTAACACTGATTTCGGGCTCATATACCTTATTTCTTTCATTTCTCTCTTAATTCCGTTAGTCTCAGTATCAGTCAGAAGGCTTCATGACATAAATAAAAGCGGATGGTTTTTTCTTGTCATTTTCATTCCGCTAATCGGACTTATCTGGTTTATAATCATGGCGATAACTGAGGGTGACAAAGGGGAAAATCAATACGGTCCTGACCCAAAAGCGAATGAAAACGTTTTTAAAATATGATAATTGAATAAAACCGTTCTGTCTTCGTAACGGTTTTTTTTGTTCTGCTTTTTTCAGTTTTTTTGTTTGTCAGATAAGAAATATTCTGCATTGATAGTTGCAGATTTAAGAAAAATACCATATCTTTATTGTGTGATTAAGAAGTGGATTTTAGTCTGTTTCATTAACCGGAATTGAAAATCTCACTTTCCTTTTTTGAGTTATCCGTGCTATACGTTGAGTGTCCTCAACTGCCCTCGTATCAAATTGTAATCCTGCATTTCAAAAATTATCAACCCATATAAAAAGGAGGTAAAAATGTCACAAAATTCACCTTTAGTTGTAACAATCAGTCGTGAATTAGGTGGTGGCGGTGCATACATCGGTCATAAACTGGCTGAAGAATTAGACATGTACTACGCTGATCACGATATCATTACGCGTACAGCTGAAAAACTATCCGTTTTTTTAGATGACGTAGCTCCGCATGAAGAGAGAATAACTTCATTCTGGCAAAATTTCTGGGAAAAAACCGGTATCCATGAGTTTTATAGTGAGGCAGTCGGAAGTTTCAAGCCCACCACTGCAAAAATTTATGAAGCCGAATCAGAAGTAATTCAGCAAATCGCAAAAGATCATTCGGCTGTAATAATTGGCAGATGCGGATTTCACGTACTCAAAGATTATCCGAATTTGGTAAGTATCTACCTGCACGGAAGCATTGATGCCAGAGCAAAGAGACTGATGGATGTCCGAAATATATCGGAGCTGAAAGCTAAAACTCAAATTACTGCCAGCGACAGAGAAAGAGCACTTTACATTAAAAAATTTACAAATAAAAACTGGACGGATGTCCACAATTTTGATCTTTGTATTGATACCGGAAAAATAGGTTTTGACAATGCCACAGAAATTATCCTGAAGTATATCAAGTCACGCAAAATCTAATCTACCCGTACGACTTTGAGAACCGTTTTCCCAAAAAAGAAAACGGTTTCTTTATATTATTACAAAAAATACCGATATTTGCACCGAAATATAAATGACTTAATAAGCAGACAACCTAAGCCCTTGCAGCATATAAAAGAAAAATTAAATTAAAATGCCGGTTACTCAAAGGCTTATTTTTTTAGAATTTTGAAGTTTGAGTCATTGTTACTTTGGGTTTTACAAAAAAAACTTTTCCAAACAAGTTAAATGCTGAATATCAACTAATTACAACTTATAAACAGATGAAAATCGTAATCATTGGGACAGGATACGTGGGATTGGTTTCCGGAACATGTTTTGCCGAAATGGGCGTGAACGTGACATGTGTTGATGTGAATTCGACAAAAATAGAGAACCTCAAAAAAGGGATTATTCCCATTTATGAGCCGGGTCTGGAAGACATGGTTTTGAGAAATCAAAAAGCCGATCGACTCCATTTTACTACACGGTTAGAAGAAGTTTTGAATGAAGCAGATGTAATTTTCACCGCGGTGGGAACTCCGCCAAATGAAGATGGAAGTGCCGACTTGAAGTATGTCTTAGAAGTAGCGAAAGAAATCGGCCGAAAAATGAACAGCTACAAACTTGTAGTTACTAAAAGTACGGTTCCTGTAGGTACGGCATATAAAGTGAAAAACATAATCCAGGATGAGCTAAACAACAGAGGCGTATCTATCCCGTTCGATGTAGCTTCAAATCCTGAATTTTTGAAAGAAGGTGATGCTATCAACGACTTTATGAGTCCCGACCGAGTAGTAGTTGGCACCGACAGCGAGAAAGCAAAAGAGCTGCTTACAAAGTTGTATCGCCCGTTTTTATTAAACAATTTTCGGGTTATTTTCATGGATATCCCTTCAGCAGAGATGACAAAATATGCCGCAAACTCGATGCTTGCCACGCGAATCAGCTTTATGAATGACATTGCGAACCTATGTGAACTTGTAGGAGCTGACGTGAATATGGTACGAAAAGGGATAGGTACGGATGCGCGGATTGGGAGCAAGTTTCTATACGCCGGCACCGGATATGGCGGTTCTTGCTTCCCGAAAGATGTACAAGCCTTAATCCAGACTGCTAAAGAAAATGGGTATAAACTTCGTGTACTACAGGCGGTTGAAGATGTCAACAACTTGCAAAAAGGGATTCTTTTCAACAAACTCGAAAAGCGATGGGGAAAAAACATGACGGGAAAAACTGTAGCAATCTGGGGTCTTGCTTTCAAACCAAATACGGACGATGTGCGTGAAGCTCCGGCATTTGTAATCATAAAAAAACTGCTTAAAGCCGGTGCTAAGGTTCGCTGTTTTGATCCGGCTTCGATTGAAGCAGCGAAAAATCAAATTGCTTTTTATATCGAGCAGCAAAAAGACCTACCCGAAACTGAAAAAGTTGACTATTCGAAAATTTATTTCGCTAATGATGTGTATGATACCGCGTTGGATACCGACGCCATTTTGCTTGTCACTGAATGGAAAGAATTTCGCATGCCAAGCTGGAAAGTGATTGTAAAATCAATGAAAAATCCGTTGGTTTTAGACGGACGAAATATTTACGATAAGAGGGAACTGAGTGAATTGGGAATTGAATATGAGGGGATTGGATAATCGAAGATTACACTTAATAGTCCAAAAAATTTAGATTCATCCTATTTACCAAAATGTAACAACAAATTACAAAGCTATTTTCAAGACAAGAATCAAAGTTTATATCTGAGAAAACAAAGCCAAATAACCCTAAACTAACTTTCCTGCCTATGATTAATGGGTAGATTTTCAATGAAAAGCAGCCTGATTATACTTTCCTTTTTTGCAACCGGGCTATTACTCGGAATTTTTCGATTTTTCCCACCCGTGTGGATTGATTCTTCATTTACATTTTATGTGCTTTGTATGCTGATGTTTGCTGTTGGGCTCAGCATAGGGCACGACAAAAGCACCATTTCAAAATTCAAGAATCTTTCTCCGAGATTGCTTTTATTGCCCGTGATGACTGTTGCCGGAACTTATTTAGGCGTAATTGCAGTAGGTGTTTTGGTCAAAGAAAGAAGTTTGACCGAAATGCTGGCGGTTGGTTCCGGATTTGGATATTATTCACTTTCGAGCGTGTTGATAACCGAATACAAAGGTGCAGAATTAGGAACTATCGCGCTGCTTGCCAACATTATCCGCGAAGTAATCACACTTCTGCTCGCACCTTGGATGGTGAAATATTTCGGAAAATTAGCTCCCATTTCAGCAGGTGGCGCTACCACCATGGACACTACTTTTCCCATTATCATAAAAAATTCCGGCAAAGAATTCTCAATAGTTTCAATCTATCACGGTTTTGTTATGGATTTGTCTGTTCCGTTTTTGGTGGTATTTTTCTGCTCACTGCGTATGTAAAAACAGCATAATTAACGTCTAAAAAAAAATCAACTCAACTTTCGGAAAGCTGCAGCCACCCTACCCAATCTTCGATAAGTCATACGGTGTTTCTTGATACACAAAATAGTTCAACCAGTTAGAGAACAACAAGTTAGCATGACTTCTCCAACGTACGACAGGTTGATTTTTGGGATCATCATTCAAGTAATAATTTTGAGGCAATTTAATAGGTAACCCTTTTTTCAGATCCCTTTTATACTCCGAATCAAGTGTGTATGGTGAATATTCAGAATGTCCGGTAATGAAAATTTCTCTTCCGCCACGAGCCATAACCAAATAGACTCCGGAAATCGGCGATTCGGACAGTAAATTCAATTCTGGAACTTTGAGAATATCTTCCTTCCTGATTTCGGTATGACGGCTTTGCGGTACGTAAAACACATCGTCAAATCCACGAAAAAGCGGATTCAATCTATCATAAACCGTATGCTCAAAAACTCCAAAAATCTTCTCATCCAACGGATATTTAGGTATCCCGTAATAGTGATATAATCCGGCTTGTGCCGCCCAGCAGATGAAAAATGTTGAAGTGACATTCGTACGTCCCCAATCAAAAATACCCTGCAACTCTTTCCAATATTTTACCTCTTCAAATGGAAGATGCTCAATAGGCGCTCCGGTTACAATCATACCATCGTATTTTGACTTTTTCACCTCATCGAATGACTTGTAAAACTGCATCATATGCTCTATTGAAGTGTTTTTTGGCGTATGACTGGTCATCCGCAAAAAATCAACTTCCATCTGTAACGGTGTATTCGACAATAAGCGGATCAAGTCAGTTTCGGTTGAAACTTTCAAAGGCATAAGGTTGATAATAAGAATTTTAAGCGGACGGATCTCCTGGCTTTCGGCACGTTCTGAATCCATCACGAAAATATTCTCGTTTTTCAACGCTTCAACAGCAGGTAATTTTTTTGATATCTTTAGTGGCATAAAATCAATTGACAATTTAAGATTTACAATTTATCGATTTAGATTAGTACAAAATAGTAAAAACCTTTAATATCATACAATTTTTCCTTCAACACGCTACTTTCATCGAGCATCCAGCACCCAACATCCAACATCCAGCACCCAACATCCAACATCCAGCACCCAACTTTTCTCAATTATTAAAATTCCACGATAATCCCACCTTAAACATGGGCGGATTTATCGGATAGTTCGGCATATGAAAACCCCACCCTTTCAGGAAAAACCCTCCAAGATTGTTGTATTCAAAGAAAAACCGAGCTGTTTTCAAATGAAAATTAGCATACGCGTTCAGAATCGGATAATCACCGATTTCAACCGCTTGTTGGTTAAAGAATTGTCCTGTAGCAGGCATATATGACGGTGCAAAATACTTCGTATGATACCTCACGCTCACTCCGATTTGCGGATATAAATCCAAAAACCATTTTCCGTGGTAATAAAAATTGTGATACAAAGTCAACATCGGCAATGGTAAAACCGCCTGATTCGAACTGACCTGATACACAGCATTATTCTCAAGCGTAAAAGTGGCAAAACTAACATCCTGCTTCAGATCTACCGAAAAGACCTGCACATTTCCACCATCTTGAACAGGAATAGCACGCTCGTTAAAATAAATCAAATTAGTCAGATTCTCAACCGCCACATGAATTTTTGTTTTTCGCTTAGGCAATGAAAAAATCCCTCCGACGTGCGTTTTATACATTTTAGTAAAATTATTTTCCCAGATAAAATGGTTGGAATAGTAGTTTTGGATAAAATAGGAAGGCTCCTCATTTCGGATAAAAGCATTGGCAGAGAGCGAAATATCCTCATTCCATAGTTTGAAATTTCCATCCGCTTTCCCTTCGAGCCGAAATTCGCCCAACTTGTATCCAATCAAGTATATATCGCCTAAAAGGGAATAAGTAAACTTTGTTCCTAAGTTTTTTGAGAGCATACCTCCTACCCTTGTATTCGATTTCATATCATGAAGCAAAGTGCTGTCTTTGAAAGATATGAACTGCTGAATCTCATTTTCGACATATCCTGTCACTCCAAATCTCATCCATCGGTTGAATTCCTCAGCCAGGTTTATCGAAAATAAATTAGTCAATGTCCTTACGGCAGCTGTATCGTTCGCGTTATTAATCGAATCAAAGGTATTTTCATAAAATCCACGTACCGACTGGGGTTCAAAATACCGTTTTCTCATCACTTCGTACTTCGCCATGTGCCCAAAACGAGTTACAGGAATGTACTCGAAGGCTGTAGAATCTTCGTCGATTTTTATTTCCCGGTTGATTCCAATACTGTATCCGTGGTTATAGTAAAACGTATTTTTCCTAAATGTAGAATAACCGGTCATAAAAGTAGGCATGTCTCGGTGTTTCACTTCTACATCCGGGTTCGTCAGGAGATCTAAGTTGCTCAATCCGCCATTTTCATAGTTCGCGTGGTTATTGATTGCAATAAGTCCATAACCGGAATAATGCTTACCATTGAATCTGCCGAACAAACTACCCGAAAATCGCTGAGCAGCCTGATTCTGATATCTTCCTCTCGAATTCAAATAATCCAAAGTAGTTCCAAAATTGGCTTTTTTGGAAGGGCTTGCCGTGAATAAAAATTTCACCTGCTCTTCTCGGTTTGCGAGCGGTCCTCCTACTAAATAAGTCAAATTTGTATAAGGGAATGTAGCATCGTAAAATAATGCCGCCGGGACATCCATCAAGTAAGGTTTATAGGCATCTTCAAAAATAAAATCAGTTCCCTGTGGTCGTTTCATATAAAGCATTGACTGGATTGGGGAGCCATAATTGGCATTGTATGAATTGGAAATACTAACTCTTTCTATGATGTTTTGATCTTGAAAATTCAAACGCATGGTATCCATCGGCACCGTGTCAGGCAGAGCAAACTGCTCATCGATATGCCAAGACTTGATGAAACGCTTGGGTTTGGCAACTTGCGCACTCAACGAAACCATGATTGCAAATAGCAGAAATAACAGAAGGTATCTTTTCATCCGATCGGGTAAAATTCAGAATAATTCTTGCAAAGATACAAAATGGGAATGAAAATAAAATGATTGGGGTTTGAAAGTTTGGATGTTTTAACCGTTGACAGAATCTACCATCTGCCAAAATGAATCATTATTCACAAAATCAATAAGAATCTTTTTCGTTTTTACTAAACCAAATCAAAAATTATGGTGCTTTTCTTGGCTAATTCTTATTTTGATGCGC
>LSQX01272601.1_pt2 | contig 13291 bp, 10 predicted proteins | sample 654561 | NCBI WGS metagenome assembly LSQX01 (sample SAMN04489861, study PRJNA283612) | anaerobic digester metagenome | isolation source: 4 biogas reactors fed with cattle manure at either 37C or 55C with and... | place: Denmark: Kongens Lyngby | collected 2014 | reverse complement strand
AGATGTGTACAAGATATAGCGTGTGCCTCGGTAAAAAATAGTCATAATCAGCTCGGCGGTAACCGGAGCGTTGACGAGGGTGCCGGTTTTAATAACATCAGTTAAAAGGATGTTTTTTTCAAATGTCAGCAAAGCTCCGATTTTTTGCTTGCTGAGAGCCAAGATGGCATCGCTGACTTTCTTGTACATGGCCTCTCGATCAAAGATTTTTTCAGTCGTTTTAGGACGAAAGCCAAACATCGTCTTGCCCTTGAGCTCGCTGGCGATCAGCGGGCGGATACGGCTGATGTTTACAAACATGACAACCGTCGCTGAAGTCATCAAGACAATCGTTAAAATTGTCGTTAATAGTTCAAGTGAGAAGAACCATGCCAAAATGATAGCAAGAGAACTTAAAATTGCATAAAAAAGAACGAATTTGCGATTCGTAATACGATAGAGAATGAAGGTAAAAAGAGCGGCGACCAAGACGCCGAGGCCTAAATCAATCCACGTGGAAATAGATGCAAAATCAGGCAATGTCATAAACGATTACCTGGCCCAGCGATGAGCAAAGCGCGACGCCGCGCTGGCGGCGATAGCGCCGACGATATCATCGAGGAAAGTGTTGCAGATGCCACTTGATTTGCCGTGGCTATTTAGGCTTTCGATAATTCCATATTTCTTCTTGTCGATGAATCCGAAATTGGTGAGAGCGATTGATCCGTACAAATTACAAATGCCATAAGCGATGACTTCATCGACGCCATAAAGGCCTTCATCGCGCATTAAAATCGCTTCGAGATCCTTATCAAACATCCTGCCACTTTCAGCTAATTTGTCTAATTCGACAGCCGTCATGATGGCGAGCTGAACCTCGCGTTTGGCAAGAACGCTTAAAACCGAATCGAGCAATTCTTCCTTGAGCAAATCGACGTGGTAATCGGCCTGTAAAAAGCGGGCCGCATCAGCAATATCATTCAGCGTAACGCCTCTTTCTTTAAGCAAATTAATACATTTCTGGCGATAATCTTCCATATTCGTTCCCCGTTTTGTTTTTGTTCATCTTGTATTTTAGCAAAGTTAATTACTAAATTAAAGCGCAGAACAATGGCGGAGAAGAAAAGGGTGAAATGAGGGGGTTTTTGAAGAGATAATTCTAAAAATATTTTTTTAATCGCGAATTAGGTCAATATTTGAAAAAAGTCCGTAAAAAGTCATTTATAGCCTGAATTGCACCTGATTTCTTCTGCTTTTACTCGTCACCATAAAAAAGAAAAAACCCACCTTATGCATTCGGTGAATTCTCTTGTTTCGGTACTGGAGCACCTGACGGGAATCGAACCCGCGTACCTAGCTTGGGAAGCTAGTGTTCTACCATTGAACTACAGATGCATCGCCCATATTATAGGTTAGATATAAATCGTTTGTCACCAGCAAAATAAAAAGCCTCTTGCGGAGGCCATTTATAACGGATGGTGGATGCTGAGGGGATCGAACCCCCGACCTTCTGTACGTCAAACAGATGCTCTCCCAGCTGAGCTAAACATCCAACTGGATTAAAAGATTGGTGCCGACTATAGGAATTGAACCTACAACCTACTGATTACGATTCAGTTGCTCTGCCGGATTGAGCTAAGTCGGCATGCGCGGCTTAATAATAGTAAAATATATCAAGCCGCTTTTCAAGTGATAAATACGATTAATTGCCGCTGGCCAATTTTCTTTTTTTGATCTGCTTTTTAATGAACTTAATTAAAACGATAATCTCATGGATGACAAGAGGCACGACTGACAGAGCTATGACATAGAGCCATTCGACAAGCGTCAGCTGGGCGGTGCTGAAGAAATCTTCGAGAAAAGGAATTTCGGTGATGAGAATTTGCATTCCCAAACCAAAGACGAAAGCGATGAGAAGGAGCCAGTTTTTCGATTTGAAAACATGAACAAAACTCTTTTCGGTGTTGGTCATGCCAATCATGTGGAAGAGCTGAGAAACGCCGAGGACGCTGAAGGCCGTGCTCTGAGATAGGCGAAGCATCGTCGGTTCATTGGTCACCGCGATCAAATTGGCCAAGGTAAAGGGCAGGCCGCTTTCGACGATATGAATCGTGGGAAAGAGTAAGAAGCCGAACAGGGTGATGATGGCGATGACGATACCGTAAGTGATGATAAAGAAATATCCGCCGCGGGCAAAGAGCGATTCTTTTTCGTCGCGGGGTTTGTCTTCCATGATATTATCGGCTTTTTCATCAGAACCGAGGGCGATGGCGGGCAGGGAGTCGGTGATGAGGTTAACCCATAAAATATGGATGGCGATAAGCGGTACCGGGAGTCCGAGGACGATGCCGACGAACATCGAAATGACTTCACCGATATTACTCGAAAGGAGAAAGTAGACGGTCTTCTTGATGTTGGCATAAATGCCCCGACCTTCTTCAACAGCCTTTTCAATCGATGCGAAGTTATCGTCGGTCAAAACCATATCAGCGGCGCCTTTGGCAACATCTGTGCCCGTGATGCCCATGGCGATGCCGATGTCGGCTGCTTTTAGTGATGGAGCGTCATTGACGCCGTCTCCGGTCATCGCGGCGATGTAGCCATTGGCTTTGATCGCTTTGACGATGCTGACTTTATTTTCGGGGGAGACACGGGCAAAAACGCGGACGGTTTTCACCGCTTGCTGGAGTTCTTCAAAACTCATTTTCGAGAGCTCATCGCCGGATAGAACTTCGGATTCTTCCTGAGCAATTTTCAACTCGCGGGCGATGGCTAAGGCGGTGTCGCGATGATCGCCGGTAATCATGACGGTGACGATGCCGGCTTTCTTAAAGATGGCGACCGCTTCGCCGGCTTCCGGGCGGGGCGGATCAACCATGCCGACAAGGCCGACAAAAGTCAAATTCTCTTCGCTTAATTCAGAACTTTCCTTATAAGCCAAAGCTAATACGCGCAAGGCATTGCGGGCCATGTAGGCGCTGCCTTCGCTGATTTTTTCAAGATCTTCTTTAGTAATTGAACGGACTTGGCCGTCAATCAATATATGCGTTGTATGCTTAATGACAGAATCAAGAGCGCCTTTGGTAAAGACGATGGCTCCACTTTCGTGCTCGTGATGAGTCGACATCATTTTTCGAATTGAATCGAAAGGCAACTCGTTAATGCGAGGATGGACATCTTCGAGGTCTTTTTTGCGCAAGCCGAGTTTATTGCCGAATTCGACGAGAGCGATTTCGGTGGGATCACCATAGACACCGCTATCGATGGAGGCGTTAGAGCAAAGCGACATGCCCCGGGCCAGGAAGGAGACACTATCGCCTTTGAAATGTTCGGAATCGATGATTTCATGGTCGACAAAAGCTCTGACGACCGTCATTTTATTCTGGGTGAGAGTGCCGGTTTTATCCGAGCAGACGACCGAAACGGCACCGAGCGTTTCGACGCTGGGAAGGCGGCGGACGATAGTGTTGACTTTAACCATTCTCTGCACGCCGAGAGCCAAGACGATCGTGACGACGGCCGGAAGCCCTTCGGGAACAGCGGCAACTGCTAATGAGATGGCGGTTATAAACATCTCAATGGGATCGCGTTTTTGAATTAAGGCGACGGCAAAGATGGCCACGATGATGACGATGGCGATAATGCCGAGAATCTTAGATAGATCGGCCAAGCGCTTTTGTAGCGGCGTGGCCTCTTCTTTTTCATCAGCCAGCATCTTGGCAATTTTGCCGATTTCCGTTTTTTCGCCGGTGGCGACGACGATGCCTTCGCCATGGCCGTAGACAATCGGAGTTGACATATAGACGGAGTTGATGCGGTCGCCGACGCCGACCGGTTCAGAGAAAACGACTTGATAATCTTTTTCGATGGGAGTCGATTCTCCGGTCAGAGAAGACTCATCGGTTTTGAGATTGTATTCTTTTAAAAGGCGCATATCGGCGCCGATGGAGCGGCCTTCTTCGAGGACGACGATATCGCCGAGGACGAGGTCTTCGGCTTTGATTTCAAAAACTTTGCCTTCGCGCCTGACGGTCGCGGTCGGAGATGATAGCTTTTTTAAAGCTTCAAGCGCATTTTCAGCTTTGACTTCCTGAATCGTGCCGATTGTCGCATTCAATAAAACGACAGCTAGAATGATGATGACATCGGCCCAGTCATCGTGGCCTTCGCCAAAGATGGTGACCAGGGCGGAAATGAGGGCAGCCGCCAAAAGGACATAAATCATCGGATCGTTAATCTGCAATAAAAAGGTCAAAAAAATGCTTCTGCGCTTTTTTTCAACTAGTTTATTCTTGCCATTTTTTTCCAGTCGCCGACAAGCTTCTTCGCTCGTTAGGCCAACTGCGGGGTCGACGGCGTGTTCGACTAATAGTTCATCGATCTTCTTTGTCTCGTACATAATAAGCTCTCCTTTGTTTTAAGGTTTTAAAGGTCTTGCTCATTACTGGCCTAGTTCCGGGCGTGATGCCGTCTTGACGGAAGGAAGGCTTCGCTACTCCCCTTTAAAGGAAATTACTTGACTATTTTATAATAAAATACGGCAAATATCATTATTTAGCGCAAAAAGATCGACAAAAAATCTAGATGGTCAGACTCTCGTAACGCGAACCGGTGTAATCATAGGGATTGATGGTATGATCGGCGTCTTCATAAAACGCATCCTCAAGCAGATCCCGAGGGTATAGAGGCGTTAATGTATTCGCCGGATCGTGAACGAAACCAAGATAATCTGTTTCCGGATTATAGTCAGTAAAATAATTGTACGTTTTTCCGACATCCTGGTGTAAAACCACATAATCGACGATGGCGATTGTATAATATGCGGAATTGCTCAAAGAAGAATAGTCACTCACACGATAAAAATAATTGTAGCCAGCCTGATTTTTTATATTCCGGCCAGTAGCTCTAACGATATAAATATAATTATCAAAAGGCAACCCTTTGAACAAATCACCGTAGGTAACGGTTCCGCCGGGAATGTTGCTGCGTCCGACATTAGTCATGGCAAAGTCGATGTCATAGCCATTTTCAAGGGCCTTCATAGCAGCCGTATAATTTGCCATATTAGGAAGTGTGCTATATCGATCCAAATCATCGGTCAGCGCGCCGACGACTTGATTCTTATCGAGATCTGAAGACTGGGCGAACTGGCTAATAATCGCCTGCACTCCGGTGTCGGGAGTAAGAGAATTTAGCTGTCCTTCATATGTATTTTGCGAAGAAACGTGATTGACTTGTCCGGTCGCATAATTAAACGAGAGTCGAATATTCGAAACATATTTGCCATTTGAGCCGCCTTGAATAAACGGCACTCCATTGACGACTTGTTGCTCAACTTGATGGGTATGTGAACAAAAGACGGCATCGACGTATTTCCCTTGCGAAATGGAATAGTCTACTTCGCCTTGTCCGGCGTGAATCGACAAGACGACAATATCGACATCTTGTTCTTCGCGGAGCTCAGCGCTTAAGTTCTTGATGATTTGTGTCGGTTCTTCAAAATAGAGATCTTGCATATAGCGGCTGTTAATCGAAGTTATTTGTTCCTGACCGATCACGCCGATGACGCCGATTTTAAGAAAGCCGCGCTCGATAATTGCATACTCCTGACCGACTGATGATTTCACGCTCGTATCGGGATATTCCATGATATTGGCACCCAGAAGCGGAAAGTCGGCCCAACCTTCATTATCTTCGATAAATTCTTTGCCCCAGTCAAATTCGTGATTGCCAATCGTCATCGAATCAAAGCCGATATCATCCATTGCTTCGGTGATGACGCGGCCGCGATTATGATATGAATCGTAAGAGCCCTGCCACATATCGCCAGAGCTGATAATGACGCTGTTTTCGGGAGCGTCATCTTTCTTATCTTTTAGATAGGCGGCGACGCGGGCCAGGCCGGGTTCACCAAAATAGTCATTTTTACTGATCGCACCATGAAAATCGTTGATAGCATAAAAATCGATGATTTCCGTGCCGCTAGTCGGGCGGCCTGTCTCCGAACTAGAAGAGGTGTCGCCGGTGACGCTTGAGACAGTGTCGCTCGCCGTATCTGAACTCGTATTCGATGAGGTATCGCCGGAAGTGCCTGAACTCGTGTCCTGCGACGACTCAGAACCGGTGCCGCCTCCGTTGACGCAGGAAGACAAAATCAGAACGGCGGCGATTAGTAATAAGCGTTTATTTTTCATTGATCAGTTTTCTTAACCCCTGCATGATTTCAAACATCGCCCATGTATCTTGTTTACAATATTCAATCATGTTCTTGTATGTTTCATCAAACGCTTTGCCTTCAAGATATTTTAAACGCATGAAGGCCGCTTGAGCGTCCAAACCATTATGCACTTCATCAAGATTCGCATAATCGAGATGTGGCGCAAATACCGGCAATACTTTTTTAATCGAATAAGAGCGCTGAAATGATTCGTTGTAATAATTAAAAGTGCACGGTTTTGACTTCAAATATTCATAATCCGCGATGATTTTTTTGCTTGGATCCAAAATGTCCTTCAAATCATAAATCCGTTCCAAAATCGAATTGAGTTCGACAGCGTATTTCGGAAACATCTCAATAAGCTCCCTGAGGCGACCTGATTCAAATATGGCATTATAAACGATGACGGTTCCGCCTTGATTCGCGGGAATGTTCTTGATCATTGATTTGATGAACTCTTCGCGATCGTCGGTTTTGCCAGTCGACAAAAAGGAAACATTATCTTTTTCTTTGTCGCAAACACCGGGCGTTCTTTCGATGTGCAGCGAATACTGAAAAAGCGATTGCTGATAAGGCACCTCACCCCGGTACATGGGAATCGGGAAATTCATCGTTTCGAAATCGAGATGAAAGAGAGGATATTTTAAATCCTTAAACATGGCTTTAATTACTTTCTTATCGACAAAGGTTTTTCCGCTTTTAATCACGTCATATTGAACCTTCTGAGTGTCATTAAGCCAATCGTAGTCGATATCCAGCGCTTTGGTGATGCCCCGCCAGATGAGTTCTTCAATCTTTTCTTTTTGCACCTTTTCCTTTGATTTATCGCTTGCGGGACCAAAACCGGTGTGTCCGCCGCGATAGACATAAAGCGAATTTTTGTCGGGAACCATTAAATCTTTCATGCATATTTTTAGCCACGGGCACTGATCGTAGCTCCCATTGATCTTGCATTTAGGTTTTTCTAAAGGAACGCGGCTAAAGTCGGGTTTATTAATGCGATCGATGACTGTGTTGACATCGCGGTCAACAATAAGGAGCATATCTTTGGTGACTTGCGTCAGATCAACTAAGACGATCAAGTCATCGGCATCATATATGTTTTCGCCCTTTTCGTCCTGGCGCCCGTCGAAGACATAATCGCTATTTAACACTGCTAAATAATAGCGATATTCGCGTTTATCATCCGTCGAATTCTCGATGATATAGCGCTGCCAAGCCAGGTCATAGACATAGCGGCCGACATCGCGGAAACGGTCCATTAACTTTTCGCGGTTATCATAATATTTATCGAAAGGTTTAAAATCTTCAAAATCTTCTTTAAGGCGCAAAACACCAAATGGCGAACGCTCAAAAATAGGGCAGAGTTCTTTATTTTTTTTCGGTCCCAGTTCCGCAAACTTCTTTGATGTCGTCGATTTGGCTTCAATGATGCGCACGGCGCTATCATCTTCCTGAACGACGTCGACAAACGAATGGAAATTAAAACCGTCTTTAAAAAGATTGATATACCTCTGACCGATGACCTGGTCGCCCACCCTCATTCCCGAAAGGACTTGTCCACCGAAGGTCTTCTTCGCTTTCTCAGCCGTCAGTTGTTCGATTTTAAAATATGTCGAAAGCATTGCTTTTAACGTTAAATCATCCTTGAGCAAACCGTCAAAATCACCGGATTCAATCTCCGCTTCGCTTTCAGCTCCGCCTTCATCGTTTTCGATGAGCCTGATAAAAAGCTGACGGAGTTTTTCTTTTGTCTCCTCCTCGAGAATCTTTGCCTTTTCTTCACCGCCGATATGGGCGAGATTGCGCTGATAATCACGGACAATGGCGGCCGCATCGCCTTCAAAAGCGGCGGCGCGCGGACACCTCAGATATTTAAGGAATGTCGTTTTTGAGATTTGATTTGTCACTGTTAACTCCTTTAAGTATCTTGATTAATATTACTTTATCATCTATCGTCGCGAAAAGTTAAAAAAAAGATGCGCTATTTTGAAATTAATTTCAAACTTAAACGCACCTTAAAGTATTTTGGCTATTGCTAATCGCGAGCTTATTTATCGACGAGGCGCTTCTCGCCTTGCAGTTCGGTGATGGGTTTGATATTCTGCGTGATTTCAAGCGTTCCGAGATATTCACCTCTAGCATTGCGGACAGCGTAATAGCGAATGTAGACGAACATATCTTTCATTCTAATCCAGAAATCTTCGTGGTCCTTTCGGCCGCTTCGGAACGATTCGATGATACCTTCGACGACGTGCACCGATGCCGGCGGGTGGCACATCGAGACATGGCGGCCGATAATCGTGGCCGGGCGGGCGAAGATGCGCTCTTTGCCTTGCGTAAAGTAGCGAACGTATCCTTCGTGATCGACAAAAGTCATGTCAAATGGCAGCGCATTGAGCATTGCATTTATTTGCTCGGCGCTGAGCGAACCGGCGTCAAAACGAATTTCGTCGTCCGTCTTTGAAACAATTTCTTTTTTCTTCTTTGGCTTTTCGATACTCGATCCTTTTTCTTCCCATTTGACTTTAGGTTTTTCGAGGAACCAGCCTGTATCCGGAGTTGCCAATTCGACGCTTATCCAATTGAAAAGGTTCAGGTTTTCTTTTAGAAGCGGTATCAGAATATTGTTTTCTTTGGAAATCATGTCGCGTATTTTAGTGAGCGTCGTCCGAATTAAGGCAAAGGTTGCGGCTTCATCGATTGCAACAGCCGAAAGGCTGGCGATGACGCTTTTAATGTCGGCGCGAATCTCGTCATCGACACCCCACATGACTTTCGGAGGCGCGGTGATACCCTTTCTTTCAAGATGGGGAAAGAACAAGTACTCCTTGCGGGCATAGTGCTTATCAATTTCTTTGAGGCGGTCGAAGCCAACGCGCAGCATGAGGATGGCGGTCTTGCCGCTTTGATTTAAATACGGTTCAATTTCTTCTTTAAGCAGTCTTTCAAGACGCTCATTTTCCTCAAGAAAAACGTGGACGGGATGTCCGGGAATATCGTCAACTTCATCTTTTGGGGCGTGAATATCGGCGATTGAGCCCTCAAAAACAGCGGCGTGAACATCGCAAAGGCGCTGAATCTCGCTGACGGCCATCCCCTCTTTGATGAGGCCTTGCTCCATCGCGGTGATCTCCGCGGTCGTAATGCTTCCAAATTCTTCTTTAAATTCTTGTTTGGCCTGTTCGAGGGGCTTTCCGTCATGAAGGCTGCGAATCAGCTTTTTTAACTTTTCCTGGCGTATGCTTTGATTGTTGATAAATTCACTCATTTTTCTTCTCCTTAAATGAAAAACCATGGGCGATTAATGCGCCTTTGACAATTTGAAGATCGATATTGCGAAGCGCGGCGCCCCGCTTTAATGTGACAAAGCGGCCGACGCTTGCGAGCATTCCTGGCTTTGTTATATCGCTGAAGCCGAGGGAGGCGAGAATCTCGACAATCTCCGGATAACTTTGACTTAGGGCAAATACACTCTGCTCGACGCTGATCAGTTTTTCCATGGTCTCTTACCACCAAAATTATGCATTATAAAATAATCCTAATCCATCAAAGTGATAAAACGACTAATTTAAGATTAGAGGACGATAATATTTTCTTGTTCGAGAGCAGCCAGCATCTCGGGTGGCCAATAGCTCGCTTGAACTTCGCCGATGTGCTTTTTTTCTAATAAAAACTGACATATGCGCGATTGGCCGATGCCGCCGCCGATAGTCAGCGGCAATTGACCGTTCAAAAGCGCCTGATGATACGGATATTGGAGTCGGTCGAGAGCATTGCGCTCTTTTAGCTGAGCGACGAGTGATACTTCATCGACGCGTATTCCCATCGATGATACTTCCAAGACGGCGCCGTTCACCGCATCGTAAAGCAATAAATCGCCGTTTAGATTCCAGTCATCATAATCAGGCGAACGGCCATCGTGAATCACGCCCGAATTAAGGAGGCCTCCGACGCGTGTCACAAAAACAGCCTTGCATTCTTTTGTTACTTGATACTCCCGCTCGCGGCTCGTAAGCTCAGGAAAACGATCTTCCAATTCTTGGCTATCGATGAAAGTTATCTCATCCGGGAGCTTAAAAAGCAAAGTCGGATAGCGACGGTTAACGATCCGTTCCATTTTTTGAATGACAGAATAGATAACTTTTACCGTTTTAAAAAGATATTCTTTTGTTCTCTGCTTGCGGGTGATGATTTTTTCCCAGTCCCACTGATCGACATAAATCGAATGGATGCTATCAACGATTTCATCTTTGCGAATGGCGTTCATATCAGCATAGAGACCTTGTCCGATTTTAAAGCCATATCGTTTAAGAGCCATTCTTTTCCACTTTGCCAACGACTGAATAATTTCCAATTCTTCGCCTTGATAGTGAAAGGCGACGGGTTTTTCATAGCCGTTTAGATAATCGTTGATGCCGCTTTCTTTTGAGACGACGACGGGCGACGAAATGCGGATGAGATTCAACTTCGTCGCTAGACGGCGTTCAAACTCGTCTTTAATTAATTTAATGGCCTTCTCCGTTTCGAGAAGATTGAGTTTGCTTTGATACATGGCTTTTGCCTCCTAAAAAATAAAAAAGCCCTTTATAAAGGACGATTAATCGCGGTGCCACCTTAATTCTGAATTGCTTCAGCGCTTGATTCTCGATAACGGCGAGGTCCGGGAAGGTCTACTTAATTTCTTCTTCCACTCCAAGATGTTGGCTGTTCTCTTCTTCCTTACCGGCTTGCACCAGACCCGGTTCGCTAAAAGGATTTGTGAGGGCCGCTCTTGTCGACGAGTTAGTCAAATTATGGCAACCGTTGAAAACTGTGTCAACAAAAGATAAATTTTTACGCGCCATGATGGAAAAATTGGCAGATGTTAAGAAAAATATATTTATACATAAGTATTTTTGATATCTTGATAACTACAACGGGGGATTGGAGATGCACTTTTCTAAATACGTCGACGAAAAGACTAAACGCGAATACTTTCAGCATTCACATCTCATATACCTTTCGACTTTTTTCGCTTTTTTTGCCATTATTCCGCTTTTCTTCTTATCAAGAAGCATTCTGATTACCGCCATCTCGTTTGTGACGATGGGAATCACCGCCATCGCCGTTTTGATTAACCGCCGCGGTTATTATGGCCTGGCATCATTTATCTTTATTTTAACCATCACCATTCAGGCGGCGGCCGAGGTCATCGTCTTTGGACTTGAAATCGGCTTTCAATACTATTTTTTCAATATGGCAGTTCTGATTGTCTTTGCCAAGTGGAACAAAATCCAGAAGCTCATCGCCGCCTCGATTGAAGCGCTCGTCTTCATCGGCGTCTTGCTCGTCGCCTTACGCTTTTCGCCCCTCGTCATCCTTTCTAATCCTCTCGCACTCGTCTTTCACATCATCAACATCGTCTTAAATATTCTCGGCGTCGCCCGTACCTCGTATCATTTCTTATCCATCGCCCGCAGCGCCGAAAAAGACCTTCTGACCTATGCCCAAACCGACTTTTTGACTTCTCTTCCCAACCGCGCCGCTTATCACCGTTTCGTCTATGAGATGAAGGAGAGGTTTAAAAGTAAACCATTTCCTCCCGTGGTCATCATGATGATCGACATCGACAATTTTAAAACGATAAATGATGAATACGGCCACGCCGCGGGCGACGAAGTCTTAATCGTCCTTGGAAAAACATTTAAAGAACGACTCCAAGGCGGCGATTTCTTGGCCCGCTACGGCGGCGAGGAATTCGTCCTGATACACCTTGCGCAAAACGAAGAAGAAGCCAGGCGGTTTGCCGAATCGCTTCGCCAGAAAATCGAGGGCCGCACTTTTCATTTTGAAGAAAAAGATATTCGCCTATCGATAAGCGTCGGGGCTCTGTATCGTTCGCCGACAAATAAAAAGGATTGCGAAGAGGCTCTTGAAGAGGCCGATATCCTTCTTTATCAAGCCAAAAAAGAAGGCCGCAACCGCGTCGCCTTCAAATCGATATAAATCAGCTGATCATCCGCGCGAATTCGTCAAACTTCGGCTTCGTGCTCTTGAGCGCCAGCCGCAGATTTTTTTCGTGTTTGTTAATGTATTCTAATTGCTCGTCTTTAAGTTTAAATAAACCGATGATATCGGGGCGAATCTCCTCAAAAGTTCGCCAATAAAGTTCAATCAGATAATCAATAAGCGAGATATTTTGAAAATCGTTTTCATTAATCAGATGCTCATGAGTAAAGACTGATGCCACTTGATAGTGGATGTAGTATTTGTCGAGTCCGGCGGCTTCCTGCAATGTGCGCGACGATAGTTCGCCTTTGATGTTGACGACGCCTTTGGCCCACACAAAGCGCTGATGTTCCCACCACTTCGCCGATTTGGCCCGGTTGTGAGCCTGATCGCGCAGGCTGTCCATTTCGGCCTTTGTCGCCGGAGCGAGTCCCATAACCTTCTTCATCGTGTTCTTGCGCTCGGCAAACAAATTGCCCGTCTTCTTGCCGCCTTTAATGATGATTTTGAGATAGGAAGCGTTTTCCAAAAGGGAACGCCAGATGATAAAAGCATCGGCGTATTGCTTAACCGAAATCAGGCGGATGCCCGAAATCATCTGATTGATAATCCGCTTGACCATCGCCTGGGCGAGGGAGCCATCGCCGGCATCCTTCAAAAGAGAATAGTAACCGTTGATAATCTCTTTTAAATGGTCGACGCGCGAGTCGTCTTTGGGATTGACATAAGTGAAAATATGATCGGGATCATTTTTGTTGATTAATGATTGGCATTTCTGCGAGACGATTTTGCGTAAGTAATCAGCTTGCCGGAAGTAGTTCTGTTTGAAATCTTCGGTCATGCTGTTGAACTTGCTGTTATGGGCCTGAATAATCTCTTTGGCAAATTCTTCAAAGGGTTTGACTCCGGCCGATTGGCTGCAGCTGATGCGATAGCTTTTATAGCCTTCGCTGATGAGGTCGCAAAAATAAGCTAATTTTGCCGGCGTATACGGATATCGGCTCGAATCTTCGGCCAGCAAATTTTTGACGAAATTATGAGAGAGATGTTTATCCTTGGCCATACTATAGACATTATAAATTTTACTGCCATCATAAGCAAACG
>LSQX01278323.1_pt1 | contig 13292 bp, 13 predicted proteins | sample 654561 | NCBI WGS metagenome assembly LSQX01 (sample SAMN04489861, study PRJNA283612) | anaerobic digester metagenome | isolation source: 4 biogas reactors fed with cattle manure at either 37C or 55C with and... | place: Denmark: Kongens Lyngby | collected 2014 | reverse complement strand
TCATCAATATTAATCCTGGCAAGGCAGCTATGGGAAATGCCAGTATCGGGCAGCAAGGCATTATGCTGACTCCGCTGCAGATAACCTCTTTAATTGCTACCGTTGCCGACGATGGTTATTACAAGAGTCCGTCATTGGTTAAATATACTGTTGACCGTAAGGGTAAAAGGCAGAATTATTCAGCAGACAAAGGTGAAAGAGTCCTGAAAATCGAGACTGCCAAAGCAGTGCAGGAATTAATGGAAATGTGTATTAGTAAGGGTACTGGCAAAAGTGCCGCCTTAAACGAAATAATGGTTGCCGGCAAAACCGCAACCAGTGAAACGGGAATTATAAAAAATGACAGCGAATCCTTAAATGCTTGGTTTGGAGGATACCTTCCTGCCCATAATCCTCGATGGGCTATTGTCATACTGGTGGAAGAAGGTACATCTGGCGCAGGCCAAGCTGCGCCCATTTTCAAAGAGATTGCAGGCAAACTCCTGCCATTATATACTTCCGCCAATAAAAGTCCTGACAGGTAATATTTGGTCTTTGATGATGTCCCCTCGTTAAAAAGTCAAAATAGTCCCTAGACAGGATTAAATTTTGTTTATTTCATCAACAGTGTCGGCAACTATTTTTAAGCCCTCCACCATTCCCGGCTGTAGTTCGCCTAATTTATCATTTAATTGTTGATTAAATTCAGCACCGGTGGACAGAACCTCTATAGCAAGCTTACGTCCGGCATCAGTTAGAAACAGTTTGATGACCCGGCGGTCCTGTGGAAACAGACTTCTTTCTACCAAACCTTCCTTTTCCAGCTTGTCAACCATAGTGGTCAGTGATGAATTTTCGATATGTGCCAAAGCTCCTATTTCAGACAGCGTTGACCCGTCATTTTCCAAAAGAGAAAACAGGACAAAAGACTGAGCCATGCTGACGCCAAACTTTTCAAGTTCCTGAGCTATATGCTTTTCTACTTTCTTCATCGTGGCCTTCAGTGTGTAGCAAATAAATGTGGTGAAATCTTGCATTTAAACTCCCTCTTTTTATTAAAATTATTGCTTTACTTATATTCTATGACTATTGAAATATTGTCAATAGTAACATAGGGTCAAAATCGCGAAATAACCCATAAATTTTTAATATATGAATTATCTGCAGGACGGTTTTCAGCAGGAATAATAATATTACTAAGATGTTTCGAATCGGAAAAAATTATGCATGGAAATTATATACAAAAGAAAAAACAATAATGAAAAAACTTCGTTTTAGTGACGGAGTTTTTCATTATTCTTCGTTGCACACTCTTAGAACTTAATTACAATATTTTTGATCTTTTTAATCATATATCCCCTGTGGAAAAGATCTAATATTTAAACATCATACCGGTTTCAGCTTTAACCAGTTTGGAGCCTAATGATTGTCTCATCATAGCTGCAGGATTAAATCCCGTACAATGAGCAACTGCGATGGTTTTGATATCCATTGCTTTTAGTGCTTCAATAGTTTTTTTGATTCTGGTTTCAGAAGCCATGGCCAGATGGGTACCACCAATAAAAGCTAATATTTTATGGCAATTGGTTTGTTCCATGCAATAACTGAGTGTATTGATCATTCCAGCATGTGCACAACCGCTTATGATCACCAAGCCATCTGCCAGACGAATCGCCAGTGCTGAATCATCTGCTATGTGGTCTTCCCTGAACTGCCCATCAACCTCTGTGCGGAACCCGGCGCCGGCATCTTCAAAATCATTGCTGCGAGGGATTTCCCCGCAAAAAAATATATTTGGCATAATTTCAGTAAAACTTCCTATTGCCTTGAAATTTGCTCCTTTTAAGCGTAGTTCTGATTCACTAAACCCGGCACCGACGGGATACAAACTGCCTGGCGCTCTTTCTACATAATGGGGTTCAAACATTGCTGGATGTCCATAGACATTTAAGCCAGGGTTCATTTCTGCTACCTTCAGAACTGCTCCGGTATGGTCAAAATGACCATGACTGATAACCAGAGCGTCCAAAGCAGAGAGATTGATCCCAAGGGCCTTGCTGTTTTTAAGTACTGCATCGGCGCTGCCCGTATCAAAAAGAATTTTTTTATCGTCTGCACTAACCAGAGTTGAAAAACCATATTCACCTATCAGACCAGGGACTGGAGTAGTATTTTCCACCAGTATTTGAATTTGTAATTTCATTTACGATGCTCCTTTACCAATTTTGTCCTGTTTCAATCATAACAATATTTCTATTTGGTATCAAAGAAAAAGGGGTTTCTATTAGAAACCCCTTTTCTAATCAAATAAAAATCTTCTAATCTTCGAAAGCTTCGCTTACTTTCCATACCTTCCATACATTACCGACTAAATCCGGACCAGGCTTTAAGGTCTGCTTACCAGGTTTCCAACCTGAAGGAGTAGCTTCGGTTCCCTCAGAAGCGCGGACCAATTGGAAAGCCTGGACCTGACGGAATGATTCCGTAATATTCCTGCCTACTGGGGGAGTGAGAACTTCAAAACCTTGAATGATCCCGTCCGGGTCTATGATAAATCTTCCTCTGGTTTCCACTCCGCTGTCTTCATCATAAATACCGTACATTTTCCCTATGCTGCCATCCTGATCTGACAGCATGGCAAAGGGGACGTCTTTGCCGATCATTTTAGATATTTCATGATCGTTCCACATTTTATGTACGTAAATACTATCTACACTGCAGGACAAAACTTCTACACCCAATTTCTTAAATTCTTCGTACTTTTCAGCAACTGCTGAAATCTCTGTAGCTCAGACGAATGTAAAATCACCGGGGTAGAAACACAATAATACCCATTTTCCTTTGAATTCCTCAAGTCCGATGTTTACAAATTTTCCTGCCAAATATGCAGAAGCTGTAAAGTCAGGAGCAGGTTTACCTACTTTTACCATAGATTGCGTTGCCTCCTTCATAATAACTTCGGAAGTTACTTCCATTTGTGCTGGAGATTTTTTGATAGGTGGTCGTTTACATCCTGGTTTGAATTCTTCTGGCATAAATCTAGCCTCCTTCCTTAATTAGGAATATAACATGTGTTTATAGTAATTACAAATACTTATAAATAATCCCCTTCAATCAACATTTACCACATCAGTAAATTGATTGATTGAATCTGGCATTAAATACCTGTCAGAAGTAGTCACAATTTCACTATTTCCCTCATAAAGTATTAAGCACCCAAATTTTAATGGAGGTGATCCTGTGAATGTCTGGGGATGGATACTGGCGATTACAGCGATTTTTAATGGCACTTTGCTCCTCTTTGCTTATCTCAACAATCAGGTATTTCCCCATCCACTTGAAGAAGAGGAAGAAAAAAACTATTTGGAACTGATGAAAAACGGCAGTGAAGAAGCCCGAAACAAGTTGATTGAACATAATCTCCGTCTTGTAGCCCATGTAGTACGCAAGTATGACACCAGCGGCGAAGATATGGAGGATCTGATTTCCATCGGAACCATAGGTTTGATCAAATCCATCAAAACTTATAATGAAGAACGGGGGGTAAGACTGGCAACTTATGCTGCCCGTTGTATTGAAAATGAAGTTTTAATGCATCTTCGTAATATAAAAAAGCTGAAAAAAGAAGTTTCTATTTATGATCCTATAGGATATGACAAAGAAGGCAATGAAATATCACTCATAGATGTTCTTACTACTGATAACGAAATTGTGGAATTTGTAGAAGCCAAACTCCAGGAAGAAAAAATACGAGGAAAAATTGATATACTTAGTAATAGAGAACGGCAGGTCATAGAAATGAGATATGGCCTTTTTGACGGTCTGAAAGAAACCCAGAGAGAAATCGCCAGAAAGCTTGGTATCTCAAGATCCTATGTTTCCCGTATCGAAAAGCGGGCACTGAAAAAACTAATCAAGGAAATCACTGTAGAAGGATAAAAAAAGTATAAAATGATAAAAAGCGCTGTTTTATGATGATATTATTGAGACAGAAAAAATTATTAGGTAAAATATAGTAAAGTTGTAGATAATTTTGAATTTGGGAGATGAGACTTATGGCTGTTAAGATCATAACTGATACCTCATGCGATTTACCTTTAGAACTGCTGAATCAGTATAATATCGAGATGATCCCACTGAAAGTAACCTTTGATGATCAGGATACTTATTTGGACCGATTTGAAATCAGTCCTTCGGAATTTGTGATAAAAATGAAACGGTCAAAGACTCTGCCCAAGACTTCTGCACCGGACCCCCAGACTTTCATAACCAGTTTTGAAAAAGGTTTAAAAGAAGCCGAAGAAATAATATTTGTTAGTCTTTCCTCCGCATTAAGCAGCACCTATCAGACAGCATTAATGGCCAGTGAAATGATCGGCGGCAAGAACATTCAAGTCTTTGATAGTTTAACGGCGTCTCTGGGGACAGGCATTGCAGCTATTAAGGCTACTTATATGGCAGCTCAGGGTCTTACGGCAAATGCTATTGTTGAACATTTAAATACGATCAGGAAAACCAGGGAAGTCTTGTTCACATTAGATACGCTGGAAAATGTGGTTCGCGGTGGACGTCTCAGCAGTTTTCAGGGAATGGCAGGCACACTCCTGAATATAAAGCCGATCTTGCGGGGAAATTCTGATGGTGTGCCAGTGGTAGTTGAAAAAGTAAGAGGCAGAAATAAGGCTATACACAGGTTGGTAAGTATGCTTGGAGAACTACAGGGCGATACTGTACGGGAAAAACTGATCGGTATCAGTCATGTAAGTTGTCCGGAAGAAGCGCAAAAATTGGCTCAAGCCATAAAGGAGATGTATAGTCCAAAAAAAGAGATCATTATCTCTGAAATGGGTGCAACCTTAGGGACTTATGCGGGTGTTGGCGGGCTCATGATCAATGTTTAAAGCTATATTGTCGCTAAACCTACATTTAAATATCTGTTTTAAACAATTAAAATCGTTAAAAAGGAAGCAGATTATTCTTCCCTGTTGACAGGAATGTTATCAGGACCCTTTTCAATTATACGCGGCATAGGTTTATAATAACTAAGCCCCAGTTCTCTGGTGCTTTCTGCACCATCGTTCTGATATATATTGATCCAAGATTTTACGACTGCCCCGTTCATACCGTTATTGATGACTTGCTCAAAGCCCTGAGCAAGTTCTTTATTGTAGCGATATATAGTATAGGTTTCAATTTCTTTTATGACCTTATGATGCCATTCAATCCTGGCTGGTTCAACTGTACCGTAAAAGCCTGCATATAAATGATTATCAATGCCTTGTGCCCAAATAAGAATCGGGGAATCAGTATTATTTTTAAATTTCAGGTCTTTTGCTCCAAAAGATACTGTAGCATCCTGTCCCAAAGGTACATAAACAACCGGCATTCCGTGAGGATGTCTTTCCACAACAGGCAAGCCGGCTAAAATGGCTGTATTATAAAGGGTTGTGGCCAATTTACAGACACCACCTCCTGCCGTGGGAACCAGTTGGGAGCCAATATACATAATGCCATCCTGAAAGCCTTTTTCATAAGTATAGGGACCCAGCGTTTCATTCTGAGAAAAAATTTCCCCCGGTTCAACTACTGTTCCCTGTAAAAGCTTTGCCGCTAAATGAAAATTATTTTTTTCGCCCGGTGTGGATTCTTCCAGTACAGTTCTAAAGGCAGCTATCTGCACGAAAGTCCTATACTGCTGCTGTTTTTTTAAAAATGCCTGATCATTTTTCCATGGGACTTTATTAATGGGCCCTGAATTTTCCATTTGCGTGTCCCCGGGGAAGTTTTTGGCATAGTAAGGTTCTTTTACTTGGACATTTTCTAAGTAATCATGCTCTTTATTATCAAAATTATAGATGAATGAGGCAGATAAACCGAATAACAGGGCAAAGACAAAGATCTTATATTTATTAAACAAATTATTCACCTATTCATATTTAGATTAAAACCTTATCAAGGAAAAAATATGATCTAATTTATATTTTGTGGATTATGCTGTAATTATACTGCTGCTGTGATATACCATAAGAAAATCAGAAACTTTACTTATTTAGTAAAAAGTATTATCAGAAATTTGACTAGGGTCAAAGCTTATCATCCTTATTCGTTTTATTATGTATTTAAATCAAGGGAAATTATATGAAAAGGAGGATAAATTTAATGAATAAAAAAAAACATATCAATTGCAAGCTTTGATTTGCCCCACTTGTGCCCAAAAGATTGAAGTGGCAGTAAAATCAATGAAAAGTGTAAAAGAGGTGGAAGTATTATTCAATGCCAGCAAGGTAAAAGTAAATTTCGAAGAAGAGCTGGGGGATGGAAAAGAAATTAAGAAAACTATTGAAAGATTAGGATTTGGCATCCTGGGTGAAAAATAAATAAGAAGGAGATGCCTTTGCTGGAATTCTGGAGATGGTGGAAGAAGCCCAGGACAAAACAGCAAATACGCAATAGTATCTGGAAAATTTAGCCCGTTACTATATTCTCGGCAGCGTGGTTTGGCCGTTAGGTAAAAATCTAATTGCACATAAGGATACTGAAACAATCACCGGGCAGGGCAATGAAAGCAAAAGTCGGTGAAGAGTTGCTTATGATCAGCACCAGAAGGCTGCTATAGGAAACAGGCTTGAAATAACTGAAAAAATAGCTTTATATATAGAAAAAGAAGAAGCAGAAGGGTAAACAGCAGTGGTGCAGTTCTGGTGGTTGGGGTACTGGCAAAAGCTCTTTTTATATCGTCCAGTATATTAGTTCAAATCCTCAGTGTTTTGATGGTAATCGTTAATGGGATTCGTTACTGCAGTTTAAGGAAAAATAAGTATGAGATTGTTACGGAAGGAAGGGTGGTTACCATGGTTGAGAATCATTGCAGTAATGACCATTGTCATTGTGAAGCAGAAAGGACTTGCCTGCATAAAGTGCCGATTTTCAGCAGCCTGAATCCGGAAGAAATGGCGCAGATAGCCGCAATCATTACCGACCGGGAATATAAAAAAGGGGAAAACATATATTTTAGCGGAGAAGCTAAAGAACGGCTCTATGTAATCAACCATGGCAAGGTAAAGATTTATAAAGTGTCAGAGTCAGGGAAAGAACAGATTATCAGGATATTATATCCTGGTGATTTTATGGGTGAACTTTCCCTGTTTATTAATGCTCCCCTCAATAGTAATGCGGAAGCTCTGGAATCTACTGATGTATGTATCATTGATGGACAAAAATTAAACGGAATTATCCGTGAAGTACCCACCATTGCTCTTAAAATCATCGAAGAATTGAGTAAAAGGCTGCAAAATGCAGAAAACATGATCGAAGCCTTGGGTCTCCATGATGTAGAACAACGAGTGGCAGATATTCTACTGAACATGTCTGCTGGCATAGATGAAATAAAGCTTACTATCAGCAAGAAAGATCTGGCTGCCCATATGGGTATGAGTCAGGAAACCCTGAGCCGTAAGCTCACATTCTTTCAGGATATGGGCTGGATAAAACAAGTAGGGCACAGAACAATCCGGATTCTTGACCGTGAAGCCTTATCAGATCTGGGCAGGGGATAAAATTGTTTTCAGGAAAAGCAGTTATTCTGCCTGATTAATGTAACTGGAGGTAATGGGAATACCAAGAGCGGGCAGTATTATGTATTAAGCCTGGCTCGGCCACTTATTTTGGTTTTCGATTTTTTCCGCTAGCTCGTTTAAATATGTCCAGCGCTCTAATAAATAGTCCAGCTTTTCCTCCAATTCCTGCCGGACTTCAGTTAATTCCTGCAGCTGAATATAGTCGCTGGCGGCTTGGTGGATTTTTGTATCGATCTCCTTTAAATCGTCTTCGGCTGCTGTGATGATATCATCAATTTCAGCAAACTCTTTCTGTTCTTTGAAGGAAAATTTTAGCCTGTCAGGTTTTAAAGACTCGTTTATGTCTTTCTTTTTACGGGAAGCTTCATTTCGCCGGCTTGTCTGGGCTGCTATTTTATCAGCTGCCTGGTTCAGATAATCAGTATAATTGCCAGTGTACTCTTCTATTTTGCCATCACCGGTAAAGGATAGTATCTTTTCTGTTATGCGGTCCAAAAAATAGCGGTCATGAGAAACAGCAGCCACTACGCCGGGAAAGTCATCCAGGTAGTCTTCCAGTATGCTTAGAGTCTCAACATCCAGATCATTACCCGGTTCATCCAGCAACAGAACGTTGGGAGCGGACATTAAAATACGCAGTAAATGCAGGCGCCTTTTTTCTCCGCCGGACAGGTTCTGTAAAGTATTCCACTGAGAAGATGGCGGAAACATAAAAGTCTCTAGCATTTGAGAGGCACTGAGGAGTTTTTTGCCGGTGGAGAGGTATTCGCCGGCTTCACGAATATAATCGATCACCCGCATTTCATCAGGCAATCCTGTACTTTCTTGGGGAAAGAAACCTATTTTAACGGTCTCACCGATTTCCACAGTGCCTTTACCGGGAATCAGGTCACCGCTCATAATGTGAAGGAGAGTAGATTTTCCTATCCCGTTAGGCCCTACGATCCCCAGACGCGTATTTTTTGATAGTATATAGGAGAAATCTTCAATCAGTTTTTCCCCGTTAAAACCATGGGATATATGGTGCAGGACAATAATTTTTTTGCCCAGACGGCTTGCTGCTGATGAAATTTCCAGTTTATTGCGGTATTTTGTAGAGGCCAGGTCTTCCTGTAATTTTTCGAAGCGTTGGGTACGGGCTTTTTGTTTTGTACTGCGGGCCCGTGCGCCTCTTTGGATCCATGCCAGTTCTTTTCGCAGCAATGACTTTTTTTTGCTTACGCTGGCAGCTTCACTTTCCTGCCTTTCCAGCTTTCTTTCCAGGTAAACACTCCAGTTTCCAGGATAACTGAATAGCTGTGAGCCTGCGATCTCAACAATACGGTTTGTCACTCGTTCCAGAAAATAGCGGTCATGGGTAACCATCAACAGAGCACCTTTAAGTTTCTGCAGGTACTTTTCCAGCCAGTCAATAGCCTGATTGTCAAGATGATTGGTGGGCTCATCCAAAATCAGCAGTTCAGCAGGACAAAGCAGTGCAGAGGCCAGGGCAACCCTTTTGCGCTGACCGCCGGATATTTGACCCATTCGGGCATTAAAATCCGTAATTCCCAGGCGCGTCAAAATACTTTGTACTTCACTTTCTAGATTCCATGGATCTTGACCGTCTATCTCTGAAATATTACCCAGAGCAGCATCTATTATGTGAACATCAGGGTCAAACAGGGGATTTTGCGGCAGGTAATTGATCTGAAGTCCTTTACGCCTGATTATGCTGCCTTGATCAGGTTCATCCCAGCCCACTGCCAGTTTCAGAAGACTTGATTTACCTGAACCATTGATACCTAAGAGCCCAATTTTATCTCCTTCTTTAATACTCAGGCTGATATTAGCAAGAATCAGCTTTTCTCCGTAAGCTCTACTGACATTATCCATAAACAGGAGGTTCATAAATCGAGTTCCTTTGCTTTTTAATTTTTTTTATTATAGTCTTTTTCAAACTATCTTAACAGATTGACTGGAGGTAAACGGCATCATATCCACTAGTATTTACTTTCTGTTATACCCAGACCGCTTTCGTTCTTAAAAATATAGGAGTACATAACCCTCCCATCTTCCAGGATCCCCAGGAGGGTAGGATAGTTTCAATTTCTAATCACCCTCTTCTGAAGAAAACACGTAAAGAAAATAAGGTTTAGACAAATACTAACATCAAATGAAAATACGATATAAACTTACAGAGTGCACAGGTTGTATTATAAAAATGAAAGGCCTACAATTTTTAAATTTTAAAACTATACAGTAAAAAATTTAACCTGATAGGAGTTTGATTTATGAGCAAGTTTAAAAATTATGAAACAATTGCAGCAGAGTATGTTGAACCAGGAATCCTGGCCGTATCTCTAAACAGGCCCCAAAGGTTGAATGCATTAAGCCTGGCAATGATGGATGACCTTCTGGATTTATGGAACAGTTTGCGGGAAGATTTGGAGACCCGGGTGGTTATTTTGAAAGGGACCGGGGAAAAAGGATTTTGCGGCGGGGTAGACATCAAGGAAATCTTTCCCGATGAAATGCTTAACGCACCAGCCCTTTATCATTGGCAGACCAGACTGGGCGAACTGGAATACCTGATGCGAAAAATCCCACAGCCCATCATCTGTCTTGTTCATGGTGCTGCCACTGGGGCAGGTTTTAGTTTTGCGCTGGCTTCGGATATCCGTATAATTGCCCCGGATGTCAAGTTCTCGGCTTTTTATGTGAATGTAGGACTGGGCGGAGCTGATATGGGATCAAGTTATTTCCTGCCCAGGCTGATTGGCGCAGGACGGGCTTATGATATACTTCTTACCGGGCGCTTTATGTATGCAGAGGAAGCTATGCATCTTGGTCTGGCATCCCAATGTGTTGAACGGGATGAACTGATGAACCAGGGACTGGCAACAGCCCGTATGATCGCGGAGAAAGATCCATTAGCTGTGAGGCTGACCAAGGAAGCCATCAATCAGAATCTTGATTCTTCAAGTATGGAAAGGGTGCTTACGATAGAAAACCGTAACCAGAGTTTGATGTTTATGCATAACCTCAGCCAGGGAAAATATTTCATAGGGAAATAGTTATCGAAAAAGCTGCTTCAGAATGGGAAGCAGCTTTTGCTTTATTTAAAATAACAATATAGTTAATTGTTATACGGGGGTTATTTGATAGCAGTTAATGACATTTCAAATATATTATTAAAATAAGCTATAATATTAAAAATATACAGCTCATAAAAACAAAAGGAGATGAAATTATGGAATTTAGCTTAAGCAAGGAACAAAAACTGATCCAGAAAATAGCCGGTGAGTTTGCGCAAAAGTATGTAGAACCAATCGCTGAGAAAATTGACAAGGAAAATATCATACCGGAAGAAATTATAAATACCCTGGGAGAACTAGGCCTGTTAGGGATTCCCTTTGCAGAAGAATATGGAGGATCAGGTGCCGGCTATCAAAGCTATGTATTAGCCTTGGAGCAAATCGCCAAATGTTCTGCCGGGGTGGGCGTTACAATCGGTGCTTCCACTTTAGGCCTTGGGGCCATCGATAAATTTGGTACAGAAGAACAAAAACAAAAATATATGCCTCCGGTTTGCCGGGGAGAACAACTGGCGTCTTTTGCCTTTACAGAGCCGGGCACCGGTTCAGATCCCAAACAAATTCAGTCTACGGCTCAAAAGGACGGCGAACATTATATTTTAAACGGTACCAAAAGGTTTATTACCAATGGCAGTTATCATGGACCTATCATTATTTTTGCCCGGGATACCGAAGTCAATAACATATCTGCATTCATTGTAGATAAGTTTTGTGAAGGCTATTCAGCCTCTGAACCGTGGAAAAAACTGAGTGCCCGCGGCGGGAAATTGGTCGATGTCTATCTGGATAATGTGAGGGTGCCAGAGAAAAATCTGCTGGGAGAAAGAGGACAGGGCTTTCCCATCCTGCTTGCCAGCATTGCCCTCGGTAAAATCGGTACCAGCACCTGTGCATTGGGTGACACACTCGCAGCTTTCGAGGAAGCCGTCAAATATTCCAGGGAAAAACTGCACCGGGAACAGCCTATCGCCAGATTTCAGGCAATACAGTTAAAAATTGCCGACCTGGCTATTAAATATGAAACTGCTCGCTGGATTTGCTACCGGCTGGGATATCTGGCTGATACTATGAAAGATAAGACTCAGTTTGCCAAGGAGGCCGCTCTGGTCAAATCCTATCTGGGAGACAATGCTGTTCAAGCTGCCAGGATCGCCTTGGAAATCCACGGTTCATATGGTTTAATGGAAGATTACAAAGTATCACGCATCTACAAAGATGCAATCCTGGGCTCACAAATTGAGGGAGTATCAGATATGCAGAAGTTGATCGTAGCAGGCAATATATTAAAATAATTTATTTTGTAGTTTTCCCAGACGTTTTATCCTTTGTTATCCGCACAAACTTTTACATAAAATGTTCTGGAACGGGGCCCGTCGAACTCACAAAAATATATACCCTGCCAGGTCCCCAATAGCAATTTGCCTTCTGTCACAGGGATCAACTCCGAGGCGCCTATGGTACTGGCTTTCAGATGAGCGGCAGAATTTCCCTCGCTGTGACGGTCCAAGGGATGATTCCAGGGATACATTTCTTCCAGGCGTTTCAAAATATCATGTATCACATCCGGATCAGCATTTTCATTGATGGTAACAGCTGCCGTGGTGTGCGCACAAAAAACCAGTACTGAACCGTATGTTATGTTTTCGTGCTTTACAGCTTCTGCGACCTGTCTGGTTATGTCGACCATCTGGGAATGATGTGAGGTCTGTATCTTTACTTCATGAAGCATATTAACGCCCCTTTCATTATTCAATACTAATATTAATATATAATCACCCATAGTTTCATAAAATATTGACAAATACTATTACTTAAAAGGAAAAACGCAAGGGATTCTTGAATTTTATAGTATATCTTTTAAAACGATTCTATTTTAAGAACCGTCATTTATAGAAATAGGGGGCTTAATCATGCTTGAAATCCGCAAAGATGTAATAAGAGACAACTGGGTCATTACGGCAAATGAGTTTGTATTGAAACCACGCGATTTTCCGATTAAAAAGGATGATGACAAGAGTCCGGATGCCATTCCTGCTCACCATAATACATGCCCCTTCTGTGAAGGTAATGAAGCCATGACAACGGATGAAATACTGGCCTTCAGAAAAGAAGGAACCAAGCCCAATGAACCTGGCTGGATGGTCAGAACCATTCTTAATAAGTTTTCTGCGCTGGAATTAAAAGGCGAGCTGGATATGAAAGACGAAGGTATCTATAAGCACTGTAACGGATTAGGTCAGCATGAAGTAATCATAGAAACTCCGGTTCATGGTGAAGAGTTTCATCAACTTCCGGTGGAAAGGGTCGAATTGATCTATAAAATGATGCAGCAGCGCTATAAGGAACTGGCTGATGATGAGCGTATAAAGTATATTCAAATATACAAAAACCGAGGTATGTTTGCTGGAGCCTCTTTGGAACACAGTCATAGCCAGATCGTATCTTTTCCTATGGTGCCCCTTAACAAAGGAGTCATGCAGAGTTATTATCAGAAGTACAACAAATGCATAGTATGTGAGATGCTGACAGAAGAAATGAACAACAAAGATCGAATCGTTTATGAAGGACAGCATTTCCTTGTGATCTGTCCCTATGCTTCGCGCTTTGTTTATGAAACTTGGATCATACCAAAGTTGCATGCCAACTATTTCGGTGATAT
>LSQX01037140.1_pt1 | contig 13292 bp, 11 predicted proteins | sample 654561 | NCBI WGS metagenome assembly LSQX01 (sample SAMN04489861, study PRJNA283612) | anaerobic digester metagenome | isolation source: 4 biogas reactors fed with cattle manure at either 37C or 55C with and... | place: Denmark: Kongens Lyngby | collected 2014 | reverse complement strand
GGTGAAGTGATTCCCGAAGGTGAAGGTGAGGATACTGCTCCTTCCGGTTGCGGTTGCACTTCTTCCAAAAACTTTAATGATACGAGTTCTTTTATGAAAGGTCTTAAAAATATCTTGAGAGACTGGTTTCTTCCGGGTTCCAGTTTCTTGATTCTTGTTTCTTTTTCGACTTTCGGTCGCACAAGACAGCGGTAAAGACTGTGATATATTGCAGGGGTACGGAAAGCCGTTCCCCTGCAGCAGAAGCCGCAGGTATGCCTTTGAGATAAGAATGTGTTGAGGTCATGCCCGATCTCCGAAGGACCGCCGTGCTTCTCATAGTCCCCTGATCGGAGCGTCGGTTCATTTTGCATTGTTGCGGGGGGCGGGTAAAGGAGGAAGACAATTTTGCCTGGAAAGATCATTGTTGCTCCCGATGCCTTCAAGGAATGTCTGGACGTTTTTGCCGTGACGGAGGCCATTGTCCGGGGTCTTGTTTGTGGGGGTGCGCAAGAGCAACAGATTGTGTCCTGTCCGCTCGCAGATGGCGGGGAGGGGCTTCTCGATGTGCTTGTGCATACCTCCGGCGGGAGTATGAGGGAGGTCATGGTGACGGGTCCTCTTGGGAAAGCGACAGCTGCATCCTTTGCTCTTTTAGAGGAAGGCAAGACGGCTGTGGTGGAAATGGCTCAAGCTGCGGGTATCCACCTTATTGATCCATCGGAGCGCAACCCGCGGATCACGACTACCTTCGGTGTGGGCGAACTGATGCGTCATGCTCTGGATGCCGGTGTCAGGCGGATCATTGTCGGTCTGGGCGGCAGCGTCACCAACGACGGCGGCGCTGGAATGGCTCAGGCGCTGGGTGTCTCTTTCAAAGACGAAGAGGGATGTGAGTTGCCCTTTGGCGGGGAAGCCCTGTTGTCTCTGGCAAGCCTGGACTGCAGTGGCATGGATCCCCGTTTGAAGGATGTGGAGATTATCGGTGCTTGTGATGTAAGCAACCCTCTGTGTGGTAATAACGGCGCCACGGCTGTTTACGGGCCTCAGAAGGGCGCTACTGAAGAAGATGTGGTGTTGCTGGATCGTGCCTTGAATCATTATGGGAAATGTCTGGAGGTGCTTTTCCCCTCTTTTCGGCGTGACACTCCCGGGGTGGGTGCGGCGGGAGGACTGGGTGCGGGGCTTGCAGCCTTTACGGGCGCATCACTGCGTTCCGGTGTTGAGCTTGTTCTGGATTCCCATGAAGATCTGGAAGAGCAATGGGCTGAGGCGGAAGTCATCATCACCGGCGAAGGGCGGGTGGATGGTCAGTCCATGCAGGGCAAAGTGATTTCCGGCGTGGCGGAGATGGCAAGACGTTATGAGAAGCCTCTTTTTGTGCTCTGCGGAAAGATGAGCGGTGATATGGCGCCTTTGTACGCTGGGGGCGTCACAGCGGTTTTTCCCATTGCTCCCGCACCCATGAGTGAAGAGGAGGCCATGAGAAATGCTTCCGCTTACCTGAGCCGGACTGCGGAAAATCTGATGCGTACCCTCCTGAGGCTCAAAGGAGGGGAGGGGTGAGTTTCCGCTCTTTGCAGCGCTATCTGCACAGCCTCCCTTATCTGTCGTGGAGGCAGGTGGCGTGGCGGCTCTTCCGTCCGTTGCGGCGCTGGCGCGGACGGCTGGCTCTGCGCTTGAAGAAAGAGACGGCGAAGGTGGATGTCCAAACTTTTCGCCGCGCACGATCCCTTCTGGAAGAGGCGGCCAGGGCCGGAGCGATTAAGCGCATATCGCTGGAGGATCTGCGCAACTTTCATTTCAACTATTTGAATCGCTCTGTGGAAAGAAGGGGCTCCATTCCCTGGGGGGATACAGGCTTGCCAAAATTATGGCGTTATCAGCTTCATGGCTTCAGGGCTGCGCGGGAATTCGCCATGGCTGTTTTTTCGGATAACCATCTGGGCGACCGTGACCGTGCTCTTTTCTGGATGCGTGACTGGATGGAAGAGAATCCGCCGGGGCGGGGCGTGGGCTGGGATGGCTGGCCTCTTTGCGAGCGTCTTCTCGCCTGGGCGCTTCTGATGGCTGCTTATCATATCCGGGAAAAAGATATTGTAAATTCCTGGGCGCAACAGGCGCGGTGGCTTTCTCATACGGTTGAATACGATCTTCAGGGAAACCATCTGCTGAAAAATGCGCTGGTGCTGACACTGTCCGGGGATCTGCTGCAAGACACAAAGCTGTATCGTCGGGGATTGAAGCTGTTGGAAAGGGAAGTGGCGAAACAGATTCTTTCCGACGGAGGCCATGTGGAGCGCAGCCTTCTTTATCACAATGAGGTGCTCTGGGACAGCCTCATTGTTCTTAGTCTGCTGAAAGAGGCGCCTGTTTTTTTTGTTGAGGCTGTGTCGGCCATGACCCGGTTTACGGATCTTCTTCGTCATCCCGATGGAGACATTCCTCTCTTCGGCGATGCGGTCTTTCGGGAGAGTCCCCATCCTTCGGTGCTGGTTGCTTGCGTGCGGGTTGTGGTGCCGTCGCTGTCGGAGGCGATGAGAGAAGAGCCGCAGTCTGAAAAATACGGTCAGGCTTTTCCCGCTTCGGGTTATTATCTGCTGGGCGATGGAACACAAGACTCTGTCATGATCGTCAAGACCGCAGCGCCTTCTCCGAGCTGTCAGCCCGGTCACAGTCATGGCGATATGCTTTCCTGTGAGTTGAGCCTGAAGGGAAAACGCTTTGTCGTGGACACGGGTACCCATGGCTATGGGGACAGTCCTTACAGGGCACAGTGTCGCAGTACGAAAGGGCATAATACGGTTCAGCTTGGTGATCATGAACAGGCGGAGCACTGGCATACTTTCAGGATGGGTCGCCGTGGAGAGGCTCTCCCGGCAAGTTTGCAGAGGGATGAAGAGGGTGCTGTCTTCCGGGGAGGGGCGGCCTGGTATCAGGGGGGAAGGCATGAGCGATATATCAAATTTTCTGTTCAGCCTCTCATCTGGGAGATCCGGGACAGTGTTCAGAGCTTCGACGGGGAGGCGGTGTCCCGAATTCATTTTCATCCCTCCTGTGAGGTGGAATGGATGGAAGAAAATAAAAGTCTTCGCTTGTGCCGGGATGGGATCGGGGCCACAGTGGAGATAGACGATTCTTCCTGTTGCATTGGGAAAGTGAACCTGGAAAGTTTTTCTTATTTCCCTGAATTCGGTAAGGGTTTAACAGGCCGTGTATTGGAGATTCGCTTTGAAAAAAAGATTCTTTTCCATTGCCGTTACCTGATAAAACTCGATGATCCTTAAGTGAGCAAGAGCTTTTTCTTTTCACAATACACAGAAAAACAGGTATTCATGAGAATGATTTCTTTCTGCAGATTCTCAGTTGCCTGATCTTGAAAATAAAATTCCGGGGAAAAGTTGTTTTTTTCTTGCTTGATTTGGTACAACTAAACAAATAAAGATGAAGGAGAAAGAGCCGAGAGAGAAGAGCAGATTTCAAAACTGCAAAATAACCGGGAAATATAAATCATCACGGACTCTCGAACTGAGAAACCAGAGTATTTGAAACAGAAGAAAAATTTTGAGCATAATAAGAACAATCGGAAGCTGAGAAGCACAGATTGTTTTTAATTGGGCATCAACAGAGTGTGGTCTGTTATGGGTTGTGATCTCAATTCAGGATTGATCATGATCCCGGCTTGTAATCCTCCGGGAGTAGAGCCGGCATACTGTTCCTCAAGGCCGTAACAATTAGGAGAAACGCACATGGCCGAAAAGAAAGTCTCTGAAAAGAAAGCCCCTGTGAAGAAGAAAGCGGTTTGCAAAAAACCAGCGACGAAAAAAGCCGCAGTGGCGAAACCCGCCGTGAAAAAGGCCGTAACGAAAAAAGCCGCAGTGGCGAAGAAGCCAGCCGTGAAAAAAACTGCAGTGAAAAAAGCCGCAGTGGCGAAACCCGCCGTGAAAAAAGCTGCAGCGAAAAAAGTTGTGGCGAAGAAAACTGCAGCGAAGAAGCCAGCCGTGAAAGAAGCTGTAGTGAAAAAAGTTACAGCGGCGAAACCCGCCGTGAAAAAAACTGCAGTGAAAAAAGCTGTGGCGAAGAAACCGGTCGTGAAAAAAGTTGCAGCCAAGAAGCCTGTGGCGAAGAAACCGGTTGTGAAAAAAGTTGCAGCAAAGAAGCCTGTGGCCAAGAAGGCTGTGGCCAAGAAGCCTGCGGTGAAAAAAGTTGTAGCGAAAAAAGCTGTGGCCAAGAAGGCTGTGGCTAAGAAACCAGCGGCGAAGAAATAAGACTTGCCATAAGAAATCCGGACGTCGGGATTTTTCCTGAGTTTTGTGTGCGTCTCTTTTTTTCTTTTTTTTTCAGAAGGAGAGGAAGAGGCGCAATTTCTTTTTCTGGCCGAAGTAGCCTATAATTCCGGGAGGTCTCTGTCTTTTTATCTGGATTATATTTATGACTGCAATTGATTTTTTATCCGCCGCTCTTTCCAAAGCTGTTAAAGAATCTCAAAGCCCGGGCGCCGTGGCCTGTGCAGGTGAGAAGGGTCGCCGTCTTTTCGCAGCGGCCGAAGGATACAGATCTCTTCGCCCGAAAAAAGAGAAGGCGACACTTGACAGTGTGTATGATCTTGCTTCTCTGACAAAAGTGGTGGCCACCACGACCAGTGTATTTCTTCTGCGCGATGAGAAGGCTCTTGATCTTGACGATACACTCTACCGTTATCTGCCTATTGCCAATCTCGAAGAGATCACGATCCGGCAGGTACTTACTCATACCACGGGGCTGGCCAGTTGGAAAGCGCTGCATCTGGAAATATCCGGGTTGCTTCCTTATGTGGATGCCATTGCACGGATGGCTGCGTCCAGAGAGAAAGGGGCTGGCCGTGTTTATTCCGATCTCGGATTTATTCTGTTGACCCGTGTTATTGAAGAGATCACTCATGAGTCCTTCGATCTGTTTTGCAAGAACCATATTTTTGAACCTCTGGGGATGGCTGACAGCTGTTTCAATCCTCCGGCATCCATGAAAGAACGATGCGCGCCCACGGAAGAATGCAGCTGGCGCAAAGGAATGGTCCGCGGCGAAGTCCACGATCAGAACGCTTCGGCCATAGGCGGCGTGTCGGGACATGCGGGACTTTTCAGCACGGTGGGTGATTTGGAGAAATATTGCCAGGCACTTCTTTCCGGGCGTATTCTGTCTGAGGCGACGCTGGATGAAATCACGGGGCCCGCACAGATTCCCGGTTATCCCTGGCAAGGTTTGGGCTGGTGGATTGATCCCTGGACCAACGGCGCCAATGGTTATCTCGCCTCCCGTCGCGCCTTCGGTCATACAGGCTGGACAGGCACCAGCATCTGGATGGACAGGGAGAAAGAGCTGTATGCCATTCTCCTCAGCAATACCTGTCATCCTGATCTTTCCCGCCGGAACAACGGCGCTTTGCGTGGTGGTTTTTATTCGAAAGTTTCAGCGCTGTTTTACAAAGAGAGCACCAATGCGCATACGGGGCTGGATGCGCTTGTACGCAACGATTACGGCCAGATAAAGAACAAGCGTCTGGGCGTATTGACCAACAGTGCCGCCATCAATCAGGAGGGTCGGCCTCTTCCTGAAGTTCTGGCGCAGGCCGGCGCATCGACAGTTGTACGCTTCTTCAGCCCGGAGCACGGCTTCAGTGGCGAGGCGGAAGCGGGGCAGGCCGTCCGTTCCAAAGAAACAGGACCTGTTCCCGTGATCAGTCTTTACGGAGAGAAGCGCGCACCGAGCCGAAGCGACCTGCAGGGGATCAATCTCTTCGTTGTGGATCTGCCGGATATCGGCGCCCGCTATTACACCTATATGGCGACCATGAAAGAATGCATGGCCAGCTGCGCTGAGCACGGTATTCCGCTGCTTGTTCTGGACAGGCCGAATCCTCTGGGCGGGCTTGTTCTGGAAGGGGCGCCTGCGGAAGAATTCGGTACGGCTGTCTGTTGTGCGCCCATACCCATCCGCCACGGCATGACTCTGGGCGAGCTGGCTCTGTTTTTTCGTGATCGTTTTTTCCAGGGCAAGAAACTGGATCTGCGTATTGTTCAGGCTGAAAACTGGTGGTATGATTTTGCTCATCATGAAAGCGCTTTGCCCTGGGTGCCGCCCTCTCCGAATATCCCCACGGCTGATACGGCTCTGATGTATATCGGCACCTGTCTCTTTGAAGGGGTCAATATGAATGAAGGACGGGGGACGGAAACTCCCTTCCTGATTTGCGGTGCGCCCTGGCTGAAAGCGGAGGAAGTGCTTTCGGATCTGGATCCGGAAATGACGCGTGGCTGTTCCATGAAAGCGACTCTGTATATTCCCAAATCCATTCCGGGGAAATCGGCCAACCCGGAGTACAAAGACAAACTCTGTCATGGAATCCAGTTTGAGCTTACGGACCGGCGGGCCGTGCGTCCTCTGACAACGGTCGTCGCTCTCCTCAGCGCCATCCACAAGCGCCATCCTGAGTTGGAGTGGCGTCCTTTCTTTGATGCTCTGGCTGGAGGGCCGGCGCTTCGTCAGGCCATACAGAAGGGGCTTCCCGCAAGAGAGATTATGGGATCCGTGGAAGAGCAGATTGCTGCATTTGACCGGATGCGTCCCCGCCTCTATCAGACTGTGGAGGAGCGGGAAAGATTGTAGTGCTGCGTCAGGGAGGGACTGTTGTTCCGGGAGGCATACAGATATTCGGCCAGAGCTCTGTACATCCAGGCGAGACTCCATCGGGGATAGAGGATCCGTGAGGAAAAGACGGGATAGAGCCTGTACCAGGGAGCGGAAGACCGGGGCTCACGCATATGTTCGTGAGTCCAGCGCATGATGGCCAGCGCATCGTTCATGGTCCCGCGGATACGGTCTGACAAGACAGAAGGACAGAGGATCCCTTCAGCCGCGGCATGAATGTCCACAGGCCAGCGTCTCTGTCCCTCCAGAGGTCTACCGGCGGGGGTGAAGAGCTGGTGATAAAAGCGGTAGCCTTTGCGGATGAGTGCGTCCAGCTCAGGTGCCAGCTCCGGCCGGGCAAGGTCGATACCGTGAAGGGAACGAAGCACAAAACCACTATGATGATTGTCCACAAGACTCATGAGCGCCGGCTCAAAATCTTCATGACTGTCCCGGGCGCCATAAGGCCAGGAACCATCCTCCGCCTGTGCTTCCAGTGAAAACTGCAATGCGGGCTGGAGCTCTTCTGCAGGGTCTTCTTCTTCCGTGAGCAGTGCTGTCCGGAGGATATATTCAACAGCGAGGAGGTTCGCATTGTGGATTCTTCTCGCATCGCCCAGGGCATAGGCAAAACACCAGCGCTCATTTTCGCATTGAATCCTGGGAAGATCCTTCAGGAAAAAGTACATGGATTTACGGGCTGTATCGAGCCACCGTTCTTCCCGGGTGATCTCAGCTGTCCGGAGGAAGGCGGAACCGGCAATGGCCGTGACAACGGTGACAGGCGCATGGGATGCCAGAGCGACTCCGGCTCCGGAGAGGGGAAAAGGATATCCCCAGGCCAATCCGCCTGAAGGTGTTTCCCGGGCCAGATCTTCGAGCAGTTTCAGATATGTCCTGGCTCTGTCGAGATGGCAAGTGTCTTTCGTGAGCTCATAAAGGCGCAGATCTCCCAGGGCAAAAAGTGCGGGTGTCTTCGGATTCAAAGAAGGCCTGATTTGCAGCATACTCCTCAGGATTTCCGGAAAAGCATCGCAGAGGAGGGTAGTTGTTTTTCTCAGGAGTGGTCTCTTCTGAAGACCTTGCAGGAAAGGATGAGCCTTGATATCAAAAGGATCAAAGCCGATGGGACCGGATTCCCGGATGAGCCGATGGAGTTGCACCAGCCACTCCTGTGCGATATGGACATCACGATTGTTCACCAACTGTAAAGGCATGCTTTCAACTCTTCTCTTTTCGGGCCACTTCCAGGAGCAACGCCCTGAATGCCGGAAACCAGGCATCAATGGAATAATGTTCTTCAACAAAACTTCTGGCTGCACGTCCGAGGCTTTCGCGCTTCGCTGCATCCCGGATGAGTGTTTCGAGGGCTCTTTCCCACTCATCAGGTGTATGGGCGAGATAACCGGTCACACCCGGCCGGACGACCTCAGAATTCATTCCCACGGGCGACAGGACGACGGGCGTGCCGACGCCCATATATTGCAAGGCTTTAAAGGCGCATTTTCCCCGGGCCCGGGGCGTATCTTCCAAAGGCATGAGACCGATATCCGCCTCCTGCAGAAAATCAATTTCTCTCTCCAGAGTCCAGACTTCATTTCGTATGGAGAGCGGTGATCGGGGGGCGTATTCCTTGCCGGAAGCCACGAAAAGCTCCAGAGGATATCGTTCTGCCAGGCTTTCCAATACAGGCCTGATAGAATCCAGGTAGCCCAGATTATCGCTCAGCCCCGTCCAGCCGAGAATGATCTTTCTGTCGACCCGGTTATTGTAGCTTTTCTGGCTGTGCAGTGTCATGTCGATACAGGTGGGTATGACCAGAGCCGGACAGCCGTGTGCTTCCATATAGTCACGGATAAGGGCATTGCCCGCCACGGCGTGACGACAGCGCTTCGCCATGAAAGCGGACCAGCCGAAGTTCATGAAGCGCAGAAAAGGACTCTTCACATAGGCGGGCGGCTCCCAGATGGCATCGTCCAGATCAACAATGGTGCGCCGGTTGATCAGCGTGATGAACCATTCCAGCACGGGCGGGCCATAAGGGAAGAGAGGGCCTCGGAAGAAGACCGCATCGGCGAAGAAGGCATGAGGCAGTTGGAAGAGTCGTACGATCAGAACCAGCAGCAGATAGACAAATTTGCCCGGGCGCCCGGAAGATTCATAGAGTTTTTCGCGTAGAAAAACAGGGGCCGGAACACAGACAATGCAGCGATGCCCTTCCGCTTCCAGAAGGCGGGCGAAAGAGTTGACACGGTATCGGATTGCTGCGATTTTGCGCGTTTCACAGGCGTAGAATACAAATTTCATAAAGCTGTCGTTTCAGATCTGGAGAAATGATTCCGGAAGAATACAGGATATACCGGATCCTGCATATTATGCCCGCCTCAGCCCGGGAGTGCAAACCGGGCGAAGGACGAAGGACGAGGAGATAGGGAAAAGGATTACGATTATGAGTACGACCAGAAGCGCAGTGAGAAAAGAAGGTGCGTCCTGGTATTTGTCGTGGCTCTGGCGAGAGGAACGGTGTTTCTTTGCTGCTCTGTACGGGGATTCATTATAATGGCTGTGTGTTCCGATTCCGGAAAGGGCCGGTTCGGCCCGGCTTGAAACAAAGGAAAGCAAAGCAGTGCCTCGACGCATCAGAATTTATCCTACCTGTCTGGCTGGTGTTGTGGAGATTGTTGCGCCTGTATATTCCGATGATCGTGGTTTTTTTACGGAAGTTTATAATCAGGAAAGTTGGGCGGCCGCCGGGTTTCACGAGCACTTCGTCCAGGATAATCTGAGTCTGTCTCAGCGGGGTGTGCTTCGTGGGCTTCATTTTCAACTGCATCCCCGGGGCATGGGCAAATTGATGCGTGTGCTCACGGGAACCGCTTTTGATGTACTGGTTGATCTGCGGCGGGGTTCGCCCACCTATGGGCAATGGCTGGGCCGGATGCTGGAGGCCGGTGATCCCCGCTGGTTGTTTGCCCCTCCCGGCTTTGCCCACGGATTTCTTGCGCTGGAAGACGATACGCGCATGTATTATAAATGCACTTCATTTTATCGAGAGGAAGCGGAACGCAGTCTTTTTTATAACGATCCGGCCATCGGTATCCGGTGGCCAGAAACGGTAATCCAGTTGTCGGAAAAGGATGCCTCGGCACCGATGCTGCACGAGGTGGAAACTAATTTTGTTTACACTGCGGAAGATCATGAGTTAGCGGGACCTGAAGGCTGAGTTCCTGTTGCTGTCCATGGCCGAATCATTTTCTATCCGCACTTTTTGAAAGCCAGAGGCTGGAAAAACACAACTATGAAACTCTTGATCGCCGGAGGCGCCGGTTATATCGGCTCTGTTTTGTCGCCTATGCTTCAGGCGGCGGGACATGAAGTGAATGTGGTGGATTTGTGCTGGTTCGGCAATTATCTTCCCAAGTCGATTACTGTAACAGAGCACGATCTTTTTACTGTGACTCCCGAGGATCTGAAGGATTATGACCAGCTCATTTTTCTTGCAGGGTTGAGCAATGATCCCATGGCTGAATTTGATCCGGCCATGAACTTCATCCACAATGGTGCGCTTCCAGCGTATCTGGCTTTCCGTGCGAAACAGGCGGGGCTCTCCCGTTTCATCTATGCATCCTCCTGTTCTGTATACGGCTATACCGTTGATGAACTCTATGACGAGAGCTCCCCGACCGTTTGCGACTATCCTTACGGTATTTCCAAGCTTCTGGGGGAACGGGGCGTTCTTCAGGAAGAAGGCGATTCTTTCTCAACCATTGCGCTGCGTCAGGGAACGGTGAACGGCTACAGTCCGCGCATGCGTTTTGATCTGATCGTGAATACCATGTTCAAGACGGCACTGAGCGAGAAGAAAATCCGAGTAAACCATCCGGGTATCTGGCGGCCTCTCATTGATGTGCGTGACACTGCGGCGGCTTTTGTGCGTGCTGTTGAGGCTGATCAGGACATCAGCGGTGTATTCAATGTCGCTTATGATAATTTTACGGTGGGCCAGGTTGCAGAGGCTGTCCGGGACAGTGTCGAATCTTTATTTGATATTGAAGTGGAGATTGAAACCAAAAGTGTCTCTGATCTGCGCAACTACAAAGTGTCTTCGGAGAAGGCCCGTCAGAAGCTGGGCTTTGCGCCTGTGTATGGAATAGAGGAGATGGTGCAGTCTCTGGCTGCGCACCGTGATTTCTACGGTGATTTTTCCCGAAAAGAATTCTACAACATCCAGGTGTTCAAAGAACTGGCTGACAAGTTCTGAGCAAAGGCAAAGACAACTTTCCATGAATAATAAACTTCAACAGTTTCTTGATCGCTACCTGGGCACGGTACTTTGCTGGCTCTTTTCGCAGGTGGAGAAAATCCTGCGGCTTTTCAGGAAGAGGAAAGCAGAAGAAGCTGTACAAAAAATACTCTTTGTAAAGCCTGTGGAGCAAGGCGCCATCGTTCTGGCCTGGCCGGCACTGAAGCGGGCTGTGGCTGCTGTGGGTCGGGAGAATGTGTATTTTTTCTGTTTTGAAAAAAACCGCGCCATTCTGGATCTTCTCGACGTTATTCCTCAGGAGAATGTGATTACGGCAAGTGACCGGGGCTCTTTCTCTTTTGCTTTCAGTATGCTGCAGGCTTTGTATCGGCTGCGGCGTTTGAAAATCGATACTGCTGTGGATCTGGAGATCTTCGCCCGCATCTCCGTTATTATCGCCTGGCTGAGCGGCGCGCGACGCTGTGTAGGTCTGTCCCGTTTCAGCGGAGAAGGCCCTTACAGAGGGAATTTGGTTACCCATCCTGTTCAATACAACCCCTATCTTCATATTTCGCAGGCTTTCGATGTTTATACACGGGCCGCCTTTGCGGATAAAGAGGATGCGCCCCTGCTTAAAGAAACCGTGCTTCCCCTCAATATCTCCTTGCCTGAATTTGTGCCTTCCGATGAGGATATGGCGGAGCTCGGGGACATTCTCCAGAAATTTCAGCCCGAGTGGTCAGCCGATAAAAAAGGGGAATATCCTTTTATTCTTTTCAGTCCCAAATGCGTGGATGAACTGCCTGTACGCAAATGGCCGGACAGCTATTTTGTGGAGCTGGGTCGTATGCTTCGAAAGTCACATCCTGAAGCCTGTATCCTCATTACAGGGCTGGACAATGAAAAGGAAGCCTGTGAGGCCATGGCTGCGGCCATTGGTGACGGAGCCTTCAGTCTGGCCGGGGCGTTGACTCTTCGGGGACTGATCACACTGATGACGGTCTGCACGCTTTTTGTGAGTTCAGACAGCGGCCCGGCACATTTTTCCGTATTGGCGGGTCTCAAGTCCGTAGTTCTTTTTGGCCCGGAAACACCGGATCTTTATGGCCCTCTCGGCTGCAACTGCAAAATAATTTATTTGAAACTGGCTTGCAGCCCCTGCTTCTCTCCCATGAATTACCGTCTGTCTCCCTGCAAAAACAACCGCTGCATGCTGCAGATCAGCGCTGAAGAGGTGCATGAAGCGGTATGTGAAATGCTGGAGACATAAAAGGGGGGCGCAGTCCCGGGTGGAACCGCGCCCCGAAGAGTTACAGGGAAGGAGATGGCTGATTATGCGGCGTCTTTAATCGGGCAAGCGCTCCCGGCTGGGCAGCACGCTTTGGTCCCGACAGAAGCGACAGCCGTGTCAGCGCATTTGCCGCCAACCGTTTTGCAGGCGTCATCGCAAGCCGTTGTGCAGGCATCTTTGCAGAGAGCCTCACAGCTGGCTGCAGTGCAGTTGCAGCTGTCAGTGGCTTTGCAGGCATCGGCCGGGCAAACACAGGCCTGATCTGCACAGTTGCATGTGTCGACGCATTTGCAGGCATCGGCCGGGCATTCGCAATTGTCGCCGCAGCAGCAGTTCTGTGCATCCGCCGCCGCTGTGGGCAACAAGGCCGGGGTCAGGGACAGGGCCAGAAGAAAGAGGGGAAGCAAAATGAGGGTTTTCTTGGTCATGGGTATTTTCCTTTTGTTGAAGTCAACAATAATTTGATTTGTGTTTGAAACAGGGTAATGGGAAGAGAGAAAAAACTTTCAAACAGAGCAAATCAACAGAGGAAAACACAATGAAAAAGATGGGTTTGTGAGGCGTAAGCCGCGAAAGAGTCAGGCCCGTTCCTGATGATTACTTCGGGCCGGGAGAAGATCACAGAAGGACTTGTCACGGCAACCAGGATCGGCACCGGCGTCTTGCGTGATGTGGACGGAAGCAGTGCCACACTCTCGGAGGCTGTGCTGTGTGAACAGGCGCAATGCGTGTCGATTACACGGGGAGCCTGATCAGCGGATTGATCTGTCTCCGTAGAAATGTTCTCAGCGGAAGGGGAACAACAGGAAGGAGTGGAAGCCTCAGTATTCATGGTGGAGCTGTGGCAGGCTGCCTGCTCTTCGTTACAGTGGAAACAGTCGTCTGCGCAGGCGCACAAAAATATGGAGGCACAGGGCATCAATGCGACCATAAGGGCGATCATGAGGATCATGGTACGTTTCAGCATCATGCATTTGCTCCTTGTCATTTGTGCATCTGATAGTAGTGTACCACAAAGTTCGGGGAAAAGCAAGTAAATCTACCGATTTACTCAGGATTGGGAAAAGAATGGGGGATAGGGGATAGGTGATAGGGGATTCAAGAGACTCAAAG
>LSQX01061385.1_pt1 | contig 13293 bp, 5 predicted proteins | sample 654561 | NCBI WGS metagenome assembly LSQX01 (sample SAMN04489861, study PRJNA283612) | anaerobic digester metagenome | isolation source: 4 biogas reactors fed with cattle manure at either 37C or 55C with and... | place: Denmark: Kongens Lyngby | collected 2014 | reverse complement strand
AAAGGCAACTGGACAAACAGCGGAACATTTGCCGCAGGCAGTGGAACGGTGCAGTTTTCTGGAAATATTAATCAGAAAATAACAACAGGTGGTAGCAGTTTTAATAATATATTATTTGATAATAACTCAGGATTTGAACTGTTTGATGGAGCCAAAATTATGGGTGCTGCAAACTTCCAAGATGGTATAATAAAATATGCTCAAAACGGTTCTTTGAGCTTCGGTGCAGGAGCAAGTTCCAATATCGGTAATGAAAATTCATATGTAGATGGAATAATTACAAAGATAGGTTCCAATGCCTTCAACTTCGCCACTGGCGATGGCGAAAATTGGGGTGCAGTCAGCATTTCCGAAGCCGCAAGTAGTAGAACAATTACTGCAGAATATATCCACGAAACTCCACCAGTTAACAACTGGAATCCTGGCTATATGTGCAATGATGCCGAGCGTCTTCACCATGTTAGTGGCATAGAATATTGGTTGTTAGAGACAAATGTTTATGACAACAATCAACCAGATGTAACCCTATATTGGTCTGATAATGCCCAAAGTGAAATACACCCCGAATATGTTGATAAACTGCGAGTAGCACACTGGACAGGAAGCTGTTGGGAAAATAAAGGAGCTATTTTAAACATAGCAGATGGCACAAGTTCCATCACTTCCACAAAGCTGTTTGAACATTATAGTCCCATCACCATTGGAACTTTAGTTTTTGAAAATCCACTCCCAGTTGAACTGCTTAGATTTGATGTTAGTTGTCAAGTCCAAAACAGGGTGATTTCGTGGAGTACCGCCACCGAAACCAATAGCGATTATTTTGTGGTAGAACGTAGCTTCAACGGAATTAACTTCCATGAAATAGCACAAGTTCAAGGAGCTGGAAATAGCAATGTAGTAAACAATTATAGCACTGTTGATGATGAGTTTATCTCAGGAAATATCTATTATCGTTTAAAACAAGTGGACTTTGATGGTACAGCTAAAGTCTTTGATATTCAGGTGGTTAATTGTGATGGTGAAAATCAAATAGTTCTTGTAAAACCCAATCCTTTCAAAGAAATTATCGAAATTGTTGCAAGCATAGATGGCAATAGTAGAGTAGATATTTTCAACTCTTTGGGTAAGGTGATTCACAGTGAAGTTTCATATTTAAACGGCACTAAACAAATAGATTTAGCTAATCTAAAACCCGGTGTTTATATGCTTCGCATAACAGAGTCCAATGGAAAAGTTTATAATTTTAAACTGGTGAAAAATTAGTATTATAATTGTTAGTACAATGAAATATTATATATTGCAGTCAAAATCGAAAATTATGAGAAAAAATATTAGCCTAATAAAAATAATCGCATTAACTCTTTTTGTAGCAATTTTTGCATCTTGCAAAAAGGAAGCAGAACCACAACTTGAAATTATATCCATAAATGAAATTAGCAATTCCGAAGCTTTAGTTTTGGCAAAAGTGGAATATGAGTCTAGTAATGAGATTGTAGAAAAAGGCTTTGTCTGGTCAAAACAATCGGGGGTGAATATGGAAAACAAGCTTGGTTCATCAACTTTTGGAGGCGGTTCGGGCGAGTTTTCGTACCGCATTGTAAACCTTGAAGAGTCAACAGTCTATTATGTAAAAGCCTATTTGATAAGTAATGATATTGTAACATATAGTAAGGAGTTGAGTTTCAAAACCTTAGAAACTCCAAGCAACATAATTCCTTGTCCTGGTTGCGAAACCATCGAAGATATTGATGGCAATATATATCGCACAACCTATGTGGCTCAGCTTTGCTGGCTGGTAGAAAACCTCAAAACAACTAAGTATAATGATGGCTCTGAAATTGATAATGTTACCGCAAATCAAGAGTGGAAATCCACCACATCGGGTGCATATTGTGCGTATGACAATGATGAGGAAAATATAGAAAATTATGGCATGCTATACAACTACTATGCGGTAGAGAGCGGAAAACTTTGTCCCACGGGCTGGCATGTAGCCACAGATGAAGAGTGGAAGCAATTGGAGTCGTTTGTAGATAGTGAATTTGGACCACACACCGATGTATGGGACGACGAAGGTTGGCGAGGTTCAGATGCGGCTGTAAAGCTCAAATCCGAAAGTGGCTGGCTTGGAAGCGGAGGAACAAACGATTATGGCTTCACAGCATTACCCGGCGGTCAAAGAGATGAAATTGCAGCCATGTATCAACGTAAAGGAGAGTGGGGGCTGTGGTGGTCGGCAAACGAAATTGAAGCCACAAATAAATATAGAAGACATATAAGCAATCATGAAACTAAAATCGCCCGTTTCCCTAGCCATAAAAATAGTGGATATTCAGTGAAATGCGTTAAAGATTAGATCAGCATAGCTTTAATATAATACGCTAAATTATATCGATTTTTCAAATCTCCTATTGATTAATTTGGGTTTGACCGTTGGTATTACTATCGCAAGAGTGTAACTCTTCCAACTCTTTCATACTCGTATCCGAAGCTATCTGTGAAAAGTATTCTATATACAAATACATTGCTTGGCACTTCTATTCCATTAATTTTTCCATCCCATCTGTCGTCAAATTTTTCGCTAAGGAAAATTAATTCGCCCCATCTGTTGTAGATGTACATTTTGTAATTTTCGTCTCCAATGCCGACACCACTGGGTCCGAAGGTTTCGTTAAGTCCATCTCCGTTGGGGGTAAAAGCATCGGGTATCCAAATTACAATTGTTGGTTTTACTATAATTGTGATAGTATCGCTATCTATGCAGCCGTATTCATCAATAACAGTTAGAATTGCTTCAAATTCGCCATCGGAGCTATATAGGTTTGACGGGTTTTGTTCGTTGCTTGCATTTCCATCTCCAAAACTCCAGTACCAATGAGTTGGGTCTCCAATACTGTGGTCAAAAAATCTGACATTCGAATTGTTAATGGTAGTGGGGTTGGGGCTTGCATCGGCTATGGCGGTTGGTCCTGCTAGGTTTGGAATAATTATTTCAAAATCTGTTTCACAAACGCCGTCGCTGATTGTAATATTATAAGTTCCTGCAAGTAGGTTTTCTTCGGTGGTTCCATATCTTGGAGGTGTTGTGTTCCAATTGGCGGTAAAGTCGTTTTCGTCTCCTATGCCTTCAATTACAAATGACACGCTGGCATCGGCTTGGTCGCAGTGAGCAGGATTTAGTGCTGTGATTGTGGCTGTTGGAGGTAGATGATTGCTTATAAGTATTTCTTCAACTACTTCGCAACCGCTTTGGTCGGTAACTGTAACAGAGTGCATGCCACCAGATAAGCTGTCTATGCTTGGTGTGTTGTTTTCGGGGTTGGCACTCCATGAGTACTGATATTCTGGTGTTCCGCTGATAACTTCTATAACAATGGCAGCATTTCCTTCGGAGCATGTTTCGTTTATAACTTCCACTATATTTATTTCAGGTGGGTCTATGGATTCTATTTCTATGGAAATATTTGTAGAGCAGTTGTTTTGGTCTGTAACTGTAACAGAGTGTTCGCCACTACTTAATCCTTCTACGCTTGCCGTGGTGGCATTGTTGGCGGAGCTAGCCCAATTGTATGTATATTCTGGGGTTCCACCTTGAACAGTGATTGTGGCTTCTCCGTTGTCTTCGTTGCAGCTAGCTGGTAATGTTTGAACATCAATAACAATTTCGTCAGGCTCATTTAGGGTGAATGTCTCTATAACTGTGCAAGAGTTTGCATCTGTAACTATTACGCTATATTCTCCTGATTCTAATCCAGTTAGGTTTGAGGTTGTTGTGGGTGGACTTGGATGTATATTCCACTGATAGGTGTATGTGGGAGTGCCACCAGATACTGTTACATTTATCTCTCCATCATCATCTCCAAAACAGCTGGGGTGTATAATTTCGCTATCAATTTCTATTTGCTCAGCTTGAGTTATAGTGTATGTTTCTGACTTTGTACAACCGTTGTTGTCGGTGGCTGTTACAGAGTATGTTCCAGCTATTAACTGACTTATTGTAGATGTGGTTTGTTGGTTGCTCCAAGCAAAGCTATAATCGGTAATGCTTTGGTTTTCAATGCTTAAAGCTATTTGTCCATTATTATTTCCAAAGCAATCGATATTGGTGATAGTGGCATTAATTTCAAAAACATCGGGTTGATCTATTGTTATATCTATGGACTTTGTGCATCCAATATTATCAGTAACTGTAACGGAATATGTATCGCTGCTCAAGCCAGTTCTGTTTTGACTTGTAGATCCATCATTCCATTGAAAACTGTAGTTTGGTATTCCTCCTGCAACTGTTAGGTTAATACTTCCATCGCTACCTTCAAAGCAGTTAACATCATTTTTTGTAAAATCCAATTCAATCTCATCTGGGTATTCAATTATAATGGATTGTTCTGAACTGCAATTGTTTACAGAAGTAACGCTAACGGTGTATTCACCTTCGGTATTTGTGGTAAAGTTATTTGTATTGCCTGGATTTGTGGCTTCTGTGGGAACATTCCACTGATAATTGTATGTGTTTTGAGGTTCAACATTTGTTGTAATTGTAATAGTTTCTCCAAAACAGGCATCAGAATTTGTAATTGTAATTTCTGGAGTTGCCTCAATGCTAAGAGTGGTTGTGGTTTGATATGCAGGGCAGGTATCATTTGCATTAACTGAAAAAACAACAGTATATTCGCCGGGCAGGCTAAGTGATGGATTAATTATTCCACTATTTTCATCAATGTTAAGTCCAGCAGGTTCGGCATGAAAGCTTCCGCTAACGTTTGTTTCTGTGTGCGAAGGTGCGTAGGTGTTATCATCTTCGTTGCAATATATTTCTTGTGAGTAGCTAATTTCGTCAAGCAGACAATCGGGCATAATAACCAACACCCAAGGCGAAAAATCGGTTTGATTTTGGAAAGTTCCAGCTGTGCCAATTCCTGTGGTAACTCCCGGGGTTCCGGGCAAAATACTTTCGTCCCAAGATGTGCCGTTCCAGTGTTGTGCACAAACCAATCCTTGCGGATAGTAGGTTGTATTTTCTGCTCCAAGGTATGAAAAAATCAGATTGGCGGTGGTATTTGTGGCTCTAATATCCCAAAAACGGTCGATGGCATAATTTAGTGAGTCTGTATTTTCTGTCATATGTGTAACAGCGTCAACATTTGTGAGTTGTGGGCGAGGGTAATTCAGAATATCAGTATGCCAAGTTGACATTTGAATATTTGTATTGCCGTTTGATGTTTTTTGAAATGTAAAGGGTATGAAATTATCGGTATTTTGTCCAACACCAAAAGGGATGATATATTCACCAGTTTCATTTCCCGAGTTCCATAAGATGTAGTTGTATTGATTTTCGGAATGAATATGCCCTGAAGATTGTCTAATAATTCCATTACTATTTGGCTGGTCAATGGCTATATATAGCGGTCGGGTAGCTGTGCCACCGTCCATATATATTACAGCTCCATTAATTACCAATGAGTGAGATTGTGAATTTGCATATATTGACAAAAACAGAAGTGCAATAAGTGTGATTAACTTTGACTTATATAGTTTGAGCTTATTCATTACGAATTTTTATTTTGGTTAGGCTTATAGTCTTTTTTCAAGATTTTCAATGCGATTTATTAAAATCTCAATTTGATTTTCCAAGTTATTTATAGATTCTTGTTGAGTATCTATAATATCTTGTTGTTCTTGAATAGCCTTTGTAAGAACTGGGATTAGAGACACATAGCTTACAACTTTATAATCTCCCAAAACCATATCATCATTATCAACAGGATTTTTCTTAAATAGAGTTTTTGTTGTAACATAATTTGGAAAAACCTTTTCAAGCTCATCGGCTATAAAGCCATGTTTTGTGCCAGGACTAATATTTACAAGTGATGTGTCATATTTAAAGGTGTGTACATTGATTTTTAAAATATTAGCCAAAGCTCCGTTGTATGTTTTAATATCTTTTTTCAATCTTCTGTCAGAGGGACCCCATGCTTCGCCACTGATGTATAAATCGCCTTCTACAAAAACAGCATTTCCAGTGGTGTTTGCATTAACTGGAGGTTGTTTTGCATATACTGCCTCGCCTTGATGTGAGTCTGTTCGGGCATATACTCCAAAACCAGTTCCATAAAATCCACCAATATTATTATTAGATTTATGGTTGGCTAATAAAGCTGCTGTATTATTACCATTTGTGTGAGATTCAATAGTTGCATAATTATTGCTACTGCTTCTGTTAACTGCCATCAATGTTACGCTATTTCCAGTATTATGAAAATCAACCATTGAGCCCTGTGTAAATGAATTATTATGAACATTTAGTTTTAAAACTGGATAACCACCAGAGGTTGTTGATGTTCCGGGTGTTGTAGTTCCAATTCCCACAACTCTATTATTATCTTCCACCACTTGCGAGCATGTGGCTGCTGCTCCATTGGATTTTATAAGGTAGTTTACGCTTGTACAGCCCACAGGTCCGGGAGGTCCTTGTGGTCCTTGTTCACCTGCTGGTCCAGTTTGACCTGCTGGTCCCTGAGCTCCTGTTGCTCCTGTTTCGCCGGGAGGTCCTTGCGGTCCTTGTTCTCCTGCTGGTCCTTGAGCACCATCGGCTCCTGCTGGTCCTTGTGGTCCTTGTGGTCCTTGTGGTCCTGCTGGTCCTTGTGGTCCTTGTGGTCCTGCTGGTCCAATAGATCTAACCCACATTGTGCCATCATAGTACCAAAAACCGATAGCTCCATCGGTCATTGCGGGGTTTGTATTATAAACCATTAGGCTGGTGGCGGGGTTTTGAATTGTTGTAATATCATAAATGGATGTTAGAGACACCCTTGGGATTAATAATCCCTTATCGTCGAAATCTATATCTAATGCTGCCGAACTATTGGGCATATTGCCATAGGGATTAATTCCGACATTTTGTGCAGATATATAAAGGCTTGCTAATAGAAGAAAACTTAACAGTTTTATTTTTTTCATAGTTTAGTTTGTTTTGTAGTTTAGACTTTCTTACGTGCTACTATCAGTGTTTTATAATTTTGTAATTGAATGTTTTACCATTTTTTGTGCTTATACGAAGCATGTAAACTCCATTTTGTAAATCGCCAAGTTGTAGTTTTTTAGCTCCTCTGATATGAGACACTTCGCTATATATAAGCTTGCTTAAAGTATTATATATTTCAATTTTACATATATCATCAATATGTGCTACAATTTCGAGGACCTCGTTAAATGGATTTGGACGAATGGTGATATTCTCTCCGCTTTCGTCACAATTTATAATTTGTGCATTATAGGTTTTGCTTGTTCCATCAAAATCTATTTGCGTAATGCGGTAATACATATCTCCAGAGATATTGCTATCATCTACAAAGATGTATTCATTAATAATATTGGAGTTTCCGCTTCCAGCTTTTTTGCCGATATTTTCGTAAATTATGCCATTTGTACTACGTTCCACTATAAAGTAATCGTTGTTTATTTCACTGGCAGTTGTCCAACTTACAATTCGGTTGTTGTTGCCGCAGCTAACATCAAAATCTATTAATTCAACGGGTAGTTCATTTGTTTTGTCTATTGTGCCAAATGTTATTGGACTATAGTGTGTAAATGGTTTTGTTGAGGTGATATATCCAACACCTGAAACTGCGTCAACCATTGCACTTCCGCCTTTGTTTGCCCAGCAAGATCCGCCCCAGTGTGCCACTCTTAGGCTTGCATGATTTTGAATATCGCTTAAAGCATCATCTGCCCAATATAGGGTAACATCTGGCTGATTGCCATCATTAACAGATGATTCTAATAGCCAATATTCCATTCCGCTGACGTGGTCTAAGCGTTCATCATCGTTGCACATATATCCGGTGTTCCAGTTTACGATGGGCGTTTGCTCGTAGTTATAATTGGCTGTAATTGTTCTACTGCTAACAGCAGAAGAGATAGAAATTGGACCCCAATATGTGCCATCGCCGGTGGCAAAATTAAAGGCATTTTCTCCAGTTTTTGAAATTATACCATCAACATAGGAAGAATTATTTCCAATATTTGATGTGGCATTTGGTCCAAAACTAATGCTTGAAGCTTCTTCCAATAGATTTACAATACCTTCGCTAAAATCGGCATCGGCATTAATTGTCATGGCATCTAAAAGATAGAAACCTTTGCTGTTGTCAAACAGAACAGAGTAGAAATCTCCTTGTCCCGACAAAATTTTTTGTGGACTTTCTCCAACAAATTTAACCAAGCCCATGGCGTTGTATGTACCTTGATTTAGCCAATCGCCTTTTAGTGATATTTCGGAATTGGTATTGCTTGTTAAAGTTCCACTATTATTCATATCAGCTGTAATTGTTAGCCTACCATCTTGTTTTACAATTAGCGTACTATTTTCGTAAACAAATAGGTTGTTACATTGAGCTTGGTCAACGGTGCTAACTTCGGGGCTTGTGGTGAAGCAATTGTCCACAGGTTTTATATGTACATTTGAGTTTTCTGTGGGTGGCAATTGCGGAATTGAATAGGAGTTTTCTGTATCGAAAACAAGCCAGTTGTTGGGCGAGTCTTCGTCCCAAAGCTCATCAATGGCACCTGTCCAAACGTAGTCGTTTCCGCTAATATCTGGAATGTCGGGTAGTGTAATGCTAACTGTTGCAGCAATTGAGTCTGTTATATTAAATCCGCAAGTGGGGTGATCAATTTCTCGACCTACAAAATATGTTGTGGGTGCAAGTGGGCTTACGGTGATGGATTGGGTGTTGCCAATTAAGTTTTCGGCTACGCCATATTCATCTACATACCAGATATAGGTGGAGCTATAAACATTGTTTCCGCCTTCGGCAGTTAGTGTTATGCTTGAGCCGGCACAAATTGTTTCATTAGCATTTATAACTATCGTAGGGGCTGTAAGTGCCTCAGGGTCAACTACTATCCATTTGTAGGTGTTGATGTCGCTTTCGCAATTGTAAGCAGTGCAATATCTTCTTGTTTGAATATAGTTTTCGTCAGCCACAGATTGAAATACCGGAATAGTGGTACTCCACATTGAATAAATTGGGTCGCCAAATTCATCTATTTGTGTGGCATGTCTATATTCATCTTGACAGTTACTACCACCGCCACTGCCAGCAGTTTCGATAGTAATTGTTAGTTCCACATTTTCACAAACATCAATATTGTTGGGCAGTTTTTCGGCAATGGGTGCTATGGGTTGCAGGAATACTTTTAATGTCCCCTCATCAGATGTAGCTTCGCAAGCGTTATCGTTACTGGCTGTTAATCTATATTTGAAGTTCCCGTCAAGGCTAATGCCCACAATGGTGAGTTCATCTGTGTTTGCACCAGAATATTGTGATCCTGTGGGGGTTCCGTCTGCTACACTCACCCAATCACTTCCATTGTAATATTGCCATTGGTATGTATAACTTCCTGTACCACCCGAAATTGAGGTGGAGGCTTGTGTTGTTCCATTTACACAAATCTCATCTTCAGTAAATGATACTTGGGCAAATGTTGGTTGTGCAACAACTTCCCATATATAAGTATTGTATTCACTCTCTACGCTTCCGCACGCACGACGAGTTTGGATAATATTAGTACCTACCACTGCCGCGAAATTGGGAATAGTGCCACTCCAAGCTGAATAAATTGTGTCGCCATTTGCATCTATTTCTGTGGAAAATCTAAACTCGTCTTGACAAGAGCCAAAGCCAAATTTACCACCTATGGTGTCTATTAATGTTATATATTCACCTTCGCAAATAGTTTCCAAATTTGGTGATTTTGTACCTTCGGGGGCTATGGGCTTTTCGTGTACATTTAATGTGATTGTTGTGGAAGTGGCTTCGCAATAGTCTGAATTGTTTACTATTAGCTGATAGTTGTAGCTGTTAGCTATGGAAATTCCCAAAACACTTAGTTGGTTGGTGTTTGCACCAGAGTACTCAGCTCCTGGGGGAGTTCCATCTGATACATTAACCCAATCACTTTCATCGTAATATTGCCATTGATAGCTGTAACTTCCTGTGCCTCCGCTAACTGTGGCTGAAGCTATACTGCTTTCGCCCACATAAATATCTTCAAAAGAAAAAGCTATGGGGCTAATAATTGGTTGTGCAACAACCTCCCATATATAAGTATTGTATTCACTCTCTACGCTTCCACACGCACGGCGAGTTTGGATAATATTAGTACCTACAACAGCCGCGAAATTGGGAATAGTGCCACTCCAAGCTGAATAAATTGTGTCGCCATTTGCATCTATTTCTGTGGAAAATCTAAACTCGTCTTGGCACGAACTTGAGCCGCCGCTACCATCTTGTATATCTATAAGGGTAAGCGTAGTGCCTTCGCAAAGCTCTAACAAATTTGGCGACTTTGTGCCTGATGGTGGTTCAAGTTTGGAGCTTTTCATAGATATAGCCCAATCGTGGAGCTTTACGCCAGCACCATCTATTGTGCCTATAAGGCGTAGGTGAGGATATGTTGTTGGATTTATACCACTTATATCAAATGATTTCTCACCATCACCAGCTACCGAAATATTGCCATAGCCTGAAATATTAGACCATGAAGTGCCATTGGCAGAGCCTTGAACCTCTATATTTAAAGTTCCGCCACCTAAGGTTTGATTCCAAATTACCTCGTCATACTCCTCTGCATCTATAACAGAAGCAAAATGAATGGGAGTGGAGGTAATGGTGCCAGTGGGCGGAGCAGCTGCTATTACATCATCTATAAGATAGTAAACGCTACCATTGCCATTCCATGAACTATTAAATGTCATAACAAACTTAATAACATGTGTACCGTTATAATTAGTTATATCAATACTAGATTCACCATGATTATAATAACTGTATCCTTGTCCTGAACCTTGCTGACTTATTGTTTTTAGTGAAGTACCTGTAGTATTTGTTAATGTACCACCTATTTTAAATTCTAATTTTGTATTAGGTGTAGGATCAAAAGGACTACCTACGTTAAAATAATTTCCAGTTTTAAATGTAAGTGTTGAAATATTGGTTAAATCAACCTCTTGTGCCACGGTAATAGTGCCTGAAGCCCCAGTTCCAAAATTTACAGCACCTACTTGCAACCAATTACCAGGGAAACTGCTTCCTTGGTCTGACACAACATTTGCACTTTTTCCACTTCCAGTTGTAGTGGTCCAATAAGATGTTCCAGAATTAAACTCTCCATTATCCACTCTATTTCCACCTCCTCCGCCTGCTAATACCACATCATGATTTGCATCGGCTAATGTTCCGTTTAGCTCATCTGTTTGGAATTGTGCTTGTGTGGTTTGGAACCAGCCTGCTATTTCGCTTGGTGTTTGGTATGTAAAGCTATAAGTTTCTGTTGTCCATGCACTCCAAATATTTGCAGCACCTTTAACTCTAGCTCTTACATAGTAGGTGGTGTTATTTGTGGGAGCGAAGTTGTTGCTAAACTCAAAGTTAGCTTCTGTATTTAGTGGATAGGCTCCACTAAAAGTTTGCGTCCAAGATGTACCATCAAAGCTGGGTGAAGTGTTGATTTCTATCTCATAATCAGATGCATCATAAAATTGATGGCTTATTCTGAAAATGGGTGTGGTGGTTTCTAATCTACTATTATTAAATGCCAATTGATTATCGCCACCATAGTTATAGAATTTTATATTATCGGGTGTTCCCGTTTGCTGCCATAGCCATTTAATAGTTGAGTTTTGAGTAATAGTAAATGTTACAGAACCGCTTGTGCCACTTGCAGGAACGCTACCTGTGCCAGTCCAACCAGTTACAATATATCCTGTTCTTGTACCAGAGGTGGCTGTAACACTTGCATTATTAGCAAAGCTATGAGAACCATTTGCATATGTAGCACCATTATAGGCTTCAGAAACGCTAAGTGTACGCTCTGATGATATTACATTAAGATTATAATCTTCGGTTTCACCATATTGCATAACAGTACATGCATCATTAGAGGTATAGCCTTCGCCATTGAAAGCAGACCTTACTCTTAATCTTTTTGTACCAGGAGTTGTGCCAGCTGGAACAGTAATATTAAATGTTTGAGTTGAGTTATTAGCTACATTTGTTCTTACACCAATAAATTCATTGGCATCGCTAAAGTCTCCATCTCCATTCCAATCTACCCAAACTCCTATTTCACCAGGGTTATAGGGAGAGCCATCATCTTTGTATGTTACACTTAATGTATAGGTTTGCCCTAATTCTACATTGGTGGAGTGTCCGCTATAGTAGTTGTATGATGGTGAATGATTTTGATAACCAGTTGTATTATTTATAGTACCTATGCTTACATTGCTGATACCAATATACCCATATCCACTACCAGGGGCGTTGCCATCTGTATGCTGTGGAGTACATGTGGTGGTAAATGAAACTGCATTGGAGTATGCAGATTGACTACTGTATGTACATGTTATTATCCTTCTATAATATGTAGTACCGTTTTCGTATGGTGCAACACCGCTATATGATGCAGAAGTTGCTCCTGGAATATTAGTCCATGGACCAGAAGCCGATGGTGCACTTTGCCATTGATAGGTGATGCCGTTTTCCATAGTAGAACCATTCACGCTAGCAGTAAATCCTTGCCCATGTGTATCACTATTAGGTAATATAGATGCAGTGCCAGGGGTGGGTGTGCCACTACAGTTTGTAGATAAAGAGTAGTCGATTAGTAAGTAGGGTTTTAATGTGCCATCTGAACCACCTATATGATTTCTGACTTTATAAATAGAAGTTTCGTGCCAGCTACCCTCAGGCTTAATACTCATGCTTATATAACTGCCAAATGCATTTTTTATGTGGGTTGTAGCTGTACTATTTAAAGAAGCATTTTTCCAACCAGTTGATTGGTTTGTGGGCAAATCATTAGAGTAGTATGTGACTGCACTATTGTATAGAGTAGAACCAGAGTATTGTGTAGGGTCATTTGCATTTAAAAAAGCAAATCTATTTAAAGAATGACTATTTTCTAGAATGTCCCATACATATACATAAGCACTTGCAGAGTTTATTGTGGCTGAAGATGGAATATTGGTTAAATTAAATTTCATGAAACCAATAACCCAGTAGCTAACATCTGTCCCAAATTGCAAGTCTGCATAATTGTATCCATCGCTTGCAACGCTTCTTGTCCAGTAGGTTGTTGCATTAGGATATACATTTATTGTTGGGTCCACAATTATTGGGAATACTCTTTCGTTGTTAAGTAGCCATTCAGTTTTTACTTTAGTTTTTATGCTTAGTATATTTCCATTTTGTTCTATACTGTATATTGTATGGTAATAGCGTGATTAATTCT
>LSQX01046241.1_pt2 | contig 13294 bp, 13 predicted proteins | sample 654561 | NCBI WGS metagenome assembly LSQX01 (sample SAMN04489861, study PRJNA283612) | anaerobic digester metagenome | isolation source: 4 biogas reactors fed with cattle manure at either 37C or 55C with and... | place: Denmark: Kongens Lyngby | collected 2014 | reverse complement strand
GATTATAACAAATTCATGACGTATTGTCAACAAATAGCACAATCTATTGTGGTGCACTTGTGCACTCTGCGCCAAATATTGTGGTCTCGCGACAGAGCGACGGACTTAGCCGAGCACAGGCGCTCACGATGTTTCTCGCATCAACGTCAACGAGCAACAAGACAATTCGAAACTTTACTTCTGAATCGAAAGGAAACACCAGATGCTAACAGACATTCAAATTGCACAAAATGCTACGCTTAAACCCATCATCGAAATAGGAAAAACCCTCGGACTGTCGCCGGATGATCTTGATTGCTACGGCAAGTTCAAAGCAAAGATCCCGCTTTCCGTTGCATCTCGTCTCAAAGACAAGCCCGACGGAAAACTCGTGCTCGTCACTGCGATGAACCCTACCCCTGCCGGCGAAGGCAAAACCACCGTCAGTATCGGATTAGCTCAGGCGCTTTGCAAACTTGGCAATAACGCGCTGCTCGCATTGAGAGAGCCTTCTCTCGGGCCGGTTTTCGGCGTCAAGGGCGGCGCGGCAGGCGGCGGATATGCACAAGTTCTTCCCATGGAGGATATCAATCTTCATTTTACAGGCGACCTGCACGCTATCACATCTGCGAATAACCTATTGTCCGCTATGCTTGATAATCATTTATATCAGGGCAACAAGCTCGATATCGATACCGATCGGGTTTTATGGAAACGTTGTTTGGATATGAACGACCGCGCTTTGAGGTCTCTGGAAATTGGCGTTGGCGCCGGGCTCAACGGCGTCCCAAGAAAAGAGGTCTTTTCGATTACCGCAGCATCTGAAGTTATGGCTATATTGTGTCTCTCAACCGACATCTGCGATCTCAAGAACCGCCTCGCTTCTATCGTTGTAGCATACAACAAATCCGGCAACCCGGTAACCGCTGGCGACCTAAATGCGCAGGGTGCGATGGCCGCCCTCCTCAAAGAAGCCATGTCACCCAATCTTGTCCAGACGCTGGAGCACACGCCGGCGCTTATCCACGGCGGCCCGTTCGCCAATATATCGCACGGGTGTAATAGTATTATCGCAACTACACTCGGTCTCAAGCTCTCCGATATATTGGTTACCGAAGCTGGCTTTGGCGCAGATCTCGGTGCCGAAAAGTTTTTGGATATCAAATGTCGAACGGCTGGTATCTGGCCGGATGCCATAGTGCTCGTCGCAACGATACGTTCTCTCAAGTATAATGCCGGTGTTCCAAAGGATATATTATCCGAACCCAATGCAGAAGCGCTTCGCATCGGCTTCAAGAATCTCGAGAAGCACATTGAGAACATAAACGAGTTTGGGGTGCCTTGCTTTGTTGCCGCGAACCGCTTTCTGACGGATACCGACGAAGAGATCGACTTGCTGCGACAACTTTGTGCCGATAAAGGCGCCCGTTTTGCGCCCGTCGAAGTATTTGCCAAGGGCGGAGAAGGCGGATTGGAACTCGCCGAAGCGATTATCCAAGAGTTATCCGGTGCCCCAAAAAAGGCCCCTCATTTTGTCTACGATACGAGCGCAAGCCCTGAAGAAAAGATTCGTTCAATCGCCACAAACATCTACGGTGCAAAAGACATTGATATCCTTCCGGAGGCTCAGGCCAAAATTAAAGAGTTCATCGACCTCGGCTTTGGCAACCTTCCCATTTGCATCGCGAAGACACAATACTCTCTCTCGGACAATCCCAAGACACTCGGAAGACCATTGGATTTCACAATGACCGTTCGCGACGTCTGGCTTTCTGCCGGCGCAGGCTATCTTGTTATTTTGACCGGGACCATCGTAACGATGCCTGGACTGCCGCCAATACCGGCAGCAGAAGGCATTGATCTTGATGACAACGGACAAATCACGGGATTATTTTAGCACGGGGCATTATCATTCATGAAAAACCCAAAAAGCAAATTCGTTGGTGCATTCAACAGCGTTAAGAAGAGACGTCAGACCCGCAATCTCATCATTATGAGTATGGCTGTATTGCTTGCGCTTATTTTTATCTTGGTGCTATATATGTCTGCGCTCAAGAAGCAGTTCGATCAAACTTTCCCATCTGGCACAGACGCCTCTGCCGTGATATCGAGTTCCGGAGGCACGACTCAAGAAGAAGCCAGCGCATCAACTGTGCAAAGCACAGAACCAACCTCGGAGGATACGACAGAGACCGCTGTCCCGACGACAACGGCTCCCGAGGAAGGCACCACAGAGACCGACACAACAGAGTCAACGGGTGGCTCTGACTCCACGAGTACTTCTGAAACGAATCGCAACGATGCACCTTTGAGCATCACTATTCCTGAAGGCACTTCTCTTTTCCCCGAAACGGAGTCGGTCCAAATGGTGAAACACAATGAGCGAGACATTGCTTTTTCGAAACTGAAAATAAGCGTTAAGCAATATATCGAATCTCAGTCCGGCTCAAGAATCGGTGTATATTTTATCAACTTAAGCAGCAAAGAAGAATTTGGCTACAATGACCTTTCCCCCTTCGTTGTGGGAGGCGCATTCAATCTGCCAATCAATCTTATGCTTTATGATGCAATCGAACATTCCCTTGTCATTCCGGATGAAACCATTACATATAGTTCCGAGTACGACACAGACGCCTACAGTCTTCTCAGTGGCACCAAAATCGGAGCGAGTTATTCGGTGCGTGATTTATCTTACCTATCAATGGCTCAAAGCGATGCCGTCGCCACATCAATGCTTCTCAGTCGAATCGGCGGTATCGATAACTTGAACGACAAACTTCTCGAAATCAGCAAAATTATCGACTTCACACAAGTTCAAACTTACAAAGACTATCGGAATATTGTGATGGAAGGCAGCCGAAGGAGTTGCGCATATGATCTTTCGAATTTTGCCGAGGAGATATATTATCGCTACATGCGAAATCCGGACACCTATCAGAACCTAATCAATGATTGGCATCATTCGGGCAGCACATCTGTGATTGCAGACACTTTTGGAGCGAGCGCCATAACACTCAGCAAGCAAGGTATAAACGAAAACTATGACGCGCACGCTGAGATTGCGTTGGTCGTGGCTCAAGAGCCATTCATAATGTGTCTTATGATTGAAACGCCGAACCAAACCCATTCCGACACGATAACCCGCGACATCGCTGAATTATATAAGGAATATCTCGATTACTGCTATTCATAATCGTCCTCTCTTACCACCGCTTCTGATTTTTTTGTTTTATTATGGTATTCGAAAAGTCAGACAATGTATGTTATAATCTGTTCACGCTTTTCGCCCCGTCCGGTCTGCGGTCGGCTTCGGGTCTCGTGCGATGTGACCCGTGAACCCTGTCAGGTCCGGAAGGAAGCAGCAGTAAGCGGTCAATCACAGGTGCCGCGAGGGTGCCTGTTGTCGACCGCGGACCCGACGGGGCGAATTTATTCTTTTATCGGAGGTTTTTGGCATGGATCAAGTGGCTCTATATCGGCGATATCGGCCTATGACCTTTGATGAAATTGTCGAACAAGATCACGCCGTTAACGCACTAAGGCAGTCCGTCATCTCCAAGAGAGTCGCTCATGCATACTTGTTCAGCGGCACTCGCGGAACCGGCAAGACATCCATCGCCAAGGTTTTTTCAAGAGCGATTAATTGTCTTGATCCTCAAAACGGCAACCCGTGTAATCAATGTTCGATTTGCAAGGGTATTTTGGATGGTTCGCTTCTCGACGTTATCGAGATGGATGCAGCCTCCAATAACAGTGTAGATAATATCCGTCGCATTTGCGACGAAGTTCTGTTTTTACCGGCGCAAGCCAGATATAAAGTTTATATTGTCGATGAAGTGCACATGTTGTCGACGGGTGCCTTTAACGCTTTGCTTAAAACGCTTGAAGAGCCGCCGGAGCATGCTGTATTTATTTTGGCGACTACAGAGCCACATCGTATTCCTGCAACCATTATCTCCAGATGTCAGCGATACGACTTTCGTCGAATACCGACAGACGGGATTGTCGGAAGGCTTCGATCCATTTCAGACGACTCCGGAATACTTATTGAAGATCGCGCACTCCAACTGATTGCAACGCTCTCGGACGGTGCATTGCGCGATGCAATCTCTCTTTTGGACCAAGTCGGCACGGGTACCAAGTCAACGATTACCGAGAGTGATATTCACAGGATGATTGGCATGGTAGACCGAAGCGTATTTTTTGACATGGCTCGTTTCATTCTCACCTCGGATGTCATTTCTGTATTGACCTTGTGCAACAAGGTCATCATGGATGGGCGAGATATTCTTCGATTCACTCTTGATTTATCGCATTACTTTAGAGATCTCACCGTTATTTCGTTGTCTGCAGACCCGCACGAGCTGGTTTCGGCAACGGCGGATGACATATTGAGAATGAAGTCTCTTGCCAATTCAGTGAGCGTGTCACATTTGCTCACTGTCATTAAGCGTTTGTCTTCTCTGGCAGGCGAACTGAAGTGGTCACCGGATATGAAGACATCTTTCGAGACAGCACTTATCGCGCTCGCTGCTACATCCGTACCGGAACCAAGCGCTACCCCACCTCGTACGGCGACATCTCCAACGATGACGCCTCCCCCTTTACCAACCGAGACAGCACCGCCTTCTTTGCCTACTCCGAAGACCGATACCAATTTTGCACCTCCTTCGAGCACAGCCACTCCAATGGCCTCGAGTGCATCCATTGCCAAAGAGACCGATTCGAAGAATATCAATAATCCAGATCATCATGATTCAAATGCGAATGCGATTGGCGTTTTAGTAAAAGATTCGACTTCGGCTTTGAGTCCCAACGACGATTCGCCTTACGGTGAACCACCAATTTCGGACTCACCTTACGACGCGATAAATGATTTGACGCCACCGCCTTTGGAAATAGATAGTTTTGCGGATACTATTGAGCAACCTTCCGTTTCTGATTCCGTCAATGATACTCAGGGCGAATCAACGGCGCCAAATCTCAAGCGGGCTTTCGAGCCGGTGCCTCGCGCTAAGGGCGAATCAACGAATCTATCCAAGCTCATTCATAAGCCCTCGGTCAGAAGTCCCCACATTCCACTTCCACCGGATATGGGTGACCAAGACCAGACTTCTTTGGAATTCGAGTCATCATCCGACAACTTTGTCGTTAATACAACAGCACATGACGCGCCCATGTCAAACTTATCAATTGCCACGAGCGACCCTGCCGAACTTAATCAAAAATGGGCCGGAGCCCTTTCAGCGATGCAGACCAATCGATTTGGTGACGCATTGCGATTTAAGAACGCTACAATTCGGGCTGACGGCTCAACACTAATCATCGATTTTCCTGCAAACATGCATAGTTACATTGACGATTTGAAGAAAAAGGGAGATTATAGTGCTGTCAAAGCATTAATACTCAGTCACTTTAGTGGTATTTCAGAAATTTCAATTGAGGCGAGTCGGGAGAATCAAACACATGCCTCCGACCGCCCTCAGCAACCTCAATGGGTCCAGCAGATGTTGGATTTTGCAGATAATAACGGTATAGTGATTGAAGCGATTGAAGACTAACATATATAACTGATGAACAAATAGGAGGAATTATGGCAAAGGGATTTAAAGGCATGCCCGGAATGGGCGGAGGCGGAATGAACAACCTTCTCCAACAAGCACAACGTATGCAACAGGCCGCTGAGCGTGCTCAAGAAGAAATCAAGCAATCGACATTTGAAGCCACCGCCGGTGGCGGCGTAGTTAAAGTCGTTATCGGCGGCGATCACGAAGTCAAGTCGCTCGAGATTGATCGAAGCGCGGTTGATCCGGACGATGTAGAGATGCTCCAAGACATGATTATCGCTGCGTGCAACGAGGCCCAGAGAAAGCTTGAAGAGTACTCAAGCGCCAAAATGGGGCAAGTGACCGGCGGTATGAAGATGCCTTTCTAGCGCAGCGATTATTATGAGATATTCGCCGTCAGTCACGCAATTAATTGCTGAACTTGCGAAGCTCCCGGGTATTGGAAGCAAGTCAGCACAAAGGCTTGCTTTTCACATCCTTTCGATGGAGAAATCTGAAGTGAAGGATTTGACCGAAGCTATCATTTCCGCGCATCACAACACGAGACTTTGTCGTGAGTGTCAGAATTACACGGACGAGGATCCATGCTCGATTTGTTCGGATTCAAGGCGAGATCGAGGCACAATATGCGTTGTTGAAAGTCCAAAGGATGTTTCCACGATTGAGCGTACTCGAGAGTACAAAGGCCTTTATCATGTGCTCCACGGTGTATACTCTCCGCTCCAAAGCGTCGGACTCGATGCACTCAAGATCAAAGAACTATTTTCAAGATTGCAAAAACAAGACGAGGTTCGAGAAGTCATTCTTGCCACAAACCAGACGGCAGAAGGCGAAGCAACTGCGATGTATATATCTCGCCTGATAAAGCCATCCGGCATCAAGGTGACTCGAATCGCATCTGGGTTGCCGATGGGCTCGGACATCGAATTTGCAGATGATATCACATTATCGAAGGCATTAAAAGCAAGGCACGATTTTTGAAAATCGCGCCTTTTTTTGAACTTCATTTATCTATCAGCGAATCGACAAGTTCTAAGTGACCTCAGAAGCCTTCTTCGCAACGATTCGGATAGTATTCTAGGGAATCAAAAGCTCAACCGTTATCGGTAACAAAAACGGTCTCTTGTGTCTTGACGAGGCCCAGTTTTTCTCGAGCAATTTCCTCTATATAATCATCCGATCCAATCCGATCGTTCATGTGTCTGACATTCTCATTCTCTGCAATCGCTTGCTTCTCGAGTTGCTCGAGATTTTGCGTTTTCTCAAATACGCGATCGTAGGCTTTTTTCTGATTCAATAGCATGGACCCAACAACAACGAACAAAAGCAAAAACACAAGCATGACGACAATCCGAACTAACGGATAACCGCCTTTCACTCGAACCTCACATCTCTTTGTGGTCTTTGTCCGCACCATGTCTGCTCCTTGGTCTATAATGTATATATTCTATCCTGTCCGAATAAATAGAGCAATCTGCCAGATCCCTTCAAATCCACTTAATTGGCGCATAAAATCGAAACGTAGCCGCTATGTAATAATACGGAAACGATTCAGTCCTCCCCGGAGATGATTTCGTACAAAGAGGCGGCGTCTTCTTTTTTAACCGTCTCTTTGACGTTAAGTACGCGAATTGCGGTCACGCCATTGCCAAAGGCAACTTCGATGCGATCCCCTACCTTCACTGTTGAGGATGGTTTCGCATCCTTCCCGTTTATTTTGACACGTCCGACCTGGCAGATATCATTGGCCACCGTTCTACGCTTAACCACTCGCGATACTTTTAAAAATTTATCGAGTCTCATTGCCTTTCTTTCTCCTTTGCCGCTTCCCAGAGTTGGTCCATTTCTTCGAGCGATAATGACCGAAGTCCACCCAATTGATCCATTGCCATGTTCTCCATCTCGGTAAAGCGCTTAATAAATTTATTGTTGGCACGATTCAGCGCAACCTCTGGGTCAACGCCCAAGAGCCGCGCATAATTAACAGACGCAAAAAGCAAGTCACCCATTTCATCTTCAACCGCATTGAAGAGTTCCGGATTATCGTTGTACTCAATTTTTGAATGAAGCGGAGACCCGGACTCTTCGAAGGCGCGCATAATCTCCTCGGTCTCCTCGCTAATTTTATCCAATGCCCCCTTGGCATCGGGCCAATCAAAGCCGGCCTTCGCTGCGCGCTTCTGAAGCTTTTCACTACGCATCAGTGCCGGCAACCCTTCCGGCACATCGGCAAGAGTTTCAGCAAAAGACACTTGCGCCTTTTCCTTCATCTTGTTTTTATCCCATAACCGAAGCACATCATCCGGATTGTCAGCATAATCATCTCCAAAAAGGTGAGAATGTCGAGAAATCAGTTTTCGGCACAAATTATCTGCGACAGAATCAATGTCAAAAGCCGCATTCTTTTCAGCAATCGCAGAATGAAAAAAAACCTGTAAAAGAACGTCTCCAAGTTCATCCTTGACACGATTCGGATCTCCAGAATCAATCGCATCCACAGCCTCATATGCCTCTTCTATCAAATTTTTTCGAATAGTCTGATGCGTTTGAACGCGATCCCAAGGACAACCATTTTCTCCAATCAAAAATGCCATCACGCGGCGGAGATCCGACAGATTATACTTAGTCGCATCAAGCGAAAAAGGGATATCTTTGCTGTTCATCTTATGTTGGTTCTCCTATCTGAGCCTAATTTGAAAGCGATCGAAATTTACTGTTTCGGTAAATTGGTCCGAAAAAAAGATGGTCTGCCTGAAAGCCGCAAATTCATGCGTGTTCTTTGAAAGCCAAAGAGGAATAGGCACATCGAGCGTGTGGCACAACAAAACAAGAGCGCCCTCGAGTTCTTTTACAAAAGTATCTTTTTTTTCATCATACACGACCTCTGCTTGACGAACCACTAGATTCGCCTTAAAGGTTTTGCCCTCGAGCTTCACCATTTTTGCCTCCTTTGCCGCAATTCTGCCGACCATCTGTTACATTATATTCATTCCAAATGTACGAGCCCGAAACATTTGATTGTTATTATGTGGATGTAACGAGCAGAGACTCCTTACTTCATAACACCCTCCTTACAGATGCCGACGCCCCCCGTCGGTATCTTCTTTTTTTCATTATAAAGCATAACCGCTCTGAAAGTGATATCATAAAAATACGTAGGTATGGTTTTGATCGTAATTTGCGCAAAGGAGCGATAACAGGTGTCGACAACGGACCGAGTAAATATACCGATTCGCTTGAGGCCCAAGCAAACTCTGGAAACGCGGTACCCCGTTAAGTATCGTAACCCGAGTAGTGTTCCCGTGCAATTAATTATCAAGGGCAATACGCTTCGCATTCGATTTTTTGTTGCTTATTCAAAATCTTTTATGCGATTTTTCCCAGGTACCGATTTGACCTATGCCGACATTTTCGAGGCTGGCGTCCGATCAAATTGGGCAGGGAAATTCGAGTTGGATTGGCTGCTTGATGACGGCTATGAACTCGCCAAAGCCAAGGCGAGCTTTCGCGTCTTGACCGATGACAATTTTCCCAAAAAAACCGATATCTCGCCCAACCCCTCCGCCGTCAGAGTAGCCATTGAATTTGTTCGGAAAGACAATCCTGAAGCAGCGACAGTATATGGACAACGCCGTTTCATAAAGATCTTATTCTCGAGGAATAAGAATATGCCATCGCATGTGGTCAGCCCGATTTGGCGTCGTTTTTGGGGGATTTTCTCAAACGGTCAGCTGGAAACCTTGATGCATAATTGGTCCATTCTGCATCCCGGAAACATCTACATGCAGAAAAACTTGTCGCGCCATCTGTTTCTGAAAACGGGCGCACACGAAGTCGGCCACATCTTGGGAATCGGTGACGCATATGCAGCGAGCTATCGTTTTTTTTACGAGGCACCGGGAACAAATAACTACATGATGTCACATAACCGAAAAGTCCAGCCGCCAGAAGTCGAAATGGCTGTCGCCGCACACTTTTTTAACCAGATGCAGTTTTTTCCGAGAAGATTTTTATTTAAAACTTTCACGAACGGATTATCTCGTGCGTTGCGACTCAAAATAAACCACTTGTCTAAATCGGATCGAGAACAATACCGTGTTTCAAAGAGTTAATGCTCCACTTTGGGAGTTCCTCATGCTTCTTGTGTATTGTTTTATATTGCTCTATGTCGATTCGAATGTGTTGGTATTTTTTTAGCATCTAAATCGTGAACAAGTCGTAAATAGATGTCTTTTTCGCCACAATTAACCCCATTTATCAAAGCTCTCTTGTTGTAGTGAATTCGGTTTCGGGGTAAAATGATTGTACAAATCCTACAAACCCGATACATCTATTCAAGCGGATGTGTCAAGAGGAGGTTCCTATGAAGAAATGTCCCGACTGCGGTATGGTTATCGCAAACCAAGCTATAAGATGTCCGAAGTGTAAATACGATTTTACGGATGGCCAGGGCGCCGGATCTTCTCAAAGTTCTTCTGGTTCCGGTGGTTCCAAGGCACCCTCAGCGGTTATGCCGATGATACTTGTGACCAAGGACAATGTCGATGAACTATACGCCGAACTCAAGACCAAGATTATTAAGCGCAAGACCGAATTCGACCACTTTATCGATTTTCTGGAGAATCGCACCTCATGGATGACCGCTCCCGCGACGCTTGAGGGTACTCTGGCTCACGAGAAGGGTCTTGTCATTCACTCGGTAGGAGTCGCATATCAGCTTCTCCGTATCAAGGAAAGCCTGATGCCGCAACTCGATGACGAATCTGCCATTGTTATGGCTCTCTTCCATGATGTCGGCAAGGTCGGCGTTGAAGGAAAGCCATTGTATTTAGTCGAAGAAAAGATTACGACCTCCGCGCTCGGTCTTGGACTCGGTAGAAGTACGACATCGTCTTCTTACATCATCAATCCGAAACTTGTTCACATGAGTGTCGGTGTCCGAAGTCTCTTCTTAGTCTCTCAATACATGTTATTGTCTGACGACGAGGCTCAGGCTATTTGCTATCAGAGCGACAGCGCACAGATCGAAGGCAAGCAGAATCCTCTAACCATGATTCTTGAGACTGCTAACAAATGGCAGACCAAGATTTATGAAAACGATGAGACCATTCGCCAGTATAATTTCACTTCTACTGCTGTGAAATAATTTTCGATTTTTGTCGTTTGTTTGATTCCTCTTAATACCTAACCGGCCCCATGTGGGCCGGTTTCTTTTTATAGCAAATGCACCTTCCGCTTCCGCAGGAAGATGCATTAATTAATTCAACACAAAATAACATCAATTAACCGATGTCCGGCCTCTCAAGAATTTCTATAAAAACGCCAACCACGGTCGGATCAAACTGAGAGCCCGCATTCGCTTTCAGTTCTTCAATTGCGTGATCCTTGCTCATCGCTTTCCTATAAACACGATCTTTTGTCATGGCATCATAGGCATCGACCACTGATAATATTCTGGATATCAAAGGAATAGCCGTACCGGACAACCCCTGCGGATAACCCTTTCCGTCCCAGCGCTCATGATGCGTCAGGATATAATCAGCGATAGAGATCAATTCCGGTGACGACATAGCTATTCGGTAGCCAATCTCTGTGTGTTTTCGCATTTGAGTCCACTCTTCGTCGGTCAACTTGCCGGGTTTATTTAATATCTGGTCATTCACTCCGATTTTTCCGATGTCGTGAAGAGTAGCCAAAAGCGCAAGCTCCGAAATTTCAGTTTGCGACAGGGCCATTTTTAATCCGACCATTTTGGACAAATCCGCCAAACGTTCTGAATGCGCTTCAGTTTCCTGGCTTCGAGCATGCATCGACTGCTTGATTGACTCAACGATGGAGCTGTGAGAACTCTTGCGCTCCAACAGCTTGTGTTTGTTCATGTTTTCCTCGGCCAACTTTTGGACCGATTCAAGTTGGATATCCGGATAGTCTTTTGTTGCAATGCCATGCGAAACGTAAATGCGATCATAGTCATTAGCCTGACCCATGTTATACTCCGAAAAACCCTCTTGTACTCTAGCCCAAAATACTTCGGCCGTGGCCAAATCGGTATGAGGCATCAACACGGCAAAATCGTCTCCGCCTAAACGCGCAAACAGGTAAGTATCCTTCAAGATTTTCGCAATGATTCGAGAAGTCTCCTGAAGAAGCAAATCACCTCTTCGCATACCGAACGCGTCGTTTATCAGCTTCAGACCATTAATGTCAAGAATCAATATGGATACTGGAACCATTGTCGGATCGGAGTCAATTCTCATTTTCTGTTGAAGATAAGTTTGTCGATTCAATGCGCCGGTAAGATTGTCATGCGTCAGCAAATAATTCACTTGACTCTCTTTGTCTTTACTGGCGGACACATTTATGATGAGGCCCTCCAGCGCCACAAGATTGCCATTATCGTCGAAAACAGGAACTCCTTGCTCAAGAACCCAAACACTTTCGCCCGTGATCGTGATAATCGGATATTCCATTTTAAATGGTCGCTTGTACTGAACCGACTCCTCCCATGCCTCCCAGACTGTATCTCGAAAACTTGGATTAATAATGTCATTATATGCAACATCTCGGTTATGAATAAAGCTTTCGGCGCGGTATCCTGTTAAATCGTAACAGCCTTCTGACACCTCAAGCATGGTCCATTCGCGATCATAAAGGCAACGGTATGCCATGCCCGGTAGATTTTGAAAGAACACTTCCTTGCTTCTTTTGCTTTCGAGGAGCTTATCTTGAGCCATTTTTCGCTCAGTTACATCCAAGATTAATATTAGCGCACCATCCATAAATGGGGATATACGGCACTCAAACACTTGGTTATTCGTGAAATGAATGTAGTCTATAACGATTAATTTATGCTCATCGATAGAACGACGAATCGCGGTGATTAAAGTGCTTGGCTCTACAGTCGCGGATTCAAACATTTTCTTTTTGTCCACGTTCTCAGTATCGGTCGAAAACAACTGCATTCTTGAATCTGAATCCATCATGCACCCAGAATAATCGACATAGGCAATACCGTCGAACATCATTTCGAGTGACACAATTAATTCACGAAGTGTTGCTTTGTTAAAACCCACAATAATCTCCTTAGCCGTCGTCAAGCACACTAGAATTTTAACGCGTTTGATAAAATCAATCAACGCACTGTCGAAAAATTCACATATCGTTTTATTCTACTTCAGTTTCCCACAAAAAACCGAGCCGTTCAACTGCGGCTCGGTTTACACTGAAATTATTCATTAATTGTGACTTTTATAGATAGTCGGCATCCATTTTCACCCGACCCTGCTCGTCCAAGTATTGGGCGTCAGCTCGGACGGATTCAATTCTACCGACAAACATCTCATGAGAACCGCTCCTTATTGAATCCACTATCGTACACTCGATATTTACGGGGCAATCCGCGAGAATTGGTGCATTTATTGTTTTAGCTCGTTCTACCGATATCCAATCTTTTCCCAGTTTATCCTCGTCACGCCCGGATACACTTCCCAAATAATCAAACATTCTCTGACAAGAAGAATCCGGAAGATTCAAGACAAAGCAGCCCGCCTCCTTAATCATCGAATACGAAAACCTTGAAGGAACAATCCCTACCATGACCATCGGCGGATCATAGCTGCAATTACAACAATATCCGACGGCCAACGCATTGTCACGTCCCTGCATATCCGTACAAGAGACCAACACTTTAGCCGAAGGTTGAAACGCTGATTTATGTGTTGCTTCAACTTTACTCATATCTATATCCT
>LSQX01369835.1_pt2 | contig 13296 bp, 11 predicted proteins | sample 654561 | NCBI WGS metagenome assembly LSQX01 (sample SAMN04489861, study PRJNA283612) | anaerobic digester metagenome | isolation source: 4 biogas reactors fed with cattle manure at either 37C or 55C with and... | place: Denmark: Kongens Lyngby | collected 2014 | reverse complement strand
GCTAATTTATTCATAATTTTGTAAAATCACGTTTAAATTATTAAAATAATTAAAACTTAATACGCTTTTTTTCTTTTATTTAAAATTTTATAGTTTATTTTTGTCTTTTTTTGTATGTTTTTTTATGAAATATTGTTGCGAAACTCTTGAATATCTCTGATTGTTATAAGTTCGCAATTATACAATGATAACTCCTTCAGGATCATATGATGGTTTTGCGCCATGATGCTCTACTTTTCTCCGCCAATTTTTTCCTAAATTATAGTACCTTAGGCTGTCCTTTTTTGGATTAATTAATTTTTCCAATTTTGTTTTTAATTTGACAAAATCTAGATATGTTAAATTGCATTCAAACACGGAGTTTTGAACTCTTTGGCCGTAATTTACGCATTCTTTTGCAACCTTTCTCAATCTTGTTCTTCCTTCTTTGTCCGTTGTATCAACGTCATAAGTTATTAATATCATCATGATTAGTTCCTCTTAAAATAAGGTATATATGTATCGATTTCGTTTCTAAGATACCTGGAAAGTATCATGGCTTGAACATATGGAAATAGGCCTAACCTTACCCTTTCTCCCAAAAAGGGATGCATAACATTCTCAAATTTTCTTTTTTGCCATTCTCCCAAAAACACCTTCCTGCCGTTGTCGGTTAATACAATCGCTCCACTTTCCTTTTTAATAAAATCCTTTTTGGTTATTTGGCGAAGATTGATTAATGTCAAAACAAACCTGTCAACAAATGCTGCCCTAAATTCTTCGATTATATCCAGGGCAAGTGAAATTCTACCAGGGCGGTCCGTATGCAGAAAACCCACATACGGATCCAACCCGACGCTGATAAGAGCTGCTTCAATTTCTCGAGCAAGTAAAGAATAGCCAAATGATAAAAGAGCATTCACATTATCCAATGGAGGCCTTCTGCTTCTTCCGTGGAACACAAAATCATTTTTATGTTGAATAATCATGTCGTTAAAGGCAGAAAAATACATTCTTGCTGAATCACCTTCGACACCGCGGAGTTCCGAAAAGTCTTTGCATTTGTCAACATCAAAAACCAATTCCTTTAATCTGTCGGATGCATATTTCAATCTAGCAACATCAATTTTGGTTTGGTTGTCCCGGATTGAGCGATTTATTTCTACTCTTGAATTGAAAATTTTTGCTTTAATAATGTTTTTTGCTATGCCCAAGCAGAATTCCGGATCTTCAGACATTAAGTATTGCTTTTTTCTTAACAAAACATTGCCTCTGATTTTTCCGTGCACGCTTGCAAGAAATTCGCCCGAAGGAGTGAGGAAACTGATGTATATGTTATTGTCAGTACAGTATTTCATTAGTTTCGGACTCGCTCCCAGATAATTAAAACAAACGATTCCTTCAATGTTGCAAACAGGTATCCGGAACAAAACATTTCCATCCTTTAGAATAACAACATTGTTTCCGTCTAGCGACAGATAAGCATCGGGAGTGGTTACGTAGAGCGTATTCAAAAGTTTCCTCATGTCATTTCCTCAATAACGGTTTTCATGTATCTTGCTGCGTTTTTGTTAGCAAAGTTTTTTGAACAAATGTTCGTTAGCGAACAACTTCTGCAGGCCTTCATTTTTAAGGGTTTCGGCGTTTCTTGCTTGCTGTAATAATCATTCATTTCTTCCAATAATTTAATAACCGTCTTCCGAAGCTGTTTGCTGAATTCTACCTTAATTCTGCGATTTATTTGGAAGTAATAGATATACCCGTAATCTAATTGATAGTTTTTCATTTCCTCAAAGGCCATTGCTTGGGCACATAATTGTACTTCATCTTCCAGACCTTCTTTCGGCTTCCCCCTCTTGTATTCGATCAAGTAGGGCTTATAATAAGCATCCCTTTCCTCAATATACAATCCGCTGTCATCCCGTACAAATTCAATCAAATCAATGACTCCCTGTATTTTGTATTTATGGGATACAACGGATACGGAACGGGAGTAAAAGATATCCCCTCTGCTTTCATACAATTCTGGATCATGAACTCTTTCATGCAGGAGGCTACCCTCAAAAGTTAAAACATTGTCCTCCCAAACATCTTCTATATGAATCAACCCCCATTGATGCGGACAAAACATGTAATGTTGGATTCCGGATATAAGAAGATAATCTTCCTCAGAATTAAACTTTCTCAATAAGTGCCACTCCGCTTGGTAAATTCTCTCTGTCAATTTCTACAATGTAATCATCGTAACTTCTGACCGGTTTCGTTTCGTCCTTGCGGGTGATTTTTACTAAATCAAACAATTTGTGCGAAGGTGCATTTCCATACATGTCATCATGCTTGAAAACGATAAATTTCCTGACAGCCATTTTACCTCTTGCTGCGGAGTGATCGTGTTCAAACATATTGATGATTGCTTCCCATAAAAGTTCCAAATCTTCTTCAGAAAAACCGGTGACTTTTTGGGCAAGCGCTGCTGAGACGTATCCTTCGGCTCTGTATAAACCGTAGGGTACTACGTGTTTTCTTCCAATTTCGGTTTCTTTTCTGTCCATGTCTTTTTCACTGGCAATTGCGACTCTTGTTATCGTTACTTCCTGCTGGAAAATCTTATCAACGCTTCTCGCGAAATTTATTTGCACAGGCCCCCTCACTATCCCGCAATTATACTCCAAAGACATGACCGCCCCAAAAGTTCTGATGTCATAAAAATTATCGCACATAAACTTTCTCAACATCGGAATTTCTTCGCGTTTAGCCTTTCCTTTTTCAATGTTGTGTCTTTCATAGGCCCATTTGTGCGCTTGATTCAATACCGAACGTTCCTTAACATAAATTTTGTACCTTTCGGTATCTTCCTTAACCAACTCAACATAATTTCTGATTTTTCTTTTAAGGCAAACATCGGTGACTATCCCATGACCCGTTTCAGGATCAATTCTCGGCATATTGCCGGCATCAGGATCTCCATTCGGATTCCCGTTTTCAACATCAAACAGAATAAGAAATTCGTAACGATTTTTGATAACGCTCATACTTTCACTCCTAAATTATTTTTTTCTGATTTTTTGTAAAAAGCATTGACTTGATGGTAATAACCGATAATGAATGTGCCCTGTTCCTCAAGAGTCAAATATGCAGGGAATTCTGTTGACTTCATTTTTTCTAAAATCTCTGAAATGCGACGTTCAGAAACCATTCCATACTCAGCTTTGGAAATATGATTCTGAGCCAATTTTAGCAAAACCGGAAACACCGCTGCCGGTGTAGCACAAGCTGACGAAAAATAACGATCCTTGATTGTCGTGTCAATCTCAGGAATAGCATCTTTTTGAGCCTTTTCCAAAACCGCAAACAATCTCCCCAAAAGGTATGCCGAGTTAGATGTTTGCTCATTCAAACTCACATTCAAAACCTCCTTTAATTCCTTAATGTCATAGAAACGGGCTAATCTATTTAAATAAGCTTTTATTATTGATGCCCTGGTATAATTTATTTTTTTTACTTTTTCCTTATCTTGATCGCAACGAATTCTGTTAATGACTAAATTGTACAAAAGCCGAGGATACATGGTTCCATTAATAATCGCCCTAATCAAGCTTCCTTCCAGTAAGGGGTTGGAGTCCTTTTTTGCCTCTGGTTTTTTTATTTCATCAAAAATTTTCCAAAATGGAATTGAGTTAAAGTCATGTTTGTATTGTTTTTCTATCGACATGTCTTGGTAGTGTTCCGTAAGTTTATTAACGAAATAATCAAAAGTATTGACATAGAAAAACCTTACAGAAAGTCTTGCTGAATTTGGGGATAGACCCAATATATACGTTTTCGTGTTGGGATTTATTTCAAGTGCTTCAAAATCAATCATTCTTCCTTCTTTTATCGCGCTGAAGAAACTATGAATAATTCTTTCTTTTTGAATATCCCGCACTTCCCCTTCTTCCTTTGTTTCAGAAACAGGATTTAAAAATAAACCGATAATGTCCTGATATACTGGGTTTGTGCTCTCAGCCCAAAAAACAATCGTAGTATTGTTAAAGCGAATCTTTTGATTATTGCTTTCCAACATGTAATTCAAAGCAGTTGCATATTTAAAAGCAATGTCCTCCCCAATCGGAGCATTCAAACCCTGCGAGGATTCAGGAGTATATGATTCATATGCGGTTGCATTGAAAGAAACAATTGTAGCTCCCGATGTTTGCGCGCCTTTTACGCCTTTAATCTTTGGATGAATTTTTGAAATCCTAGATATTTTGCCTGTTATGGCACATTGCATAACAATTTCATTTTCACTTCTTTTTTCATTCCAAACATTAAGTATTTCTCTATCTTCGTGAAGATATTGTCCATCGACTCTGAAAACAATCAAACCTCTGCTTAACCCATCCAAATATGGCTCAAGCAAATCCCTGTATTTATCGAATTTATATTTGTCGATAAATTTTAAAAATATTTTCGCTCTTTCACTTGAACAACCATCCAATAGGCAATGGTGTAATTCTTTAAAAATTTCAAACTTTTCTTGGGCATCCTTTAAATATTTCTCTTTCTCCGAAGTGGAAAAACCGATTGCATATTCTGCATTTTCATAAAGGAAGTTTGATTTCTTCCCGCTCGTTTTTACAACGCTTTGGGGAAGAGTCATCATGGTCGGAACAGAGTATTCTTTTTTTCCTTCTTTTCTGATTTGTTTCAAAGGAACAACTGCAACCAACTCAGAATCCTTATTAATGACAAATTCGAAATATATCTTTTCTTTTGAATACCCTATTGGAGGTATGTCAAAGCCGCCTTTTACCAAAATATCGTAATAATTACTTAATGCTGAAATGATCATTCCACACGACTCTCCTTTAGGCACTTGGCAACGTCAATTACACCATCGACCATAACCGCACGATAAAAAACAGGTTCTGCCAAATTATAATAGATGCCTTTTCCCGGTCCTTCCTTAAATTTCATGTCATATAACATATAACCAAAATCCACAACTTTTGGACCTTGAATATTAGTTTTTAAAGGTTCTTCCAAATACTCAAAATAAGCTGGGAACTCTCTCGTACCAAAAACCGGCTGATGATGAAATTGACCTTTCTTCATACGTCTCAGTGCAATATTGTAGTGTTTTTTCTCATCGTCTTCTTCTCCAGCTTTTTCGGTCATTTCAAAATGTGCTTCAATGCAATAACAGACATCCTTAAGTATGAGTGAGGCTCTTTGCTGTCTGTTTTTTTCATCGCATGATTCATAAAATAGGGGCTCATCTTTTCCTTTGATTGCTTGTAAAACATTTCTGATCGGTATCTTATCCTTAACTTCGTTTCTAAGGATGTTCGTAAATTTTATTGGATTAATCACATGAATTTTGTCGATTTCCCACCTTATTGCCGGTTTCCAGTAAATGGATTCAATGAGACCCCTAGCAGCTGACGGCGTGATTACATCGTAACTAACCCGTTCAACCTTCATTTCCGGGCGGGTAAAGCAAGCATAATCACCCCAAACCTTTAAACAAATACCATAGCCCATTTCTATTCCTCCTTTCAAACAATGTTTAGATTATGAGGTTCGCCGTAATAAATATTCAACCCAGATTTAGAATCATATAATAGATAATCCGCCAATACATAGAGCTTTTCTGCCAATGCTTTAATTTTCCGATCTTGAAACAATTTTTCAATCTCATAGTAATAAAGCATGACCATGTCGGTTTGCAATTCTCTAAATGTTTTCCAATAATTTTCTGAATAAACCAATGTGTGTAATAATTTCCGATTTTCGTCATTGGGGATGACAACTGGATATTTTTCATCATCAATTAATCGGAACTTATCGGCAGCTGTTTTAAAATTAAAGTTGGCTTTTCCGTTTTCCGTTGTGAAATAATTAAGAATCTTATGATAATCTAATTCCTGACGCGTAAACACTTGGTTAAAGTACTCATCTATAACATCCAAGTCCAACACGTCATCATGCTCATTTATCAGCATCCCCCCAAGAGCCACACCTTGATTCAAATGACTTGACTTCGTTGGTTTGTAATCATTAAACCAAAAAACATGGACCATGCCAATTTCCTTTTTCCCCTCCCGGTTGCATCTACCCGCCGCTTGAATAATCGAATCTATTCCCGCAACTTCACGATAAACAACAGGAAAATCAATGTCGACTCCGGCTTCCACTATTTGCGTGGAAATCACAATGCAGTCTTCATCAGCTTTCAATCTTTCCTTAATTCTTTTAATAGCCAATTCTCGATCTCGAGGCGTCATCAATGTCGACAAACAATAACAATCTTTATCCCCCAATAATTGTTTCAACTGATTGGCTCTTTTCCTGGTGTTTACGATTACCAATGCTTGTTTATATTTTCTGATTTCTTCAACCAATTCTTGGGAAGAGATTTTCCCGATGTTATTGATTTTTGTTCTTCGGAAAATTTCATTCAACTCTTTTGGGTTGTCTATTAAATCAATAAAATGCAATCGATTAATCACCGATTCAAAATTTGGTTGCGTGGCACTGGAAAATAATGCCGTACAGGAATAATTGGAAACTAATTCTTTAATGGAACTTAACATGGGTATTAAAAGATCATAGGGGAACATTTGCACTTCGTCAAAAATGAGTACGGAATTGCAAATATTATGGAGTTTGCGGCATCTGCCGTTCCGGTTGGAAAAAAGAGATTCAAAGAATTGCACATTCGTTGTGATGATTATCGGATGATTCCAATTTTCAGTAGCAAGTTTAAGCTTCTGCATTTGTTCAGTCAAATCGCCGGTTTCCGTTTCTTCAAAATTAAAATTATAGTGATGCTCCAAAACCAAATCAGGCCCGAAAATCTCTCGAAAAATCAAGCCGGTTTGTTCAATTATGCTGGTATAGGGAATTATGTAAATGATTCGGTCCATCTTGTTTGTTAGGAGGTGTTTCATAGCAAAAGCCATGGATGTCAATGTTTTTCCTCCTCCGGTTGGCACGGTCAAACGGAAAATTCCTTTCCCTCTTTCTGCGGATGCAAGGGCTTTGTTTAATATTTCCCTTCTTTTTTCATTGATTACCCCCCTTCTGTTTTCAAATTTATCCAAATGGTCTTGTAACAGTTTCCACATCACCTCAAAATCATATTCTACAGACCTATCAACATTCGGATTCATAAAACATTCTGTATCAAGGAAATCCGCATCAACTAGACAGGAGAACAACATGCGGATATAAAAGGAAAGAGAAAAACTTGGATTATCCGAGTTTTCTAGCATCTTTCTTATAGCATTCAGATTAAAATTTTTCGGAATTTGGAGTTCTTTTTTATAGTTACTGTAATCATCGAGATCCTTTTTTAACCTTCCAGACAATGTGGAAGCCTCCTTATAGTCAATCCTTGTTCCGCTGTCAGGCAATCCCCCGTGATGTCCTGCTATGCAAAAGCCCAATATCAAGGCAATGTGTTTAGGAAATTCTTTAAAAGCTAATTGCAAACCAGCGGTGGAATGGTCAACATGTTCCTTTGAACCTCTTATTCTTCTTTGAAAAGCATCCGAGTATTTCCCAATATCGTGCAACAATCCAATTAAATATCCAAAGTCTTCAGATGAAAATTTACGCGCAAAAGATGCAGTTTTTTTCGCAACATTCATCAAATGATCAATTAAAGGCTGTTCAAATCCCTCTTCGTTTTGTCTCGCAATGAATCGCATAAAACCTCCAACAAAAAGCCCAAGCGAATGAATATGCTCGGGCTTTATTCAAACTTCCTCTTCCCCAAGCATACCATTCCCTTCCAGGTTTATTCTAACAAATTTCGACTCAAAGGTCAATTTTAAATAGCATTTACAAAAAAACGACCCCGCATATAACGGGGTCACTTCATGAACTTTTTCAGCAGTTTCGTGCTTTCCGGATAAGGAGGATATCTTAAGGGAATGTCTATTAAATTTGATTTCTTCATGATGCTTTTCTTATGGCTGAAGGTATCAAAGCTGGCTTTGCCGTGGTAACTTCCCATGCCGCTTTCACCGACTCCGCCAAAGGGAAGGTAGGGCGTCGCGAGATGAACAACCGTGTCGTTGATGCAACCACCGCCATGGGAGATACTGGTAAGAATGTGTTTTTCGTTTGCTTTGCTGGTTGTGAAGAGATAGAGAGCCAACGGTTTCGGTCGCGCATTCACCTGTTTTACAACATCCTCCAAATCTTCAAACTCCAGTATCGGAAGCAGCGGACCGAAGATTTCTTCCTGCATGATTGGGCTTTCCCAAGAAACATTGTCAAGAATGGTCGGTTCAATCCGATTGATTTTCGGATCCGACTTACCACCGCAATAAATGTCCCCGCTTTCCATCAAACCCAAGAGCCTTTGAAAATGCTTTTCATTCACAATCTTTGGGAATTTTTGTTCATACGTCTTGCTGAAGAATTTAGAGATGTATTTGGCCATGCTTGCAAGGAGCTTTTCTTTCACTCCTTTTTGTACAAGCACATAGTCTGGAGCGACGCAGGTCTGGCCGGCATTGATGAATTTGCCCCAAACGATGCGCTTGGCAGCAAGATTAATCTTCGCAGTTGCGTCGACGATGCAGGGACTCTTTCCTCCCAATTCAAGTGTCACGGGAGTGAGGTGCTTGGCTGCCGCCTCCATGACAAATCTCCCGACGGCGGGACCGCCGGTGAAGAAAATGTAATCAAATTTCTGGGCAAGCAAATCTTTGTTGGCTTCCCTGCCCCCGAGCACCACCGCAATGTATTCTTCCGGAAAAGCCTTGCCCAGCATTTCCGCTATTACCTCGGAGGTCTTCGGGGAATGGTTGGACGGTTTCAGAACCGCGCAATTGCCTGCAGTCAGCGCCCCGACCAAAGGAGCGATTGCCAACTGGAAGGGATAATTCCAGGGGGAGATGATCAGCACGACGCCATAGGGTTCAGAATAAATCATTGATTTGGCGGGAAATTGGGTGAGAGGGGTTTTGACTTTTTTGGGCTTTGCCCAGGACTTATAATGTTTGAAGGCGTAACTGATTTCTTCCAGAACAATCCCCACTTCCGTCATGTAGGCTTCGAAGGCGGATTTGTTTAAGTCGGCTGCCAAAGCCTCGATGATTTTCCCTTCATATTCTTGAATCGCTTTCCTAAGCTTGAGCAACTGTTCTTTTCGGAACCGCAAATCCTTTGTGATGTTCGTTCCGAAAAACTCACGCTGTTTTTTTATTATTTCCTGAGTTCTGCTCACGATTTCACTTCCTTTCCGTTATTCCAAGGTAGATTTTTTGAAAATCATCCTTCGAAAATATTACCGGAACCGGATAAAGCGGATTGGCTTCGCGATAAGCTCTTTCGATCATGAGCTCCAGATTGTCCAAATCGGGAACTTTGATTTTCTTCGGAATCCCCATCCGCGCATTCATGTTTTCGATCGTTTCAATGAAACGCTCCGCTTTTCTTGCTTCCGTATCCCCTTCTTCCGATATTTCCGCAACATCAGCAAGTTCGCTGAGTTCTTTGTGCACCGCTTTCCCGTAATGCCTTAAGACATGGGGAAGGATGATCGCGTTCGCATAGCCATGGGGGGTGTTGTAAAAGCCGCCGAAGGTGTGGGCGATGGCATGGACATTCCCGACATAGGCTCTTGTAAAAGCAAGACCGGCAAGGTAGGATGCTTTGAGCATGTTCAGCCGCGCTTCCAAGTCGCTCCCGTCCTGATATGATTTTTCGAGGTTATTAAAAATCAAGCGGACGGCTTCCATGGCATGCTTTTTGGTTTCCTTGGTGTTGCTTTTGCCGATGTATGCTTCCACCGCATGCGTCAAGGCATCCATTCCCGTCGTCGCAGTCAGATGGGGCGGAAGTCCCATTGTGAGCAAGGGATCATGGACGGCGATGTGGGGGATGAGATTCACGTCATTGATTGCATATTTGTCATGGGTTTTGGGATCGGTAATCACGGCAGCAAGGGTGCCTTCGCTCCCGGTGCCGGCAGTCGTGGGGACTGCCACCAGGAGGGGAATCCTCCTTCTGACTTTCAAAACACCTTTCATTCTGTTCAAACTCTTCTTTGGTCTCGCGATTCTCGCACCGACAGCCTTTGCGCAATCCATCGGCGTGCCGCCACCAAAGCCGATCAGAGCCTCGCACCCCTTTTCGTGGAACATACGCGCAGCCGCTTCCACATTCTCCACCGTCGGATTTTCGACCGTTCCGTCATAAATGTGATATTCAATTCCGACATTCTTCAGGCCGCTTTCCAGATTCTTGGTTAGTCCCAAATCCATAATGCCCCTGTCAGTCACAATCAAAACCTTGGCAATGCCTTCTTCCAGAAGCATTTCCGGCAATTCAAGCAAAGAACCGCTCCCGGAAAGTAATTTCGGTTTCCTCCATTTCAACAAATAAGCAAAAATCCGAAACACAAATTGGTAAATCCGGAAAAAAAAGATTTTCATATTCTCCTCCCAATTTAATAAGTTGCTCTCGCTTCCCCGGACAAAACGGCAATCGCCTGAATCAAACGCGTCATGATTAAGTCCTTAAAAGCGACGGCCGATGTTTGCACATCTCCGGCGTTTGCATGCACCCAAGCTACAGTCGCTGCGGCATAAGTCAAAATTTCCTGTTTGGGGACGAGCAGGTTATTGAAGGGTTTGTGTTTTAGGAGCTGCTGATATGCAAAATCAAGTTGGTTTGCTATTTTGTCGCTTTCGTCCGGAAGAAAAGCCAGCACCCCCAATAAAGGCAGCGGGATCCTTCTCTGAATTTTTAGGCCTTTTTCGTTGAGATGCTCCTTGATTTTGAGAACTTTCTTTTCAACATCAAAGAAATCATTGTACAAACACAGCACGTAGGCAAGTTCCAAAAGCTGATAGCTTGCAGAAAAATTTTTCTTAAGGCTACGGTAATGTTTTTCAGCCTTTCTCAAGAGCAATTGCGCATCATTTTCGCTTGCCGCGAGCACCCCTGCCGAAAGATAGAACCATTGGCTTGTCAGGATGCGGTGATTTTTCTTCATGCCGTCATAAACGATTTTGCTTCTTTTAATCAAAGTGCCATAATTCGTAATGTCTGCCTTTTGTACAAGATAATGAGCAAGCAAAACCAAATAAGGTGATCTCCTAAAACCGGCTTTTTTTAAATCCTCATAGGCACGGAAAACATCTTCAAAACTCTTCTTACCCCTGTCCTCTAAAGCCAGGAGGGCGGACAACAGAAAATGAAAATTCCAACGGAACACCGAAAAAGCGCTTGTCTTTTTCTTAATCAGATCAAAATAGAAATTAATCCTCTCCAATGGTAATTCCCGACCATGCAAGGCAAAAAGCAATGCCGCGGTTCTCCTCAAAAATATGTTATGAATATAAAATTTTTTCCCGTACTTTTTGAAGTTCTCAGCAAAACAATCAATGATGCTTTTTATTTCTGTTTCCATTGTTTCACTTCACCATCCTTTGCAGTAATTATAACATAAAAAATTTAAAATCATGTTTTAATTTGAACGAAAAAACCGACCAGTTAGTGGTCGGTTTTTTGTCCGTATGTAGCGTTCTTGCCGTGTTTGCGGTTATAGTGCTTTATGATGATGTATTCGGGAAGCTGAACATTTTTCCCGGGAAGCGCTTCGGTATAAAAAGCCATTCTTGCGATCTCTTCCAAAACGACGGCATTGTGGACAGCCGTTTCCGGATCCTTTCCCCAGGCAAAAACTCCGTGACCCTGAAGGATGCATCCCGGCACGGCAAGCGGGTCCCTCGCGCCAAGGGTTTCGATGATGACCTTACCGGCATTCTTTTCGTATTCATCCATCTCCTCATCCCAAAGCAGCCTCCCGCAAGGAATTTCTCCCAAAAAGTAATCGGCATGGGTGGTTCCATAGACGGGTACCGACCGCCCTTTTTGGGCCCAGGCGGTGGCATAGGGGGAATGGGTATGGATGATGCTTCCGATTTCAGGGTAGTTGCGATAAAGCTCCAAATGCGTAGGCAGATCCACTGAAGGTTTGAGTTTGCCGTCGATGATGTATCCATCTAAATCGACGACCACGATATCCTTCTTCCTCATCACATCGTAACTGATGCCTGAGGGTTTGATGGCAACCGTTCCTCCTTCCCGGACGCTGGCATTCCCCCAAGTGAAAATCACCAGATCATGTTTTTTCAATTCAAGATTTGCTTTCAAAGCTTTCGCTTTCAAGCTTCCGTACATTTTCCTACCCCTTGATTTTCCAAACAATGTCGGAAATCATCAATTTCTCAACAAATTCCTGCAAATCAGTCTTCTCATTGATTTCTACATACTCAATGTCCGCAATTCTCGCAAAATCCCAAAGATGTTTTTCATTGATTTGCGTCGAAAGAACTGTATGGTGGGCGCCGCCCGCATAAATCCAGGAAGTTGCGGAAACGGCCAAGGAAGGTTCTGGCTTCCATAACACCTGGGCCACGGGGAGTTTGGGCATGCTCCGGCCTTCAATAATCGTGATTTTGTTTACAATCAAGCGGAAGCGCTCGCCCAAATCAATCAATGTGGCAACCACGGCCTTTCCGGGCTTCGCATTGAAAAGCAATCTCGCCGGCGGATTTTTTCCGCCAATGCCCAGGGGCTGGACGTCGATTCTCGGCTTGTCTGAGGAAATGCTAGGGCAAATTTCCAGCATGTGCGCGCCGAGTACGAATTGCTCATTTTTCGGCAAATGATAAGTATAATCCTCCATGAACGTTGCTCCGCCTTCAAGGCCACTGCCCATGTATTTTAAAACCGCCGTCAGAGCCGCCGTTTTCCAATCACCTTCTGCCCCAAAACCATACCCTTTCGCCATCAGGCGCTGGATGCTGAGGCCCGGAAGTTGTTTCAGGCCGTGCAGATTTTCAAAGGTCGTGGTGACTGCTTTCGCGCCCTTTTCGGAAAGCATTCTTTCAAGCGCGATTTCATACCTGGCTTGCTCTTTCACGGACTCCAAATCATCCGTTAAGAACTCATATTCCTTTCGGTAACTGGCAAGCATAGCCTCAGCTTCCTGATCGGAGACCTGGTCCAGATAGGCGACAAAGTCGCCGACTCCGTAACCATTGACCGACCAACCGAGTTTGATCTGCGCAGCGACTTTGTCGCCTTCGGTCACGGCCACGTCGCGCATATTGTCACCGATGCGGATGACTTTGAGCTCCCGCGAGAACTTATACGCTGCCGCCGCCCGCATCCAGACAAAAATCTCTTTCAAAACTTCTTCGTCTTGGTAATGGCCGGCCACGACCTTTCTGTTGATCCGCATCTTCGTCATGATGTGCCCGAATTCCCTGTCGCCGTGGGCTGATTGGTTCAGATTCATGAAATCCA
>LSQX01406362.1_pt1 | contig 13297 bp, 17 predicted proteins | sample 654561 | NCBI WGS metagenome assembly LSQX01 (sample SAMN04489861, study PRJNA283612) | anaerobic digester metagenome | isolation source: 4 biogas reactors fed with cattle manure at either 37C or 55C with and... | place: Denmark: Kongens Lyngby | collected 2014 | reverse complement strand
CAAATGGTTTTTAACGGTCTTTTCGCTTATGAAAAGTTTTTCTCCTATTTCCTTGTTGGAAAGGCCTGAGGCGACCTCTTGCAATACTTCCAATTCTCTCGTTGTGAGATCGAAGGTATCTTCGTTTTTTTCCTGCCTATTTGAAAGGCGGGAAAGCACTTCAAAGACTTTCGGAGTCATGGAGGAGGGGATAAAACACTCACCCTGGGTTACTTTTTCGATTGTCTCGATGAGTTCATCGGGGCGGACATCCTTTAACACGTAACCGGATATGCCGCATCGTATTAATTCAAACAAGTATTCTTCCTGGTTGTGTATTGTCAGTGCTATTATGTGCACATCGGGTTTTTCTTCTTTTATTATCTTGGTGGCCATTATGCCGTTGATATTCGGCATGTTGATATCCATTAAGATGATATCTACGTCGGTGTTTCGAGCAAGTTCTATGGCCTGGGCCCCATCCTGGGCCTCACCGACAACTTGTATTCTGGGTTCCAGCGATAATATTTTAATAATACCCTCCCGGAGCAACGGGTGGTCATCTGCGATAATAACTTTAATTTTGTCAGTATTATATCCTGTCATTACTATTACCTCCGGAAATTGGCAGCAAATTTTCTTGTTTTTTGTTGGGAACGCTTATTATCACTTCCGTGCCTTTTCCTATGGCGGACCTTACTTCAAACTTACCCCTTAATAGCTGTATACGCTCCCTCATACCGACTATACCAAAAGCTACTCCGTTTTTTTCACTCAATACTTTCTCCACGTCAAAACCCTGGCCATTGTCTCTGACGACCACGTTAATCCTATCGGGCAGGTACTCGATTTTTATGACTACTTCCGTGGCATTTGCATACTTTCTCACATTTGTCATGGACTCCTGTATTACCCTAAAAATTGCTATGACCAGGGAATTGGCTATGTCGTATTCATCCCCCAATACGGTTATCTCCACGAATATATTATTATCTCTTGTGTACTGCTCCACATATCTTTTCAGGGCAGGTACCAGGCCGAGGTCATCCAGGGACATAGGCCTTAAATCAAAAATAATTTTGCGCACATCTTGAAGGCTTCCCCGGACTAAATCCATTAGGCTCTGCAATTCATCTTTTAACAGGGCGGGGTTCTTTTCCATCAGCTTTAAACAGAACTCCGCCCGCATGACAATATTTGCCAGGCTCTGGGCGGGCCCGTCATGGATTTCCCGGGCGACTCTCTTGCGCTCCTCTTCCTGGGCCATAATTATTGAAAGCCCCAGGGCCTGTATCTGCTGCACTTCACCTATTTGGGCACTGGCGCTCTCAAGGTCATTGCAAAGGAGTTTCAAGGCCATGCCAACATTAGTAATCAACTCCTCGGAACGCTTTATAGTGATCTCAAGATTCTTAAGAGTCCTCGCCAGGTAGTCCCTGTGCAGCCGCATGAGTTTTTCTTTTTCCCTTTTTTCAAGAAGCTCTATCTGCTTTTTATGGGCATGGTCATAAGCCTCTTTTATTTCATCTTCGCCGTATTCGTTGAAATTTCTGCTGACCTCTACCAGGCGAATCCTGGCTTGATGAAATTCTTTTTCTAATTTGTCCACTTCCTGGATAGTGTCTTTAATTTTTACTTTTATTTCAGCCAATTCTTGTTTTGTGTGCTCGTAATCGCGCCGGGCTGCCTCTCCCAACTGGTATAGCTCTTCGCGGCTTTTTTCGACGATTTTCTTCGTTTTTTGAATGATCCTGTCCAGCTTCGAAATATCTACCAAGCCAAATCCATCCTTCAATGTATATATGTGTATAATTATTGTTCTTTGTCAAAAGCTTATATTCCTGCCGGGTCCGATGTGCCAAATTCTTCCTGTGCCGATTGTGTCTTGAATTGACTTACCAGGGAATCCAACTGTAGGCTCATTCGATTGAGTATCTTGGCACTGTGCTTTATTTCCTTTATGAATTCCTTTTGAACCGTGGGACTTGCCTCCTCGATCCCCTCAGTGCGGTGGACGATGAGCTTGGAAGAAGCGCTCATTTCTGTCACGGCATTTTTTATGGATGCAAAGAGCAGGCCTAATTGATCGTTCATAATATTAAAGGATTGAGCTAAGCGCCCTATCTCGTCGTTTCTTTCAAGGTCGAGCCTTTGGGAAAAGTCGCCTATGGAAACTTTTTCGGTAGCTTTCACCATATCCTTCACAGGCCTTGCAACAGACTTTTCCACTACTTGGCGGGCTACAATGAGCCCTATGAAAACGGTTGCTAAAAATAGGTAGATCAAGCTGTACCCGGTTCTTTGAAGATGCTCCATGGTTGGTTTAAAATCTACCAGCACTTGCATGTAGCCGATGGTAGCCCCCGACTCATCTGAAAGGGGAGAGCTAAAGACAAAAGCCGTAATTTCACCTTTTTCGTTTTTGATAGAGCTGAGCTTTTTTGCTTCGGCTTTCTCGTAAGTATTTCCCGTAAGGATACCCTCAGCCTGGCCTTCCGGGCCATTATAGGCCACGAGATTTCCGTCCAAGTCCCGGACAAGGGCTTCTATGATAAAGCCGTCTGCCGCCATGTTTTCCAGGAATTCATATAAGACATCCAGTCTACCCGACTTTAAAGAATCTCCTGCCACCGCATTTATGGAATTTACGGAAGTCCAGCCTCTTTCGACGACATTTTGTGTCATGGTATTCCTATCATTAATGAAAACCGAAAAGATTACCGAACCCATTAAAAAGATTATAAGCAGTGTAAAAGCAAGACTTAACCTGAATGTAAGAGAAAAACCCCTAGGTATTTTTAAAGATCTCGCCATTTTTACCATCCTCTCCGCTAAATACGATTTGATCTCCGATTTCAGTGCCTGTTGCCGAAACTACACCTGCCTTAAGCTCTAAAGCTTTCCTTGCGCCTTTTACCATAGGACCGATGCGATAGGGGGGAAGGGAATAGAGTATCTTTAAAACCCTGTTGTTATGGTCCAAAAAGACCACGTCAATGGGATAGCGCATAAAAAAGCTGTGTACAGAAGAGCAGGGTATTATAAGTAAGCCCGCCTCATTTTCTAAACTGGCGGTCCCGATTAAGCCTCTCAACCTACTGAAAAAGTTCTTTGCCACATATACCTTTTTCGCAAGTACTGTGCCCTTGTCCAAGTTGATTGCCAAAGAAGTCACCCCTCACTTTGCAAAAACCCGCATGATTTGAATAATGGCCGGTCCCAGTAAAACTATGAAAATAGCGGGGAAGACAAAAAACACCATTGGCACAAGCATCTTAACAGGGGCCTTCATGGCCTGCTCTTCAACCCGTTGGCGGCGTTTCTGTCTTACATCCCTCGCCTGAAGGCGCATGACATTGCCGATGCTTATGCCCAATTGTTCTGCCATTATAATGGAGCCCACAAAGTTGGAAAAGTCATCTACCGCCAAGCGGTCGGCCATGTCTCTTAGTGCTTCACGCCTGGGCTTGCCCATGCTGATTTCCTGTAAAACTATGTATAGCTCATCGGGTAATACCCCTTTGGACTTTTCAACAACCTTTTTTAAGGCCCCATCAAAGCCCAGCCCCGCCTCTATGCACACGGTCAGCAGGTCTAAAACTTCAGGCAGCTCCTTGCAAACCTGCTCTTTTCTTTCCCGGATCATGGAGTTTAAAAGCACGTCGGGCAAGAGCCAGCCCAATGTAAGTCCGGCTATGATCATGACAAAAGTCTGGGGACCGGAGCCGCCGGAACTCTGCATGAATAGTCTTACACAAAGGGCAACGAGGCAGGACAGCAGGTATTTTATAACCATGACTTCCCTGGGGAGCAGATTATAGGGATTTCCCGCTTCATTCAATCTCCTGGCCAGCACATCTTCATTAAAGGCGGGGATGTATTTTGCAAGTATGCCGAAGATTGACGACAGCATGGGCCTGATAAACCGCGTGTAGAGGGAAAAGGAGAGTTCCCGCTGGCGTATAGGAACGGGTTCCTGGGGTCCTACCACATTTGTAACCCGCTCCTTGATTTTGTTTTTTTCGCTTTCTAGTGATTGAAAGACAAACAGGACTAAAGCAAATATCGTACCGAAAACTGATGTTAAAGTTGGTAACATCTGCATGACAATGCCCCCTAAAACTGTATATCTACGATTCTCTTTATGATCATGAGACCTAGTACTTGACCTAGGCCAGCAAATGTGAGCATTATAAGGCCCGTTCTTGTTGTAAAAAGTTCCATGATATATCCCGGGTTCGCAGTAAACATGAAAGCCAGCAGGAAGAGGGGCAAGAGGCCTATGATTACACCGGAGATGCGGCCCTGGGCGGTAAGGGTCTTGATTTCCCCCTTTATTCGAATGCGTTCCCTGACGGCTGTAGCAATGTTGTCTAACACCTCGGCCAAATTCCCGCCCACCTGCCTTTGTATTAGCACTGCAGTTACGATAAGGTCCAGGTCGTCACTATTAACCCTTTTTGCTAAGTTTAAAAGGGCGGTTTCCGTACTTGCACCAAGGTTGATTTCCACAATGGTCCTGTTGAATTCTTTTTTTATAGGGTCTGCCAGTTCCTTACTCACCATGTCCATACTTTGAATAAAGCTAAAACCGTATCGAAGGGAATTTGACATGATGGTAAGGGCATCGCCAATCTGAGCATCGAAACTTGCCAGCCTTCTTTGGCGGGTGGAGTTTACTATGACAAAAGGTACGATTGCGGCAACAATGCCGGCGATAATTGATAAAGACAGCTTCAATGTGAGGGTAAAAAACAGCAGGGTGCTTCCTATAAAAATACCTATTACCATTGCTACGAATTCGCTGCCCCGCAGCAATATGTCCGCCTCTTCCAGCTTTTTATCGATGTTTTTTCCAAGTCTCCTGGTTATGGAAAGATCGCCGGCCCTTGCGAGTAAGCGCCTTAGCATGTCCTTTCCCGATGACGGCGCCTTTTTGGATTTTTCAACCCTTTCCTCTCCGGCTAATTTCTTGATTCTGCTGACGATTAACTTTTCATCGTGGTTTCGAATTATATCAATGCCTAAAACCGTTAAAACCGCTGAAGAAAAAATCAGTATGCATATTGTGTAAAGATCCATGCTTTCGACTCCTATAATAGATTATTTGTAAAAACCTCCACCGGCAGTTTATAGCCGCTGACCTCTAATCTATCGATAAATTTAGGCCTCATTCCCGTTGCCCTAAATTCACCGATGACCCTGCCGTCATCATCTACGCCGGTTTGTATGAAATTAAATAAATCTTGGAGCACGATCACATCACCCTCCATGTTTTGCACTTCGGTAATATGCGTAATGCGGCGGGAACCGTCCCTCAAGCGGCTCTGATGTATTATGAGATCTATTGCCGATGCAATCTGTTCCCGGATGGCCCTGACGGGGAGATCCATGCCTGCCATTAGCACCATGGTCTCAAGCCTCGACAGCATGTCCCTGGGAGAATTGGCATGGCCCGTTGTAAGGGAGCCGTCGTGGCCCGTATTCATGGCCTGCAGCATGTCCAGGGCCTCTCCGCTTCGGACTTCGCCGACGATTATCCGGTCTGGCCTCATGCGAAGGGCGTTCCTTACGAGGTCCCGAATGCTAATGGCTCCCTTGCCTTCTATGTTAGGGGGCCGGCTCTCAAGGGTCACCACATGAGGTTGGTGCAGCTGTAGCTCTGCAGCATCTTCGATGGTTATGATTCTTTCGGTGGGGGAAATGAAGGATGAGAGGACGTTTAGGGTAGTGGTTTTACCGCTGCCGGTTCCTCCGGATACTACGATGTTCAGCCTGCTTTTGACACAGGCCTCTAAAAAGCGGGCCATCTCGGGAGTCAAAGTATTAAACTGAATAAGATCCTCTATCGTTAAAGGGTCCTGGGAGAACTTTCGTATTGTAATGACGGGCCCTACCAGGGAAAGGGGAGGAATTATTGCGTTTACGCGGGAACCGTCAGGAAGCCTCGCGTCAACCATCGGCATGCTCTCATCTATGCGCCTGCCCAGGGGTGAAACGATCCTGTCGATGATATTCATGACATGGGCATCGTCCCTGAAGAATACTTCGGTTAATTCTATTTTGCCCTTTCTTTCGACGTACACTTGGTCCGGCCCGTTGACCATTATTTCGCTGATTTCCGGGTCATTTAGCAGGGGCGTTATGGGGCCGTATCCCATGATTTCATCAAAGAGCTCATCGGCTATTCTCATGCGATCAAGGCGAGGGATGTGTTCCGCTCCGCTTTCTATGTTGTCGTTGACGAGTTTTTCTATATAAGCTCTCACATGCCTTTTGTCCTCCCTTTCGGGGGACTTTAAATTTTTCAGTTCTTCTATAATTTTGCCATGTAATTCTTCCTTGACATGACCGTAAGGGTCTCTTGCGAAGTGAGTAAAGCTTTGCCCTTGTTCGAGGGCGGTGCTCTCGGTGTGTTTTTTTGTCATTTCAAGTTTTTTCAACAATGACATAAGGGTCACTCCTGCTTTGAATTAAAGGCTAAACATCCTGGTTATGAAGGATGGTTTTGGGTTTGCCGCTGCTTCCCGGGGCTTTGCAATATCCAATGCTTCAATCAGCTTGCCGATGCTTTGGGCAACTTTAGTGTGCTGTTGGTTCATGACAAAGGGCACGCCCTTGTTGATGGCGTTTCTTACGGTCTTAAAATCCTCCGGCACTATAGCAGACAAAGAAATCCCGAGGTTTTTTTGAAGTTCTTTGATCTTTAGACCTTCAGAACTGTGTTGACTTAAAACCGTCCTGATTTTCGAGTCATAGTTTAAGGCCGCGAGTATTTCCTGGGCTTTTTTTACGTGTTTCAGAGTGGTTAAATCCTGGTTCAGGGGAAGCAGTATCCTGTCACTGGCTTCCAGGACATTTAAATTTATATCGGTATAGACCGGAGCCGTGTCGATGATTACACATTCGTAGTTGTCTTTTAAGATTTTCAAGAGCTGCTGTATATGTTCTGCTTTTACCAATTCTGCATGTTCGGGACTCAAGGGGGCGGGGAGCACTTTAAGACCCGACAGATGCTGGACCAGAAAGCTTTCCACCAATGGGCTGTCAAGGGTGTCCTGTTCCTGGACCATATCGGCTATGGTGTTTTTGGGGTTTAAATTCAGCATGACGGCTACATCCCCGGAACTAAGGTCCAAATCCACCAAGACTACTTTCTTTTTATAGTCCTGGGCCAAGGCCACCGCCGTATTGCAGGCCAGTGTGGTTTTCCCCACACCCCCTTTGGTGCAGAAAAAACTTATGATTGTGCCTTTTTTAGCCCGGATGCTTGAAGTTGATACCGCAGACAGGGAAGGGGAGAGGAAGATGTTTCGCTTTCGCTGGCTTTCCGAGACGCGGTAGATTGCTTTGGCCAGGTCCTGGGCCGAAAAGGGCTTTACCAGGTAATCCCTGGCCCCTGCAGCCATGGCCCTCCTTAAATATTCCTGTTCGCCCTGGATGGAGATGATGATTATAGCACACTGGGGGACATTGACGGAAATCCGCTCGGTGGCCTCAATTCCGTCGACTCTCGGCATGTTTACATCCATGAGCACTACATCGGGTTTTAGCTCACTGGCAAGTATGACCGCCTCTTCGCCATCACCGGCTTCTCCCACGACTTCGATATCCTCTTCAAAGTAAAGAAGGCGCTTTATATCTTCCCGGGTGGCGGCTATGTCATCGGCTATTAATACGGTAATGGGTGTCATGATAAGACCTCCTTAACGCAGCAACTGCTCAATTTTTGTAGATGTGATACTTTGCACTTCTTTGTCATCGGGAGCCCGAAGCACCAGCTGTATACTTCCCTTTTCCATGGCCATGGTTATCTGTTGGGCATGCACCGGTTCTACCATTAAAGTTACGGTTTCCAGTTCTAGTTTTTCGGAAGCGCTCGTCTGTAGGCTGCTATTTATGGCCAAAACCGGCACGTGTTGGGCAAGGGTGGAAGTATAGGATTCTCGTTTGTCCGATACTTCAACATCAAAAGTAGCTAATACGTCCACGAAATCCCCTACGCTGATCAAGCCGTGCAGGGCATTTACTTTATTGGCGGGAATGGATATGGCCCTTTTATTGGCCTCAATTTTTGCAGAAAGCCCTGCAGCCGGGTCATCTTTGCTTGTGAGTTTGCTGCTCAGGATAACCTCTCCGGGGAAAATATCCCCTTGCGTGATTTTGCCTTCTGCATCTTTTAGGTCTACTACGGTACCCGGCAAGACGTATTCTGCGGGCATTTCTTTAAGCTCCAGCATTTCCTTGGTCAGGACCGTCTTAGGCCTGATATGCTGTTTTGCAACTGCTATCTGGGTGTAGTTACCCGATAACTTATAGCTTTGTTCTAAACCCTCCATGTATTTAAAGGTCCCGAAAGCTGCTACAAGACCTAAAACTATTGCAAGTAACAATACGAATTTATTTTTCATACATATCTCTCCACTAAATTATTCTGAAATCAATTTTGCCGTCCGCAGACCGTAATCGTCCTGGTTAGGATCTATGGTATAATTCATACCGTCAGGTGGGATCGTCTCCAGAAAATAGCCGGAAACCCTGCTGTTTGTGCCCTTTCCGCTCACGCCTTTCAGAAGGAATGCGCCGAAACCCACTATTTTAACCTGGCTCCTGCCCTGCAGGGAACTTGGCTCGTAAATGGGAACGATCATGACCATCGGGCAGTTTCTATCGTAACGGTCAATGGAGCATCTGGGGGTGTGCTGGCAACTGTTTATGCGGTAAGTCACCCCGTCGAAGGTGGGTCCCGACATGTTTCCCGGCTCGGTCTCTATCCAATCCCCAACTTTTATAGTCCCTTTGTAGCCATATTTAAGGTTGTTTAAATAACTCTGGGCCCCCCGGAGGTCCAAAGCTAGGGCACCGTAGTTTCCCGGACCGTAATCCTCATGAGAACCGGCTTTCAGCTGGTATTCCTGGCCGAAGGAAAGCTCCTGGTCGGGAATGCCGAAAGGGACAACCCCTGTGGCTCCGGAAATACTGCCAAAGCAAGCCACGGCTTTTCCGGCTGCAGTGCCGCTACTTATCCCTAAAACCGGGGCGAATTTAAATTCAACGGCGCGGCGAGCTTCAACGGTGATTTTGCTGCCGTCTGCATTAAGGGTTATAGTGGCGTGATTGGGGTCAACATTGTTCAACATCAGGTACTCTTTGGCCTTCTCCCGGGCAAAGCTCGCATCGGGCAGCTCCCATGCTGCAGCCAGCGCGGCAGCATCGCATGCATTTTGAAGGCGGTTTCTTTCTAAAGCCAATGCCCCTATATCCGCCGTCAGGGCCATTGCTCCCAGAATTGCCACCAATGCCGCGGCAGTTAACACTAAGACCGCACCGCTTTCATTGCGTGTAAACCTGTGAAAACATAAGATAAGTCTTTTCATTTACTCCACCCTCATAACAGCAGTAGATTTCAATGTAACCGGATTGGGCAGTATACTTGAGAAAATGGGGGTAACCAATTCCACATCATAGGCCACTTCTACGGTCAGAGGCACCCCCGGACTTCGCGCACTTTCATTTGGCTCTAGCCGGATTACGCGCAACCTGCTATCGGCCTGGTATAGGGGGGAAGCCTCCCGAATCCGGGATACTATTTCTTCATCGCTTTTGCCCACGGCGCCGAGTCTGGCACCTTCCCGAGCTGCATTTGTTATCACTATGTAGGAGTGAAAGAGCCGCCCGAATTCCAAGGTCCCGAAAAGGATGAGGATAATCACAGGCAAAACCAGGGCCAGTTCAACCAGGGTTTGACCCCTCTCCGTTTTTACGAATTTTCTTATGGTCATCATCGGTTTTCACCTCAGTAGGTATGCAATTACTGCCCCGGCGGTAATCGCGATGCCGTATGGGAAGGTCAGGGCAGTACTGCTATCAATGGTCTCTAAGATTTGCATCTTGGGTGTCCGAAAAAAAAGAGAAAGAAGTGTATAAAATACCGCTTTTAAGCGATGGGCAAAATTGTTGCTCCTTAGCATAATCGCAAGGGAAATCACTCCACCCGTAATAGCCATTGCAAGAAAGGCATTCCACACAAATTCCGGCCCCATAAAAGCTCCGATTACTCCAAGGAGCTTTACATCCCCGGCGCCCATGCCGCCCATCACAAAAGGAATAAAGAGAAGCGCCATACCCGCAAGCAGTCCCTTGATGCTCTCTGCGCCTCCCTTTAAGCCGTATAGGTATAAGTTCAGGATGACGGCCGCGACCATTGCAGGAAATGTTACCGCATTGTAGATTTTTTTAAACCTTATGTCTGTGTAGAGGCATATTAGCAGGGTTGTGAACAGCAAGATATCAGCAAGCATTTAAGCCATCCTTCCTTTCGGGCTTTTTGTCAAAGGAGCCCTACTTAATTTCATAAGTAGGGCTACGGTGATGTGTGGGCTCATTCAAAGCTAGCCGCAACTTCATCGATTTTTTCCGATAGTGCAGTTCCTAGGGTCTTAAATCCTGCAACTACCGCCAAGGCCACCAGGGCCAGGATGAAAGCGTATTCGGCAAGGCCCTGGCCTTCCTGTTGGGTAAATACGGTTCTGGTAAGTTTTAGCATGAGTAATCCACCGTTCTCAAGTTGTTTTCAGATTCCTGTAAAGTTACCGTCTAATTATTCTCAGGTACTGCTTGCTCTATTGTGGTTGAAACTTCTTCGACCTTTGCGCTGATATTCTTGCCCAGATTACCTAATGCCACGATTACCGCGATCGCTACTAACGCAAGTATAAGTCCGTATTCCGCCATACCCTGACCTTCCTGGCCCGTCCAAAGTTTTTTCACATGTGTCAACATTTTTTCAAACCTCCCTATTTTTGTGTGCTTCAAATATATTTAATTTATATGTTACCAACTTCTCCAGCGCTTTACATGATGCAAAGGTCCAAATTATCTGATTAATGGTCCCGCCCATTTTCGTTCCAAAAGGCCCGCCCAAATCCGGGACCCCGCTGAATAATTTGGGACGGGTACAAAAAATTCACGTTTGCCGGGGATGAATAATTGGGGACAGGTACAAAAAATTCACTCGTGAATTTTTTGTACCTGTCCCCAATTATTCATCCCCGGACCTGCCAAGGGGACGTCAGACCGTGTGAAAATCACACTGTTTCATAACTAAAAAAGAAATTTTCCCCTTTTGCCAACATCAAGGGTATATGTTTTACAATTAAAACTACAATAAGTGAAAATCCGGCGCTTGTGTAGGCCGGATTCCCACTTTTTTATAGTTACAATGTAAGACATACCCTTAATGTTAGTGAAGGGGAGAAAAAGTACTCTTTATTAGTCATTAAACAGGGTGCTTTTCACACGGTCTGACGTTTCGTTTGTCAGGTTAATTTTGTGAGGGTGATTTAGCGAAGTAGTGGCAAAATAGCAGTGATATGGTAAGAGTTTGTGGTATAATTATAGAGAAGATTCAAATAGATTGAAGGAGTGGTAAGATGGCCATAGGAGAAGATGGGATGCAAAAACTCAAAGCAGCATTTGAACAATCCATCTTAATCCAATAAAATGGTATCAGAAGAAAAACTTTTATTTTGACTGTGAGGTGAAGGATATGGAAAAAGATATACGATGGAAGCAGAGATTTGCCAATTTTAAGAAAGCTACTGCACAGCTCACGGAATTTATAGAAAAAGATGAATTAAATAAATTTGAAGTCCAGGGATTGATTCAATGCTTTGAATACACTTTTGAACTAGCCTGGAAAACCATGAAGGATTATCTAGAGTTGGAAGGATTTAATGTAAAAAGCCCAAGAGCAACAATAAAAACAGCTTTTCAGACTGAATTGATAGATGATGGCCATGTATGGATAGATGCCTTGGAAAAGAGAAACTTGATGGCACATACATATGATGAACAAAGGGCAATGGAAGCTGAGAGATTAATAAGGGAAAAATATTATCATATAATCTTAAAACTGTGCCAGAAACTGGAGGATTTGTTATGAATTTTGGCTTAAAGCAGTCTGATATCGAATATATAGTCGATGTCATTAAAAAGTTTCCTGAAATTGAAAAGGCCGTAATATTTGGCTCTAGGGCCAAGGGAAATCATAAGGCAGGTTCCGATGTTGATATAGCAATATACGGTGAAAATATTACATTCGATACAGTGGCATCCATTCACTTTATGCTTGAAGAAGAAGGCCCATTGCCATATTTCTTCGACATTGTCGATTATACTCATATAGAGCATGAAGAATTAAAGGAACATATTGACAGAGTTGGAAAAGTCATTTATGAATCCAGAAGTAAGGATATTATGCAGCATTAAGCTATCAGGAGGGAGGATTTACCAGAGTAGAAGATGGGAAAGGTTATAAGTTTTATAGAGTTTATATAGAACCCACATTAATCCTTGAACCTGAAGCTGAAAGTTTTACGCCGATACTAAAAGAGAAGGGGAAGTAACCTTCTTTTTTATTTTTCGTGTATATGCGATATTCATGACCATTGTCAACGGAGCCTTCGGATTTGCCGAAAAGGCAAACATAACATTTTCAGATGTCTCAGCAAATGATTGGTTCTATGAAGAGGTTGCAAAGGCGGTAAAAGCCGGACACATAACAGGCTACCAGGACGGCACAGTAAGGCCGAATAAGGAAATAAGCCGTCAGGAAGCTGCAGTAGCCCTTTGCACTCCTGTTCCAAATATTGACTATTGCCTTTAATCGAATGTCAAAATATAATGTAATTAGGATAATTTTGGTAAAATATGTTGTTTGGGAGATAGAAATGGGGAATATTATGAAAGCCAGGCAAAAGGATATAGTCGCGTCATTTCAATGGCTCTCCGAGAAAGAAGAACTGCTGGCCAGGGTCATTAAGTACTTTCCTTATCCCATTCAGATTTACGCTCCAGACGGAAAGTCGGTGCTGGTGAACAATGCTTTGCTGGACGAATATAATGTCAGCAGCCCGGACATGGTCGTCGGAAAATACAATATATTTAAAGACCCTGACATTATAGCAACAGGCCAGATGGACAAGATAAAGCTGGCCTTTCAAGGGGAAACTGTCTTTTTCCAGGATGTAAAAGTGCCCTTGGAAAGTATTGTGGAGCGCTACGGCCTGCGGGACTTGGATTTAGAGGCAGTATACCAGGACATAACCCTTTTCCCCATTTTCGATGAGGAACAAAAGGTGATATATGTAGCGGCATTTCTTATCAACAGAAGGGTATATCGAGGCAAGGATGAAATTGAAAAGGCAAAAGAGTACATAGAAAGCCACTGGCGGGAGCCCTTTAATTTGAGGGAAACGGCAAAGGCTGCCTGTCTCAGCAAGGCCCAATTCACAAAACTGTTTAAAAAGCACACCGG
>LSQX01261139.1_pt2 | contig 13303 bp, 13 predicted proteins | sample 654561 | NCBI WGS metagenome assembly LSQX01 (sample SAMN04489861, study PRJNA283612) | anaerobic digester metagenome | isolation source: 4 biogas reactors fed with cattle manure at either 37C or 55C with and... | place: Denmark: Kongens Lyngby | collected 2014 | reverse complement strand
AATATTCTGAATAGAAAACTCAGAAAGGGAATGGTTGGCGGTGGCACAAATGCGTTTATTGGTGCTATCCATCGCCTCGCAGCGTTTATCATACAAAATCACGGAACTATTAATGTGTAGTTTCATTAGTCATTACTCATGCGCGTGGCTACAACTAACCCACAATCAGTGAATAATGAGGGATATGGATTTCACTCCATTTCCATAGTACGTATCTATGATGCGATAGCAGGTTGTTGTTTGTTGATATAATTTATCATCAGAACTTCCGAAAAGATACCAGTTTAACTCGGTGAATGATTGTGTATTATTAAAGTGAAATCCGTTATAATACAGCGTAAGCAGTTCACACAGTGTGCAAAGGAAATTGATTTTACAAATTTATCAGAGCAATCACCTGATTTTCTCCAGATAAAGTTTTCTGATTTTGTCCAGATAATCTACATCGGTTTTGTTGGAGTGAATGCGCACAAATTCAGTGAGTTTTCCGTCTTTGAAAAACGAACCGGAAGCCGCGTCAAATTCATGTCCATCCCAGTTGTATTTCACATCCATGGTTACCTTAACAAATGCAGAGGGTCTGAGATATTTGGGAATTTCTATATAACCGAAGCATTCATCTTTTTCTTCCACATAAATTCCTTCTGCCAGCTTCTCAAGCTCCATGAATTTCACAATTTTCACTTCAGCTTCCAGCTTTCCGTGGATTTTTTTGTTCATCAAAAAGCCAATATTCTGTTTTATGTAGGCTTCCTGAATTTTCACTACCATATCGATTTCCGATAGATGGCGCAGACGAATAATGTTGAGGAGTTGTGAGCCCAGATTGATATATCCCTTTCCGCCATCAAAATTCCAGTTATACTCCTTTTCAATGTTCAGTGTAGCCCGCAAAACCTCCTCCAGAGGATATTGCCGGTCGAGCACCAGATACAGATATATCGGTTGCGGTTTGGTGGGCGTTTCGTGATAATAGCCCGGAAATTGGTTTAGCGCCTCAAAAACCAGACTGTTTTCCAGCACTTTTTCTTCCACCGGAATGATGGTGACAAGTTTTGTCAGATTGGTGAAAACTTCAAATTTTTTGTTCTGTTCCATAATGTGGTATATTTGGTTCAACATTTAAACGCATGGCAAGCAAAGTAGTTTATTTTAAAAGCATCGGTCAGGTAACTTTTTTTCGCAACAGGCGTTCTAAAAGTATAAAAATTAGCATTAAACCCGACAATTCTGTATTGATTTCTTTCCCTTTTTATGCTTCAGAGAGGGAAGTTTTAAGTTTTTTAGCCAAGAATGAGCCATGGATAAAGGAACATCAGAGAAAATCTGCGGCGAAAAGGAAGAAATACAAAGCAGGGGATGTTATAAAGACCAAAATGTTTAAAATTGAATTGCATACCGGAGCTGAGTTGAAAGTTAAATCCTCGGAACTTACAATGAAAATTTTTTATCCTGACTTCAGTTCCGAAGAAGGGCACAAGGTTTTGTCCGATTTTCTGGGAAAGCTATACCTTACTGAAGCCCATCTTCTTTTACCGCCACGGCTGAATGAACTGGCTGTGCAGCATGGTTTCCGATACAACAAAATTACCATTCGCGACAACAAGCACAATTGGGGAAGCTGTTCTTCTATCAACAATATCAGCCTTAACCTGCAAATGATGAAACTTCCCGATGAGCTTATCGATTACATCTTACTGCACGAGCTGGTGCACACGGAAATTAAGGATCACAGCGAACGGTTCTGGAAAAGGCTGGATGAATGCACCGGTTATCGTGCCCTGGAGCTGGCACAGGAAGTGAAAAAATATTCAACTTACACTTTGTGAAATGTACTGGAACGATTTACTTACAACCCGGCGGTTTGGCATGGAAACATGGAAACCTGCGGAGCAGACTAAAGATCGCACGCAGTTTCAGCGCGACTATGACCGCATCATTTTTTCATCACCGTTTCGCAGGATGCAGAATAAAACGCAGGTTTTTCCTCTTCCTGAGCATGTCTTTGTGCATAACCGGCTCACGCACAGCCTTGAAGTGGCAAGTGTAGGCAGGTCTTTGGGAAATCTGGCAGCCGAGAGAGTTTTTGCTGAAAACCCGGAAAACCCCTTAGTTCAGGAGATCGGGACGATTGTTTCCACAGCTTGTCTGGCTCACGACATGGGAAATCCCCCTTTCGGGCATTCGGGCGAATCGGCAATTTCTGAGTTTTTTCAGAACAGTACAGGCAGTGAGTTTCAGAGCAAGCTCACCCCGCAGCAATGGGCAGATTTTGTCCGCTTCGATGGAAATGCAAATGCCTTTCGAATTCTTACCCATCAGTTTAGCGGAAAGCGCCCGGGCGGATTTGCCCTCACCTATCCCACATTAGCCAGCATTGTAAAGTATCCGTATGAGTCTTCACTGGCAAGCCGGCAAAAGTTTGGCTTTTTTCAATCTGAAAAAGAAAATTTTAAAATCCTTGCCGAAGAGCTTAAGATTCCCAAAAAAGAGGAAGAGTTTCTTTCCTATTCGCGCTATCCCCTTGTCTATCTGGTGGAAGCTGCCGACGATATCTGTTATCAGATTATGGATATGGAAGATGCCTACAAACTCAATATTTTGTCCTATGACCTGATAAGAAAGCTGTTTTTAAATTTCTATGATGCTGATGAAGATAAGAAAGCGTTGAAAAGTATTGATTATACATTGCAGAGGGTATCTGACAAAAATGAGCAAATCAGCTATTTGCGTGCCGGAGTTATTGGAAAACTGATTCACGAAAGCTTGCGTGTATTCAATGAAAATTATGAAGCCATATTAAACGGGAATTTCAGCGGAAGCCTGATTGGCTCGCTTCAAAATCCGCAGCGGGCTGCCATGAATGCGGTGAAAGAAATTTCGTCAAGCGAAATTTATGCTCACCGCTCCGTGGTTGAAATTGAAATTGCCGGATTCAAAATTATCGGCACACTGCTGGAGGAGTTTGCAGGCGCAGTGGTTGAACCGGGAAACCGCTATAACCGGAAAATATTGTCGCTGCTGCCGGAGCAGTATAAACCGCAAAGTGAAAATCTTTATCATAAAATTCAGTCGGCTGTCGATTTTATTTCGGGAATGACCGATGTTTTTGCACTCGATCTTTACCGTAAAATTAAGGGAATCAGTTTGCCGGGTGTTGTCTGACAGCCGATTGCCGAAAGTGATTAGTTTTGTGTTTTCTTAATATTTTTGTTGATATGGATATTCAGGCGATTCGAATCATTCAGACTTTGGTAGTTTTAGTTGTACTGATAGCAGCCCATTTTTTCACAAAAAGGGGAGTGAGGAATTTTTTAAAAAAGCTCAAATTCTCTTCTAAGCGCCGAAAACTAACCATTCGCGCCATCAATTTTCTGCTTACCTTAACTGCTATTGTCTTTATTTCAGGAATTTGGGGAGTTAAGCAATCGCAGATTGCAGTTTTCATCTCCTCGGTGATGGCTATTTTGGGAATTGCGTTTGTTGCTCAGTGGTCGGTGCTGTCGAATATCACTGCCGGGCTTATCCTGTTTTTTAACCATCCGCTGAAAATTGGTGATCATATAAAAATTTTGGAAAAGGATTTTGTTATTGAAGGAATCATCAGCGATATCACTTTCTTTTTTGTGCATATCAAAGCGCCCAATCAGGAGAAAGTATCCATTGCAAACAATATTTTCCTGCAAAAAACCATATCCATTGTTCTTCAGAAAGAAGAACATGAACATTCGGGAAAAAGGGGAAACTCAAAATAATTGCTTTCCGAATATCAAAAATAAATTTCCGAAAGGATGTTTTCAAATGGAATTCCCCTTGAGATGAGCAGATCACGAACTTCCACAACCATCAGGGCTTTGCCGCAGAGGTAGTAATTCACTGCCGGAAGGGTATTCAGCGAAGCAAGAAAAGATGAAACTCTTCCGTGATAAACGTTGCTGCCGGTTTCACGCGAACAGCAGCGGATATAGTTTTCCCCAAGAGACTGTTCAAATTCACTTTCAAAATAGAACTGATTTAGAAAACGTACTCCGTGAATCAGTTTTTTATTTTCGGATGCACCGGAGCGCAACATGCTGTAAAACGGCGCAATGCCGGTGCCGGTGGCAATCCACCATGCTGAGGAGTCGTTATCTGTAAAATCTCCGTAGGGCTTTGAAACTTCAATTTTGTCGCCGGAAACAAGATTTGCCAGCTTGGGTGTCAGGTAACCATCTTCTTTGATATTGAATAGAATAGCAGCCTCTTTGCTGCTGTTTCCGCTGCAGAGGCTATAAATTCTCGGAGGCTGTTCGCTACCATAACCTACCTTCACAACCTGCCCGGGTACAAAATCCCATGGACGGCGAAATGTCAAAAGAAAAACTCCGGGAGAAATTTCGCTGTTTCTGATTACGGTCTCTTGCATCTTTGAAATGGAATTTTGCTTTCAGCCGGCTATATTGTCAAAAGTGAATGTTAGTTGTTTGAAAATGTAAAAGTTATAATTAAATTGTCTTTTGAGCTGACCATCAGATTTTTCACCCTGTAGTAAGCTTTCAGTTCGCTCATTTCGCTCACTTGTTCAGAGTTCCCCGTGAACTCCAATGGAGTGATCCGGTGCGCTGCAAGCATGATTTTTTCAGGAATGTCGAACCCGATTCCCGGCTGAACAAGTTCCAGTTCAAAATCGATGTCGGAATTGTTCTCTATGGAAACTCTTTTTGTCTCTCCAAAACGTAATTTCCCGGCGGGATTATTCATTTTCAAAGAGGAAAAAAACAGGGGTTCAAGCAGGTTGGCTCCTCCGGCTAAAGTATTGTTGAAGTATGCCACAGTGCGGCGTGCAAAGAGCGCTTCGCGAATTCCGCCTTCTGTGCGGCTTCGCGCAAAAACAAGCGTCATCGGGCGATGGGTTTTTGAAAAATCATAAGCCATTGCCGCAGGTTCATGGATATCGGTGTTTGCAAACATTCCCAGCTTTTTGTCGCGTGCCCAGTCAACAGCCTCCGGATAAAACTCATTATAATTGAACACCTCAATTCCATGCATCAAATCACTTTTAAGCAACTGGGTGTGCTCCTCCCACCATAAGGTTGAATCGGGTTGTTGTGCCTTCCAGCCCGGATGATTCCACAGAATGAATGCTCCTTGATTACGGGCTTCCCGGATTGCCTCAAAAGCGTCATCGCGCTCAAGCAGGTTTGCATTTCGGATAAACAGGGCATTTAAATGCCCCGGAGGCATTCCGCGGGTGATTTCTGCGCCGCGTATTAGCAGAATACCTAAATTTTTTGCCAGAGGCTCGGCAATTTCAAAGGAACGGTTATGGTCGGCAACCACATCTTTTGAATGTGGCCTGTATTCAATATGGTCGGTGATGGCAATGGCATCCAGCCCTTCCTGCCAGGCTTCCTGAACCCTGACGGTTGGCCAGACGGTGCCGTCTGAAAAAACGGTGTGGGTGTGAAAATCACACTTCAGGGTGCGGAATCCGGGGATATCGGGAAGGTGAATAATCTTTCTCGATTGTGCATGCAGAAAAAATCCTGAGAACAGAAAAATTAAAGAAAGAAAAAATATTTTAAGTCGCATTTTGTAACAGAGTTAAAAGTTCAAAATTTTTGCACATAAAGTTCATATTTTTTTACCAATCTGCAATTATTCTATGGTTAATAATTTTATTTTGATTTACAATTGTTAATTTTACAGATAGTATCGCATACTTTTTAATAAAATTAAAAAGATTGTTCTATTTTAAAGAAATAAATCCGATATTTGTTGAAGGATTCAAACGATGGAGAGACTTTTCAGAAATACAGGCAGTCAGAGTCTTGGAGTAGAGCAGAAGAAGGTTTATCAAAAAAAGCAAATCTTGCGCACTCTCTTTTTCCATGGAGCAATGTCGAATTCAGAATTGTCGGTAACAGTTCAGCTTAGCACGCCAAAAATTAACAGTCTGCTCATTGAATTGATTGAGGATGGGCTGGTTATGGAGTTAGGCATGGGCGATTCAAGCGGAGGGAGACGTCCGGTAATTTACGGTTTGATTGAAGATAGTTTTTATGTTGTAGGAATCTCTGTAAATATCAACCGCACCATTGTTGCAGTTTTCAACAGTAATCATAAACAAATCGGGCTCTCCGGTTTTCTTCCTGTCAGAATGCATTCTGATTTTGCTATTTTTTCAGAGATCAGCACTTTTCTGGAAAAGTTTCTTGTTGAGAAGGATATTGATAGAGAAAAAGTGTTGGCAGCAGGAATTGAGCTTCCCGGATTATTCAATCATAAGCAGAGTATTAATAAAACCTACTTCCCGGAGGTGAGAAACTTATCGGATAAATTGAAAAGGCTTTTCGGGCTTCCTGTTTTTATCTGCCACGATTCAAAACTGCGTGCATTTGCAGAACAGCATTTCGGAATTGCAAAAAACAGGAAAAATGTTTTGGTCCTTCAGGCAGATTGGGGCCTGGGGCTTGGAATCATCATAAACGGAGAGCTCTATCCTGGAAAATCTGGCTATTCCGGCGAATTCGGCCATTTGCCCATTGTTGACAACGGTGTTCTTTGCAGTTGCGGAAAGCAGGGTTGCCTTGAAACCATAGTTTCAGCTACTGCCATAGCGCACATGGCAGCGGAAGGAATTCAGAACGGGAAGACTTCACTGATAAAGCAGCTTGTCAAAGACGAACTTGAGAAAATTGATATTTCTGTAGTAATTGATGCTGCAAACAGAGGCGATCAGTATGCAATTTCCATTTTTTCCGATGTGGGATACTGGCTCGGAAGAGGAATTGTTTACCTGATTCAGATCTTTAATCCTGAGCTTATTGTTATTGGAGGGCATGTTGCTGAAGCCAGTCAGTTCATTTCTGCTGCAATTCAGCAAACCATAAATATTTTCAGCAACAGGGATATTAGCAATGACACTCAAATTCTGTTTTCCGAACTTGGTGCAAAAGCTGTCCCTATGGGAGCTGCCGCTTTTGCACTTGACAAACTTTCAATGGAAAAAACATTTTGATTTAATGTGTATTTAATTAAATAAGATATAAAATTATGGAATTTAATTTTTCAACAATTGAGAAAATCTTCTTTAAAGAATCAAGTATTCAGAAGATTACCACCCGTATGCCCTACATTACGGTTGATAGTTTCCCCAAGTTGGGATTGCTCTCGGCGCTCTCTTTTTTGGAGTGGGCTGCCGAAAATCCCAATGGAGTGGTGAGTTTGCCAACCGGCAAAACTGCCCAGTATTTTTTGCATTTCGTACATCTTATTCTGGAAAACTGGGATAATGAAAAAGGGAAGGAATTCAGGAATAAATACAACATTGGAGCACTGAAAAAGCCCAACATGCACGACCTGCAACTTGTGCAAATGGGCGAGTTTTATCCTATCAGCTCCGGGCAGCACAATAGCCTATATAATTTTATGCTGAAAAATTATATTGAAGACCTTGGTTTTGATATTGAAAAGGCTCAGCTGATAAATTCGGATGAAATTGAACTGGCTGAAGGAAAACATTTTCTTGAAGTATTTCCCGACTATCACATTGATCTCTCTTTGCGCTATCGCGAAGTGAAAACAAAACAGGAGCAACTCCAAAAAGAATCTATTTTCAAAATAGACCAGTGGTGCAATCAATATGAAAATAAAATCAGAGAGAAGGGAGGTATCGGATTTTTCCTGAGCGGTATTGGTCCGGATGGGCACATTGCTTTTAATACACGCGGCTCTTATCATTTTTCTTCAACACGGTTGAAGAAGACAAATTTTGAATCGCAAGCTGTCAGCGCCACCGATTTGGGTGGTATTGAAGTTTCGCGAAACAGACTGGTTATCACAATTGGCTTGGGAACATTAGGTTATAATGCTGATAATAAAGCAATTGTTTATGCTGCCGGCGAGGCAATTGCAGAAACCATAAAAAACTCTCTGGAGAGCGAGCCTTGTGTTTTGTATCCTGCAACATCATTGCAAAATCTCAAAAACAGCCGCTTCTATTTAACTGATGGCGCTTCTGTTCAGCTGGAAGATGCTGTGGATCATTTTTTCAATGACGGACCCTGGACACATAAGAAAACGGAACGCGCCGTTATGGAATTGTGCCGTAAGATCAATAAATTCGGCGGAAACCTGGAGCTTGATGATTTGAAAGCCGATAAATATTGTAGCCAGATTCCGGGCCTTGACGAGGATACGGTGCAATCGGTCATTGATTCTATTTTAGCTAAAATTGAGCGGGGAATGAAACCCTGCACCAACCAGATATTTTATCACACCGGTCCCCACCACGATGACATCATGCTTGGCATCATGCCGCTGACCAATGAGCAGTCGCGCGAATCTACCAATGAGCTGCATTATGCAGTTCTGACATCGGGTTATACCGCTGTCACCAACAGGTTTATGATAGATTTGCTCAACGATACCAAAGCGTTGCTTAGCCAGGGCAGAATTGAGATGATTGAATATCCCGACTTTTTTGAAAAAGGTTACAAATTCAAATGGGATAAAGATGTTTATCATTATCTGGATAATGTTGCTGCACAGAATGAAGAGGAGAAGCGGCGCGGAGTATGCCATAGACTTGTGCGTGCGCTGGTTGATGTTTGGGGTGTGAATAACAGGGCAGAGCTTGACGCTGTTATTGAGGAGATACTGGTATCTCTTGAGAATACTTATGCCGGCGGCAAGAATCCTCCGAGAATTCAAAAACTGAAAGGGATGATTCGCGAGCTGGAAGAGGAGCTTGTGTGGGCACACTACGGCACAATGGTGAAAAATGTTCATCACCTGAGGTTAGGCTTTTATCAGAATAATGTGATGGGCAGCAAACCCGACATGGAGAGAGACGTTTTGCCCGTTTTGAATGAATTCAGAAAATATAAACCAACAGTTATCAGTCTGGCTATGGACCCCCAGGGTAGCGGACCCGACACGCATTATAAGGTGCTGCAGGCAATTGCAGCGGCTGTAGAGGAGTGGAAGAAAGAGGAAAATCTGGAAAATGTACGTGTTTTAGGCTACCGTAACGTGTGGTTTAAATACAATCCGTGGGATGTGGAAATGATTGTGCCGGTTTCGCTGAACGCCATGGCTATTTTGGACAAATCCTTCTCCGATTGTTATGTAACTCAGGTGAATGCCTCTTTCCCGAGCTATCAGCTTGATGGCAAGTTCAGTGAACTTACCCAACGGACATGGTTTGAACAGCATAAGCAAATTCAGTTTCTGTTGGGAAAAAATTTCTTCTACGAAAACAAATTGCCATTGCTCAGGGCAACCCACGGAATGGTGTATCTGAGAGAGCTGACCGTAGATGAATTTCTGGAAGAAGCATCAAAATTGGGTAAAGCGATGGAACATATTTTTTAAAAACTTTAAATTGAAACTTTTATGCAATTAATCATTAAAAAGAATTACGAAGAGATTGGCAAATGGACTGCAGATTATATTGCAGCAAAAATAAACGCCTTCAACCCAACAGCAGAAAAGCCTTTTGTGATTGGGCTTCCAACAGGCTCATCGCCAATCGGAACCTATCAGGAGTTGATAAAAAAGTATAAGGCAGGCGAAATTTCGTTCAAAAATGTGGTCACTTTTAACATGGATGAGTATGTGGGACTTCCCAAAGATCATCCGCAGAGTTACTACTCGTTCATGCACAACAACTTTTTCAGGCACATTGATATTCGCCCCGAAAACATAAATATTCCTGACGGAAATGCTCCCGACATGGAAAAGGAGTGCCGGGCGTATGAAGAGAAAATTTCAAAACTTGGCGGCATCCGCCTGTTTTTGGGTGGAATGGGCGCCGACGGGCATATTGCCTTCAATGTCCCCGGTTCGTCGCTCAGTTCACGCACTCGCGTGGTTAATCTGAATTACGACACCATTATGGCAAACTCCCGCTTTTTTGACAACGATATGGACAAAGTGCCAAAACAGTCGGTAACTGTTGGAGTTCAGACTGTTTTTGATGCTCACGAAGTGGTAATTCTTGTCAGTGGATACAAAAAAGCAAGGGCATTGCAGCAGGTTGTTGAAGGTGCAGTCAGCCACATGTGGACACTATCGGTGCTGCAGCTTCATCCGCATGGAACCATTGTTTGTGATGATGAAGCAACAATGGAACTGAAAGTGGGCACAGTGAAATATTTCACCGAAAACAGATAGAACGCCTTGATTTTTTCTCCGGGAATTCGGCAGACAGAGGACTGATACCTTTAGGGCAGGATTTTCTCAGCTGTGCTTTTTTAACGATAGTGCAGAGAGAAAGCCCTGCCTTCTGTATTTTCTGATGAAACGGCCTTCATCTTTGGTCACTATTCGTAAATCTCTGCGAAGGACAGAATTGCAATAACCTTTTGCTATGGAAAACAGCAATCTGAAATTTTTATTGATGTGGCATGCTTTGACGGCGGAAACAAAGCTGATGAACAGCCCATACCTCATGCGATAGTGTGCTTGCCCCATTCTTTGTCCATGCACTTTTTTATAGTCTTTCCCCGTCGGTTTTTGAAGTTTTACATGTAATTCAGGCAGAACCTTAAGCTCAAAACCGTAATAAAAAGCCAAAAGCTCATCCACTGAATCCCAGCCGATCGATTTTCTCAAACCGCCAATTTTCTCAAAACATTCCCGGGAGTATGATTTTATTGCTCCGCGCACATGCTTTTTGTATGAAAACTCCAATGTCCATTCGCCGTTTTTCTGAACATTGATAATGCCCCCGGCTATTCCTATTTTGGAATTTTCCTGAAAGGAGGAAAGGATAACTTCAAAATAATTTTTGGGGAGAATGACATCAGCATCAAGCTTTGAGACAATGTTCCATCCGGGAACCAATTGTTCAAAGCCCTTATAAAAAGCGTGGATTATTTTTCCTCCCGGTTCATGTGAAGTTGATTGACTCCCGGAGTGAATCAGATGAATGAAAGCATGCTTTTGAGCAAATTTTTCCGCAATTTCTGCCGTCCTGTCCGTGGAGTTATCGTCAACCACAATGACCTGCAATGGCAAAACAGTTTGCTCTGAAATTGAGTTTAAAGTGTCTGCAATATACTTTTCTTCATTGTGCGCAGGAATGACAATACTGTATTTTAACGAAACCTCCTTTTGCGTATTATGCATAATTTTCAGATGTTACACCAAATTTATATGTTAAATAGTCCGGACATCTGTAATCTCTGAATATTATTGTCTTACACGCTCGCTGTAGGATCGGTCGCGGGTGTCCACTTTAATCACTTCGCCCTGATTAATGAACATGGGAACCATAATTTCTGCTCCTGTTTCCAGGGTTGCAGGTTTCAGTGCGGTAGAGCTGGCTGTGTTCCCTTTTTCTCCTTCAATGGTGAAAGTAACTTCAAGCTCAACAAAGGCAGGCATTTCAGCTGTGAGGGGAGTTTCTGTTTCTGAATGAAACTGAATCTCCACAAGTTGTCCCTCTTTCATCAAATCATTGTTTTCAATTAAGGTTTCCGGAATGGAAATTTGTTCAAAGGTTTCGGTATTCATAAAATTGAATCCCATATCATCTTTAAATAAATATTGATATTCCCTTCTTTCCACGCGGACTTCATCAACCTTAACGCCTGCAGTAAAAGTGTTTTCTATAACTCTGCCGGTTTTAACATTTTTTAGTTTTGTGCGGACGAAAGCCGGACCTTTACCGGGTTTAACATGAAGGAATTGAACGATACTGTAAATATCATCTTTGTACATTATGCACATACCATTTCTGAAATCTGCCGTTGTAGCCATGAACTATTTATTTTTTTAAACATTGCAAAAATAAGCAAATCAATCAAATTTAAGGAAAATTTCATGTGTTTAAAGCCGGTGAAGCTTTTTTATTCTACCTTTTGCACCTTGCCATCCACGATGTAGCTTTCGAGTTCGGCACGAAGTACTCCCAAGCGCATATCGAATTCAAGCAAAACAGGCAGTTTTGTTTTTTTGGAAATGAAGAATCTTATTCCGTCGGAACGCTTTAACACCTTGCCTTTATCAACCGTTGGAACAAGTACAAAACAATCAATTTTCCCCAATCCTGTTTCAATAATCTGGTCGCCCAGATATTTCACAGACACATTGTCAACTTTGTCAGCATGGAAGGTAGGAAATGTGGCGGCATAGTCAGGCTGCATATTTTCCAGTATGTGGTGATGAACAAAATAGAAGGAAAGGGACAGGATATCAATCAGATTTTCAGGTACTTTCCTCCCCCCTGATTTCTGGCTGTAAATTGAGTCATTCTCGTGGAAATAGAGCGTTTCGTTATACCAGCGATATTTTCCCTCTTTGATATTCCGGATGGATTTTAGTGGCAATCGTGTGGAAGCATCAACCGTTGATTCGTAAATATCATTCACGCCATAGAGTTTATCAGTTAGTCCGGTTGTTCTGCCGACAAAATAATAGTGTATCGCTTTTTGATTGTTGAAAATTATGTCCGACACCTCCAGTCTGGCTTCACCCCCTTTGATTATGCCAAATTTCAGATTATAAATAATGGTTTCCCTTCCTGCTTTTGATAGGAAGGGGAAGATTGTAAAAAACAAAATTATGGCACCTATTTTTTTCATAAAATAATTTTATTTTTTGGCACTGTTGCTATAAAGTCTTTTAAATAAAACGGTTCAAAGTATGCTATGTCTTCAAAATCGCTTGAATTGAATCTTTCTTCGGAAAGCTTAGTCATAAACCGTGCCGAAGTTTTTCGGGGCTCGCCGAAAATAGCGTTTGGGTGGCTTATGGCATCTTTGCATTTCTCTGCGCCATTTCCGAAAAACAGAACCGGATGGCGACTTAAATATCCGGCAAATGAATTTTTGTCAATAACTTTTGCAGAAACGGGTTCAATTTTTTCTCCCTTTGCATTGAAAAGCGCCGTATATACTTCCATGCGTCGGGCATCAATCATGGGGCAAAAAAGGGCATGTTCTGCATTTGCAAAACCGGGTAGATATTTCTCCTTGTTAAGCGCTGCAAATTTTCCCATTGCTTCGGGTGTCTCAATTGCAATCAGCGGAATGCCAAGGGGGTAGCATAATCCTTTTGCTACCGAAACACCAATGCGCAAACCGGTATATGAACCCGGTCCTTTACTGACTGCAACCGCATCCAGTCTTCCCGGCTGAAAATTAAACGCCCTGAAAATTTCATCAATAAAAACAGTGAGCAGCCGCGAATGGTCAAGCCCGCTGCTGCTTTCCCTTTCAAACAAGATTTCTCCGTCCCGTGCAAGATTTACCGAGCAAACTTCTGTAGCTGTTTCAATATTTAAAATGGTTGCCATTGTTGTCAATTTTTTTGT
>LSQX01145855.1_pt1 | contig 13305 bp, 15 predicted proteins | sample 654561 | NCBI WGS metagenome assembly LSQX01 (sample SAMN04489861, study PRJNA283612) | anaerobic digester metagenome | isolation source: 4 biogas reactors fed with cattle manure at either 37C or 55C with and... | place: Denmark: Kongens Lyngby | collected 2014 | reverse complement strand
AGCTAGCGCTGCCCTACTCGATTCATTGTCCTAGCTAGCAGCCGAGACAGTGATGGTGAGTACGTCCGTATAAGGGCCTTGTTCTACCTGCCACCAGTTCCAGTTCTCGCCGGAATGGCTGTGGAAATGCACGATAAGAGTGTAGTTGTTAGAGCCTTTTGGAAAGATGTTCCAACGAGTCTGAGTCCCTTTGACACTCAGGACATTATTGTTACCCTCATACAAGTCCCATCCAATACCTTTGTTCAGTGGCTCCAGCTCTCCGGTCCATCCTCTAGATGTGAATGTCAGTTTTGCTTCAGTATTAGCTCTGATGGTAAGGGATGTTTCAGCTTGGTATTTCGCACCTACAACTGAGATGTCTCCGATATCCAACTCGGTACTGCCAACTATAATATCAGCATAGGGTAATATATTTAGCGTAGCTTCGAGGGTTTCGCTTGTCTTGGATTTGGCTCCCGCCGCAATACTCAACGCCAGCACAAGGACTAGTACAAGGGCAACACATAGTATTCTTTTCACGTCATTCACCTCATTTGCGTTTTGCTCAGTAGCCCATTTGACAGCGTTTTCATGCTAGGCTTGTCCTATTCCACCACCTCCCCCTACAGAACATCAAATTACCCCAATTATACATATAGTCAGTCAAAAGAGTCTAAAAGGAAAATAAGGCTAGCCTTATCTTGGCTTCTTGCGTAGACACAACAAGTGTGTTGCCACATGCTTGTAGATTGGTGAGACTCTACATGCCGTCGTGATCAAACAAGGCAGGGGACATTCAGCATACGCTTGAGGGTCAGCGTACTTATTACCATCAGCCACCGGGCGAAAGGTGATCTGGACTATCCCTCGAATAACTTCCATATGCAAAAGAAGCTCATGTCTTACTGAGCGCGCATATGGGGGATGAGGGCGGGCAGATGAAAAAGATCATAGAAGTAGAAGGGCTCAAAAAATCCTATGGGCCGATTGAAGCCGTCAAGGGGATTGATTTCTTCGTAGAAGAAGGCACTCTTTTTGCTTTCTTAGGACCAAATGGGGCCGGCAAGTCTACCACCATCGACATACTTAGTACCTTGCTGGAGCCGGATGCCGGGAAAGTGACTGTTGGCGGATATCGGTTGGGCAGAGATGATGCCAAGATCAGGGCGGAAATCGGCATAGTGTTTCAAGATAGTCTGTTGGACAGACTGCTTACTGTGAAGGAGAATCTGGAGGTGCGGGGCAGCTTCTATGGTCTTAAGGGCAGGGAGCTAGAAGGCAAGATCGCTTATGCAGCTGAATGTGCCGGAGTTGAGGACTTTTTGAATCAGCCCTATGGAAAGCTCTCCGGAGGACAGAGAAGGCGGGCAGATATCGCCAGGGCTCTTCTTAATACGCCCAAGATCTTGTTTCTAGATGAACCTACTACAGGACTTGATCCCCAAACCCGGCAGCGGGTCTGGGAGACCATCCGGCAAATCCAAGAGGATACCGGGATGACAGTTTTTCTTACTACACATTACATGGAGGAAGCGGCTAAAGCAGATTATGTCGTGGTGATTGATCACGGTAAGATAGCCGCCAAAGGAACGCCCTCTGAATTAAAGGAGCAGTACAGCTCTGATTATCTAGTCATCCATGGATCGGATAGGGCTGCACTTGAAAAGATTGTAACAGAGATGGGCTGTGTTTATGAGGCATATGCCGATACCTTAACCATCGAGCTTGAGTCCACCTTAGATGCCCTTCCCATATTGGACCAGGTGAGGGACAGCATTGGGGGGTTCGAGGTCATCAAGGGCACCATGGATGATGTCTTTATAAGAATTACCGGAAGGGAGTTGAGGGAATGAGGGCCTTGGTGAAGCGCAACTTACTGCTGTTTTTCCGGGACAGGGCTGCAGTTTTCTTTTCCCTTCTGGGCGTCTTTGTCATCATCGGCCTGTATCTTTTGTTCCTGGGAGATGTAATGAAAAGCGATTTTAGGAGAATAGAAGGTGCCGGCCCTTTGGTGGACAATTGGATCATGGCCGGGGTCATCGCCGTAACTCCTATCACCACCGTGATGGGCGCACTGGGGAATATGATTGATGATCAGCGGTTTAAAATCAGCAAAGACTTCCTGTCATCTCCGGTTAAGAGAAGTACCTTGGCAAGCGGGTATATCGCCAGCAGTTTTATCATTGGCGTTGTCATGACTTTGTTTACTATAGTCCTGGCAGAGGTGTACATAGTGGTTAACGGCGGAGCTCTGATGAATTCCAGTGCGCTGGGGAAGGTACTGGCCGTTGTGCTTCTGAACTGCCTTTCAGCTACCTTCATGCTGTTTTTCGTGGTTTCACTTTTCAAAAGCCCCAGTGCATACTCAACTGCCAGTACATTAATCGGCACTCTAATCGGGTTCCTGACCGGGATCTATATACCCGTGGGCTCCCTGCCGGCACCAATTCAAACGCTAATCAAGATATTTCCGCCCTCCCATGCTGCTATGCTGATCCGGAGAATCATGATGGAATCAGCAGAGGCAGCGGCCTTTGCCGGAGCCCCAGCATCGGAATTACTTCGGTTTCGTCTGATCATGGGAGTTTCCTTTGACCTGGGAGGCAGGGTTATCAGCTGGTGGGAAAGCACACTGTACCTCTTGTGTGTAGGTGTGGTATTTTTCGTGCTCTCCGTATGGAAGATCTCGAGGAAGCAGGTTTAGAAGAGCAGATGGAAAACCAGACGATTTCATTTCGGCCCGTCCGTCACATCGTTGACGGACGGGCCCTTCATTTGCTGCTGCACTATATGTCCTTTGAAACCCTGAAAAACCTTGCTTCTGAAAGCGATTCTATCCAAGGCAACACTGCAGGTCTGTTGACGACGTGAACCATCCACCCATATCTCTTACCCCGAGTAAGCAAACCTTCAGGAATGTGAATGTCGGTCGCACTACGCCCTTCAATCCATACCTCTTCGCTAGTCTCTATATCTCTAATTCTTACATAGACAGTTTCTGAGCCATCTGGCACTTCATATTCAAGAAAGGGAGTTGTTGAGGTTAGTTCTACATAGTCTTCAGGATGAATTAGTACGGGGCATTCTATGTCCCGGAATATGTCTTCACTTAGGTAAATGCCCACACTCTCTTTAGATTGATTGTCGAGTACAACAGTCAGTTCGTAATATCCTGGTTCAGGTTCATAAACGTTCCACCAAGAATGCCATTGCGGTAAGAAATGCTCCTCCAACGCGCATTTGTCCCCGTTGGGCTTGCTGACATGTCCTTCAATGATGCTTCTTCCAGCGGGAGGAGTGGCGTAGAAGGCAAGTTGCCAGTGTTCTGACCCGCATCTAAGAAGCTCCACTAGTGGGCTGATGGAAATTTTCGTTGTTCTACCTCGACTTACATGCACCTCTCCGGACCATACTCTAACCGACGATTGTAGATTCTTAGCCTTGTTGGCGGTGCTGATCTCTTTCATTGACCCGAGAGGAATACTCACTTCTGCCTTATGTACTCCAGTGGTGACATGCTCAATCTGGAATACACCTCGAGAGTCAGTAACGGCAGTCTTACCTGCCATGGTTATGATTGCTCCTTCTAAGGGAGCGGCCACTCCATTGTTAGCTATTTCCACCATTCCTCGGACAGGTGATACTCTTGTGGTACCACTTTCAAAGCAGCCAGTAAACGTCAGTATTATTATTGCTGCTATAAGCAACAGGGTCCCTTCAGTGGGTTTTCTCGACAATCTTGGTGCCTCCTTTGTTTACCGAATTATAACAATATTATAATTTCGACAAGCAGCTGGAGAGCACCTTGTTTGCTAGCCAGGAATTGAATAAAACAAAAACACCCGCCCGCGGTTTCTCCTAAAGGGCGAGTGTTGTGTTTCCCGTCTAATGGCGTTGCAGCGGCTCTACTCTCTGGGCCCCACCCAGCTAGGCTTTAGAGGTCTGAGATCTTAACCTGCTGGCCGTTTTGTTCAGCAGATCTGTACACAGCTTCGANNTCAGCCAGTACATCCTGTCCAGGGCATGGACACCGATATCCAGCATGCAGCCGCCGCCGGAGAGGGACTTGGTGGTGAACCAGCCCCCTAGGCCGGGAATGCCTCGGCGCCGTATGTAACCGCCCTTCACATAGTAAATGTCCCCGAACTTGCCATCCTGAATAAATTTCTTTAGAATTTGGGAGGCTCCGCTAAATCGCTGGCAAAAGGCTCCCATGAAGACTTTGCCGCTGGCTTCCGCAGCAGCTATGATGGCCTTTGCGTCTTCACCTGTGACAGCCACCGGTTTTTCACAAAGAACGTGCTTGCCGGCATTGAGGGAGTTGATGCTCATTTCCCGGTGGTGGTAGTTGGGAGTGCAGATGCTGACTGCATCGATATCCGACTGCTCCAACATCTCCTGATAATCGGTAAACTTCTGTGGGACGCCAAACTTATCTGCTACATAAGCTAGCTTCTTTTCGTTAATATCAGCGATGGCCGCAACTTCAACACCGGGAGTGTTTTTATAAGCCGGCAGATGGCCGTATTGGGTAATACCGCCAGCACCGATAATACCGACCCGGATGGTTTCCATAAGACCTCCTCCTTTGGTATGGGAGATGACCTGCCCGCACTAACCGGTTTCTCTGCCTCCCATTGTATTCCTTTCCTGTGGTCAATAAAGTCAATTTAGGCCAAAGATTCAAGTTTGATTGACATTGTACCTTAGGGAGCAAAGAGGTTATCGAGACTTTGCATATAATAAGATAATATGGAAAGCCCTGGGGCTTTCTTCCTTTATGGCTAACTAAAGGAGTATTTTCATGGTTACACTGGGAGAGAGGTTAAACGGCACCAGATTGGAGGGCGAAAAATTGAAGGATAAGGTCAGCAAAGTTTGGTTTGCACCTGTAGAGGATAATCCGCAGAAGGAAGATGTAGCTCAGAAGACTCTTGAGCTTTATCGAGCCGCCAATTTCCGAAGCATCTTAGAAGAGGGCGATCTGGTGGCGATGAAGATGCATTTTGGTGAGAAGAATAATACAGGGTATATAAAGCCGGATTATCTCCACCCGCTGATTAAAGCGCTGAAGGATGAGGGCGTAAAGCCGTACCTAACCGACGCCAATACCCTGTACCGGGGGGAGAGGTCTAACTCTGTAGATCACTTAATGCAGGCCTATGCCCACGGTTTTGGGCCTGAGGCTATGGGGATCCCGGTGATTATCGCCGATGGGATTCGGTCCAAGAACTATGAGGAAGTGCCCATCGAAGGCGTCCATTTCAAGAGTGTGAAAATCGCCAATGACATTCTCCACAGTGATGTCTTGTTTGTGCTGTCCCATCCCACCGGCCATGGGGGTACCGGCCTCGGAGCGGCCATCAAGAATATAGGGATGGGGAGCGCCAGCCGCAGCGGTAAGCAGAATCAGCATTCCGATGTGAAGCCTAGAATCTTGAGGGATGTTTGCCGTGCTTGCGGCCTTTGCATACAGTGGTGTCCAGTGGATGCCATTACTATGGTAGAGGAAAAGGCCTACATTGATGCAGACGTCTGTTATGGATGTGCAGAATGTGTTGCCACATGCCGATTCTACGCAGTCAGCGTCAACTGGGAGGGAACCAGCCGGGCACTGCAGGAGAAGATGGCTGAATATGCGTGGGGTGCCATCAAGAATAAGCAGGACAAGGTGGCGTGCTTTAGTTTCCTGATCCATGTGACTAAAGACTGTGATTGCACTGCAAGGGCTCAGCCCAAAGTAATCAGAGATGTAGGGATTTTGGCTTCTTATGACCCTGTGGCTATAGATCAGGCAACGGTGGATCTTTTGGCTGAGGCCGCAAAAAACGATCTATTTAAAGATATGTGGCCGAGAAATGACTACAATGCGCAGCTTGACCACGCTGAGCGGATGGGAATGGGAACCCGCCGGTATGAGCTGATCACCATTGGAGACTAGGCATGGGTATTCCGGTCGGCGGTACTGCCAAAGGCGATGCTAACAAGCGCCACAACTTTTGGGCGCTTTTGTGGGATGGAATCCTGTTTACACCGGCCTTAGCCCTATTCGATCCAGCTACAACGATGCCCCTGTTGGTGGACCGGCTCACCGGCTCATCGATGCTGGTGGGATTAGTTGGAACCTTGAGGTTTGCCGGCCTGTGGCTTCCAGCCCTGCCGATAGCCAATGCCGTCAAACACCGGGAGCGGAAGCTGCCGTGGCTTCTCTATGCTTGCCTTGCCAGAATACCAGTAGGTCTATTGGGAGCAGCGCTGCTGTTTGCCGACAGAATACCCGCGGCGCTGCGTCTGGCCCTAGTTTTCATAACTCACTCACTTTTTTGGCTGGGGGAGGGGTGTGCAGGACTCACTTGGACTGATATTGTCGGCAAGTGCATACCCCAAGGGCAAAGGGGTAGATTCTTCGGATTGATGCAGGCCTTTGGCAGCCTAGGGGCTTTCTGCCTCGGTTTTTTCGTCACGTGGGTTTTGGAGAATGAGGCCTTGACCTTTCCTGCCAATTATGGGGTGCTTTTTATCCTTTCCTTTGTGCTTTTCATGGGTTCTTTCGCAGCCATAGCTCTAGTTAAAGAACCACCAGGAAAGGTCTACAAGGAGGCCGAACCATTTGCTCAGTTCCTGAGGAGAGTGCCTGAATACCTAAAGAGAGAACCGGTATTCTTGCAGATCGTGGCTAAGATCTTTCTCATCGGGTTAAGCGGCTTGGCCCTTCCATTTTACGTAGTCTATGCCAGAGAAATCCTGGGGCTGTCTTCCGGCGCAGCAGGATACTTTATCTCGGCTCAGACTCTGGGTTCGGTAGTCGGAGGTGTGATCTGGGGGTACCTGGGGCACCATAGGGGCTACCGGAGGATGTTAGGCTATGTGGGCATAGCCCAGGCCGTAGCTCCCGCTGCAGCCCTGTCTGCCGTCTTGGTGCCTTCCACCGGCGGAAGGCTTGCCGTGATGCTGATGGCCTACGTTTTCTTGGGAATTGGGGCCAGCGGCTGGTCTGTTGGGACCAACTGCATTCTCGAGACCGTGCCTCCCCAGGACCTCACTGTATACACAGCTTTGTCCAGCACAATGCAGATTCCCCTGTTCATGGCGCCCTTTGTTGGGGGATATATAGTAACGACGGCCGGCTATGCGGTGGTGTTTATCTTGGCTGCGGTACTGCCTGCCTTGGCACAGGCAAGGCCCCTGCCCACTAAAGCCTCTACGGGATCTATAGAGGCGTGACCTAAACAAGTGTCTGTTGGTGCGGCCCTGCAGGAGTTCAGTCCTGGGGCCGGTTTTTTCTTGTAAACCCTCTGCGGTTGTCTTGCTGAATCTCTTCGTACTCGCTGTCCGCTTTCTTGGTAGAGAGAATGCCATGAAAATGTTATCTCCCGGGTCACATATTGTTGACGTGGCGGGTTAAGCATATTAGTATATAAGCATATGGTTATATAAGGTGGTGGTTGCCATTACGGCACTAGTTGAAAGGTTGAAAGTCCTGGCAGATATGACCAGACTGAAAATATTGAAGCTGCTCATCGGCAGGGAGTATTGTGTTTGTGAGTTAGCGGAGATAGTCAATATCAGTCAGCCTGGGATATCACAGCATTTGCGAAAGCTGAAAGTAGCTGGCTTTGTGACTGAACGAAAAGAGGGTCAATGGGTATACTACAAAGCCGACGAAAGAGCCCTGAGGGATTTCCAGACTGATTTTTCTCGCTTCCTCGACGCTGATCTAGACGCCATTCCGGAAATGGAAGAGGAACTAGAAAAAGCACAGCACTTGGGCGAAAACCCGGTTGTCATAGCATGTAAGTCCGGTCGTACAGTTGATGGTTAATTCGGGAGAGACCGCAAAGGAGTGCGCCATGAAAAAGAGACCGATTCGCATCATGTTTTTGTGTACAGGTAATTCCTGCCGGAGCCAGATGGCTGAGGGGCTTGCCAAGGCCCTTGCGAAAGGGAAGGTACAGGCCTACAGCTCAGGTCTAGAGGCCCACGGCCTGAATCCCCGGGCGGTAGAGGTGATGAAGGAGGTGGGGATAGATATATCCCGCAATACCTCCGATCTAATCGATCTAGAGCTGCTGGAAACCATGGATTACGCCATTACCCTGTGCTCCCATGCAGATGAGCATTGTCCGACGACTTCGGCATCGGTGAAACGGCTCCACTGGGGTTTTGATGATCCAGCTAAGGCAGTAGGCACAGAGGAAGAAATCATGGCCAAGTTTAGGGAAGTGCGAGATGCCATCACCAACAAGCTTAGGGAGTTTATTGGTATGTTATAGGGAGAAGGCTGGTGGTGCTACACAAACAACACCGTCACCAGCTGCTTCAATACTCATGGAGAGAAGCCCAGTCCTGGGAAGAACTTTATATTCCAAGCAAAGGAGATGTGGGAAGTGAACATTAAGGTGTTAGGTTCTGGCTGCGCGAAGTGCAACAAGCTTGAACAATTGGTACGGGAGGTAGTGCAAGAAGAAGGGCTCGATGCGACAGTGGAAAAGGTTACAGACCTCAATGAGATTATCGGCTATGGGGTCATTACCACCCCTGCCTTGGTTATTGATGACAAGGTGGTATCCAGTGGGACCCTACCAAACAAAGACAAGCTCAAGGAATTGTTAGGTAGGTAATGAGTCTTCTCTTGTGGTGCCGCTTAAGGGCAGCACCTAGCTAATCCTCTGCATGGGGAATTAATATCTTCGGCAATGACTCTCAATGATTGATTATGACGACCGGGAGAGATGATTGGTATGGGTATTTTTGGCTGGCTGAACGATCAACTTCTGAAGATGGAGTGGCTTTCAGCTCTAGTTGAGGCGTTGGTTGAGAACGTGCTGGGTCTAGATGTTTCCACCAGACTAGGTGGCAGCATTCATTTCTTTGTTTATGATACCATCAAGATCTTTGTCTTGCTCTCAACCCTGATTTTCGGTATTTCCTATATCCAGAGTTTTTTCCCGCCAGAGCGAACCAGGAGAATTCTAAGCAGATTCACTGGGGTAGGGGCCAACATTGTGGGAGCACTCATGGGAACTGTGACTCCCTTTTGCTCGTGCTCTTCTATACCGATTTTTGTCGGTTTCACCAGTGCGGGGCTGCCAATCGGAGTCTCCTTTTCTTTCTTGATCTCGTCACCTATGGTGGACTTGGCATCAATTGTGCTGTTGGCCAGTGTCTTTAGTTGGAAGATAGCCATAGCCTATGTATTGGTCGGCGTGCTTTTGGCTGTCGCCGGCGGAACCCTTATCAGCAAACTTAAGCTGGAAAGCTATGTTGAGTCCTTTGTTTACCGGAACCAGGTGGCTGCAGCTGCTGCTGATGAGGTAGCTGAGATGACCGGCCAGGAACGGCTCACGTTTGCCAAGGAGCAGGTAGTAGACATCATCCGCCGGGTTTGGTTTTATGTCCTATTGGGAGTTGGTATTGGCGCAGGTATCCACAATTGGATACCCGAGGGTGTTATTACTGCTATACTAGGAAAAGAGAACGCCTTTTCAGTCTTGATAGCCACCGTCGTAGGTGTGCCGATGTATGCGGATATTTTCGGGACACTGCCCATTGCTGAAGCCCTTGTGGCCAAGGGTGTGGGATTAGGTACGGTCTTGTCTTTCATGATGGGGGTTACTACATTATCGCTGCCGTCCTTGATCCTCTTGAGAAAAGTAGTGAAACCCACACTCTTAGCGGTTTTTACCGGAATCGTCATTGTTGGGATCGTGATTATAGGGTATGTCTTTAACGCAGTTGGTTATTGGTTTGTGTGAAAGGTGATTTGCGGGGAGTAGAGAGCGTTAATGTTTTTCGGGGGTGGAGAGCTGGCTAACGGGATAGAGCAAGGGACTTGAATGAGGGCAGCTAGAAACGCGGGAGGAGAGCGATAATGATGTCCCACGAACAGGTAGGCAAGAAAGGGATTCTCGATACCTACAGGCGGATTGCCAGGGGCGAACAGAGGAGCTGCTGCGGAAGCGGCTGCAGCTGCCATGGAGGTGAGGAGCAGGGCGAGTTGACGGTCGCAGAACGGGCAAGGCAACTAGGCTACACCGCCGATGATCTGAGCAAGCTCCCTCAAGGAGTAAATCTAGGTTTAGGATGTGGTAATCCCTTGGTCCTGATTTCTCTCAAGGAGGGAGAGACGGTTCTAGATTTGGGCAGCGGGGCTGGGATCGATTGCTTTCTTGCCAGGCAGAAGGTGGGTCCCTCCGGTAAGGTAATCGGAGTGGATATGACTCCAGAGATGGTTTTCCGAGCCCGGGAGACGGCCAGGCAACAAGGCTACGATAATGTAGAGTTTCGTTTGGGTGAAATAGAACATCTGCCGGTCGGTGACGGGTCTGTTGATGTAGTTATTTCCAACTGTGTGATTAACCTTTCTCCGGAGAAAGAGCGGGTATTCAAAGAGATCTATCGGGTCTTAAGGGCCGGTGGTCGACTTAGTATTTCCGACATAGTTGCTCTAAAGCCTTTACCAAGGGAGCTCAAAGATGACTCTGCCATGCTCTCGGGTTGTGTGGTTGGTGCCAGTTCGGTTGATGAACTGCGGGAGTTGCTCCATACCGTGGGTTTTCAGGCTGTCCAGATGCAGTTCCCGGATAACAGCGGGGAAATAGTGGATTCATGGTCGCCTTACCCTCTGTCAGATTATGTCAGCTCGTGTCTAATTCAAGCTGTCAAGCCCAAGGAACCGCGGTCCTGCTGCTCTAGCCTTGACTGTTGCTGATGAGCAAGAGCCAAGCTGATTGTGGAAAGCGGTGTGAATCTGATGACCAAGGAATTGAATCAATGGTGAAATACAAGTTGACGATACTACGGGAACGTACTTGGCTAAGACAAGAGATGTGTATCATAAACGGAAACGCTCTTTAAAGAGGCTTGATTGAAGCTCCTGCTCTACTCTGAGCCGGGCTTTCTCTTTGGGAGGATTAAGAGATACATGGGCTGCTTTGACCTTTTAATAGCAACTTCTGAAGGTTCACAAGGGCTAGGCTAACCGGTAGCTCGCCGAGAGGTTGAGGCCGCCGCTTTGCCGAATTGTCTAGCAAGCATTACATACATAATGGCTGACTAAAGGAGATGTTGGCGGTGAACATCAAGGTATTGGGTTCTGGTTGTGCGAAGTGCAGCAAGCTCGAACAATTGGTGCGGGAGATAGTGGAAGAAGAAGGGCTCGATGCCGAAGTTGAGAAGGTCGCAGACCCTAGCGAGATCATCAACTATGGGGTCATGGTTACCCCTGCCTTAGTAGTTGATGAACAGGTGCTTTTCAGTGGGATTGTACCGGATAAAAGTAAGCTCAAGGAATGGTTAAGCAGTAAGTAGAGCTTTTTCTACAAATTTGGCCGTACTGGCGCGCCGCAGGGCTGCCCTTTGCGAGATTAAGTGGGCCGGCTGACAGTATTTGTCCTATCAGCCAGCCCATTCAGCAGTCGAGATACGCTGAGAGAACCGATAGATATTCCCTATAGTATCGCAGTACATTGCCTATGGACCTGAAAACGACAGCATCATCGATGACTTGGTATTCGTGGACTAGGATGTTGCGCAGCCCCGTAGAAGGCGCGATGGCCAGGGCAAAGTCCATGTCGAGAACATCACTTTCCGCTAGTTCGATAAAGGAATTGAAGTAATCCTTGGCCGGGCCGCGGTCAAGGAGCTTGAGGATCATGTTGTTGACATCGGTGGCGCACTCGACTATCAGCTGGATTTCCCGCTCAATAGCTCGTTTGCGGATAAAGTCGGATACATAATCCTCTAGGGTTAACCCGTCAGCTAGCTTCTCAAGCTCAGCATAATAGTTGGCCAACGCCTTAAGTTTCTCGCAGATTACGGCCTTCCTTACCATAGGTTATCAGCTCCTGAATCTCCCTGCGGATAGTCTTCATTCTCTCACGTATGACCGGCTTCAGCTCATAGGTTCGCTTGATGTAAAACAAGCTCAATCGTTCAAATAGACCATCCTCCTTCTCATAGAAAGGCCGGCCGCTGGTCGCGATCTCATAGCGCAGGAGGGGGTCCGCTGTCTGCAGGTCAACCAAGTCAATTTCACTTTTCCGGTGGACAATGATCAGCTCGCGGAGGAGAACCATTTTCTCATCGATGCTCAGCGGCTCCTCGGCTAGGTAAGCGATGTCAATATCGCTCTCTTCATTATAGAACTCGGTCATGTAGCTGCCGAAATACGCCAGCAGTTTGAGGTTATGCTTTTCGGCAATTTCCGCTATCTTCTCTGAGGTATTATCAATCATGTTTATCACCATCTCTCAACAGAGAACGGTCCTTAGAACAGCTCCTTCAGTCCCGCGGCAGCGGTATAGGGTTTGGATTCATACGTAAGCTCCATTTCCCTGCTCAATTTTCTTAAGGTAGTATTTGTTAATCCCATATTACATTATAAAAGTTGTGCGGGCAACAAGAGAGGCAGCCTGCCACCAGCGGGTTGGCCGAGTACCTATGGTATATAGCTGTTTTTGGCAAGGGATTTTTCTTGTTTAGCAAGAACAATTACATATAAACTGCTTTGACTGATATTACCACGAGCTGCAGGATTGGAGGAGGGAATGGGATTGGCTCACAAAGGAAAGAAGTTTCTGGCCTTTGATTTGGGCGCCGAGAGCGGACGGGCCATAGTTGGCCATTTCGATGGCGAGCGGGTGGAGCTGGAGGTTTTGCATCGGTTTCCCAACCAGCCGGTAACTGTGCAGTCTACTACCTATTGGGATGCTCTAAGGCTTTTCCATGAGATGAAGCAGGGTTTGGCCCAGTGTGTGCAGACGTACGGCGGCGATGTTGCCAGCATGGCCATCGATACCTGGGGCGTAGACTTTGGCCTTTTGGGCCCTGGTGATGAGCTGTTGGGCAATCCGATCCACTATCGCGACCTCCACACCGAAGGGATGATGGAAGAGGCCTTCAAGGTAGTTCCCCGGGAAGAGCTGTTCGAGGCAACGGGCAATCAGTTTATGAGGTTTAATACTCTCTTTCAGCTGCTGGCCCTGGCGAAGAGGAAGTCCCCCATCTTAGCTCAGGCTGAGACAATGCTGTTGATGCCCAACCTCTTCGATTTTTGGTTCACCGGCCGCAAGGTCACAGAGTTTACCATTGCCTCTACCACCCAGATGCTGGATCCTACCACCCGGAATTGGGCCTACGATCTGTTGGATAAGTTCTCTATTCGCCGTGAACTGCTGACGGAGATCGTTGAGCCGGGGACAGTTATTGGGACAGTCAGGCCGTCTATTACCCAGGAGCTGGGCTTTGAAGGTGCTGAGATTCCGGTAATTGTCCCGGCTAGTCACGATACAGGCTCTGCGGTGGCTGCTGTGCCCACAGAGG
>LSQX01090748.1_pt1 | contig 13305 bp, 10 predicted proteins | sample 654561 | NCBI WGS metagenome assembly LSQX01 (sample SAMN04489861, study PRJNA283612) | anaerobic digester metagenome | isolation source: 4 biogas reactors fed with cattle manure at either 37C or 55C with and... | place: Denmark: Kongens Lyngby | collected 2014 | reverse complement strand
TTCCACAGTATTTATGGGCTCTTTGCCGTTATCTCAGCATTGCTCACAGCGGTCAAAAAGTAAACTTTTTGACCTTAACTTGTGAGCACCATAGCTTCAAAATACTATAAGCGGGAAAGTTGAGTAACATATATTATTAAGGAGGTTTTAGTATGAGCCGTTTGGAAGGCGCATGTATGTTCGGACAATCCGGTGGTCCGACATCGGTTATTAATGCAAGTGCTGCCGGAGTAATTCAAGAAGCATTAAAACAGGAATGTATTACTGCTGTGTATGGTGCAGCACATGGAATCAAAGGTGTTTTAGATGAGAAATTCTATGATATGAGCAAGGAAGATTCTTATGAACTGGATCTTCTTAAAACCACTCCATCATCGTCTTTAGGTTCTGTAAGATACAAACTGAAAAGTGCTGACGAAGATGAAACAGATTATAAAAGACTTCTGGAAGTATTCAAAAAGTATAATATCAGATATTTCTTTTACAACGGCGGAAACGACTCAATGGATACCTGCAACAAGATAAGCAAGTATATGCAGAAAGTCGGTTACGAGTGTAGAGTTATGGGTGTTCCTAAGACAATAGACAACGACCTTTGGGGAACAGATCACTGTCCGGGTTACGGTAGTGCTGCAAAATACATTGCTACTTCTACAATGGAAGTTTTCCATGATGCAAGAGTTTATGATACAGGAATGATAACAGTTCTTGAAGTTATGGGAAGAAATGCAGGATGGCTCACTGCTGCAACAGCTCTTGCTGCTTACAAAGGCAACGGTCCGGACCTTATATACCTTCCTGAACTTGCTTTCAATGTTGATAAATTCCTTGAAGAGACAAGTAACATATATAAAAAGCAGGGTAAGGTTATTATTGCTGTATCTGAAGGATGCAAGGATGAAAATGGAAAATACATTGCTGAAGCCGGAACAAAAGATTCCTTCGGGCATGCCCAATTAGGAGGTACTGCTGCTACTTTGGCCAACATCGCCAAAGAGAAACTCGGCGCAAAAGTAAGAGGAATTGAATTTAGTCTCCTTCAAAGGTGTGCTGCTCATGTTGCTTCCCTTACCGACGTAAACGAGGCTTATATGGCAGGACAATGGGCAGTGAAATATGCAGTTGAAGGCAAAACAGACTACATGGTTGCTTTCGAAAGAGCTGAAGGTTCAGAATACAAATGCAATATAAAGCTCATCAACCTAACTGACGTTGCAAATACAGAAAAGAAAATACCAAGCGAATGGATTAATAAAGAAGGAAACGGTCTGACCGAAGACTTCGTTAAATATGCCCTTCCGTTAATTCAGGGAGAATCCAAGCTTGTATTGGAAGACGGACTGCCAAGATTTGCAAAGCTCAAAAAGGTTTTTGCAACAAAATAATTGAATTAGACTTAAAACGAATTTTCAATTTTCATGGTTTTGCCGTGATGTTTCTTTTTATTCTCTTGACAACATTATCGGCAATGCACTATACTTAAGTTATGATAACGATAAGGGAGTCATACGACTGGCGGAAGTGGAGTTTACCACAGGGAGTATGATTTTGGAATTTGCCGACCGCCTGGGTAATATTAAATGTACTCAGGCGGTTTGTTTATTCGGATTCTGGTATGTTTTAGGAGGGATTGAAATGTTCGATAAAGCATGGAATGGATTTATTCAGGGTAACTGGCAAAATGCGATTGATGTACGCGATTTTATAGTCAAAAATTACAATCCTTATGATGGGTCTGAAGAATTTCTAAAACACTCCAGCATTAGAACAACAAAGCTGTGGAGCAAGTGTAAAAAGCTTCTGCGGGAAGAATTATCAAAAAACGGTGTTTTAAATGTCGATACAAGAACGGTCTCAGGTATTACAAGCCATGTGCCGGGTTATATTGATGAAAAGTATGAGGTTATAAAAGGTCTTCAGACCGATAGACCATTAAAACGTGCAGTTATCCCCTTTGGGGGTATAAGGATGACCAAACAGGCATGCGAAAAGTACGACTATAAGCTTTCACCCAAAATTGAAAAAACTTTTGAAAACTACTGCAAAACCCATAATGACGGCGTTTTCAGTGCATATACCCCTGAGATGAAAAAGGCAAGAAAGTGCGGGGTTATTACAGGACTTCCCGATGCTTATGGACGCGGAAGAATAATAGGAGATTATAGAAGAGTTGCTCTTTATGGCACAGCAAGGCTGATTGAAGAGAAAAAAAACGACCTGAACACTTTACTCAACATGGATATGAACGAGGAAACAATACGCTTGAGAGAAGAAGTTTCAGAACAGATCAAAGCCCTTGATGAATTGGCTCGAATGGCTCAAAGCTATGGATTTGATATCATGACACCGGCTGAAAATGCCATGGAAGCTATCCAATGGACATACTTTTCTTTCCTCGGTGCGATGAAAGAAACAAATGGAGCTGCAAATTCACTTGGAAGAGTCAGTACTTTCTTTGATATATATATCGAAAGGGATTTATCGGAAGGAAAGTTGACAGAGATTGAAGCTCAAGAATTAGTAGACCAGTTTGTAATAAAGTTAAGATTGATACGGCACTTAAGAACTCCTGATTACAATGAACTATTTGCAGGCGATCCAGTGTGGATTACAGAGTCCATTGGCGGAATGTGTGAAGATGGAAGACATATGGTAACAAAAACTTCTTTCCGCTTTTTGCAGACGCTGTTTAACCTTGGACCTGCACCCGAGCCTAATATGACAATTCTCTGGTCAGGTCAACTCCCAGTGAATTTCAAAAAGTTCTGCGCCAAAGTTTCCATGGTCACCAGCGCCATTCAATATGAGAATGATGACCTTATGCAACCTCTGTTCAATGATGACTACGGAATATCCTGCTGCGTTTCAGCCATGCGTTTAGGAAAAGATATGCAGTTCTTCGGAGCCCGCTGTAACCTGCCAAAGCTGTTGCTTCTGTCCTTAAACGGCGGAAAGGATGAAATTACAGGCGACCAGGTAGCTCCCATGTCAGAGCCCTATACCGATGATTATCTGGATTACAACAAGGTGCTTTCAAGATTTAAAAACCTGCAAAAATGGCTTGCTAGGCTGTATGTGAATACTATGAATGTCATTCATTATATGCATGACAAATATGCATATGAGAGGCTTATGATGGCACTCCACGATACAGAAGTCGAAAGGCTTATGGCTTTTGGTATTGCTGGGCTTTCAGTTCTTGCCGATTCGCTTAGCGCCATTAAATATACCTATGTTAAAGCCATCCGGGATGAGAGAGGTCTTATAACAGATTTTGAAATAAAAGGAGATTACCCTAAATTCGGAAATGACGACGACCGGGTTGACAGCATTGCTGTGGAATTGGTCGGAGACTTTATAAAGAATTTGAAAGAATGCAGTACTTACAGGAATGCACAGCACACACTTTCCATCCTTACTATAACCTCAAATGTTGTGTACGGTAAGAAAACAGGTTCAACACCCGATGGCAGAAAAAAGGGCGAACCTTTTGCACCGGGAGCTAATCCGATGCATGGAAGGGATAAAATGGGAGCACTGGCTGCCTTAAATTCAGTCGCAAAAATTCCTTATGAATACTGCAAGGACGGCGTATCCCTTACCCTGACACTTGTTCCCCGCTCTCTTGGAAGAGATACCGATTCGAGACTTAGTAACCTTGTTGCATTATTAGACGGCTACTTTTTTAAGGGCGGTCACCATGTAAATATAAATGTATTGGAAAAAGTGATTCTGGAAAAAGCAATGGAAGACCCCTACAATTATCCGCAGCTCACCATAAGGGTATCCGGGTATGCTGTAAATTTCATAAGACTGACAAAACAACAGCAATTAGAGGTCATCACTCGCACCTTCCACAGTGCAATGTAAAGTTTACTATTTATTGGTCAAACTTGTTGTCAAGCCTTTTGTTAATATCATTATACAGGCCATACCACCTCTGTATTCCATTTTCAAGCTTGTAGTAGTGAATGATATATGGAACCAGAAGTACAAGGAACAAAAAGCTTAGAGCCAGAATTCCCAACTTTTCAAAAACAGCAGCAAACAAAACTGATATAAGAAAGAAACATCCGAAGGCTAGTGTCACCAAAAGGTGCACCAGCCTTTCGTGCTGTATAACCTCAATTTGTACCTTATGGTATTCTTTAATTTGTAAAAGTCCTTCCTTCTTATTGGATTCCAGAAATTCCATTACAAACTTTTCATGATTTTTCATATACCCTACCATAAAACATTTACCCCCCACATATTCTTAATTAAGGATATATTAACTGCACCGTATTGCCGGATATCTTCTCATTTTCATAAACAGCAGTTATACTGAAGTAATACTTCTGACCTGATATCAGGTATTTCCCGAAACCTCCTCCGTTATAAGGACTGCTGTTGTCAATAACCGCATTGGTCTTATTGACATCACTTATTACATATAGATATCCATCCTCAGGGTATACTGGTGTTGAATCGTCCTTCGATATTACAACCTTGTAGTACACAAAACCTGAAGGGTCTACAGGACTCCATGTAAGAACTATCTTTTTACCTACCACAGAGCCCCTGAGCACAGGACCCGACCTCTTGGAAGTCTGATTTTCCATAGAGTTTTCAGGATAGGTCAATCTTAATGTGTTGGTGAAAACCTTTTTATTGCTATACACATAGGTTATACTGAAGTAATAACTCTCTCCGGGAATAAGATACTCACCAAAATCTCCTCCATTGTAGCGTTCCTTATTGTCAATCGTCATATATGTCCTGTTTTTATCTGTATAATAGCACAGGTAACCGTTGTCAGGATATTTAGGACTCGAATTGTCTTTTGATATTACAATCTTGTAATATGTAAAGCCTGATTGACTTGCAGTATCCCAGCTCAAGTATATTTTATCATCTTTTATCTGTCCGGATAATTTGGGAGATTCATTTTGTTGCACAGCCTGTTCTTGATAAACAAGGGCTAACGAATTTCCAGGAACTTTAGCATCATCATAAACAGCCGTAACACTAAAATAGTATTTTTCTCCCGGTATCAGCCGACCTCCAAAGTCTCCTCCATTATATCCTTCATCTCCTATTTCGACCACGGTCTTCTCCCTGTCGCTTATAACGTATAAATACCCATCCTGCGGATATACAGGTACAGAATTATTTTTTGATACTACCACCTTATAATAATTGAATTTATTCTCAGCTGCCTTAGTCCAACTCAAATATATTTTACCTTCTTTGATTTCACTTTGGACTACAGGGACAGGATAATCATAAATACTGTCGCCCTCAGTAATAGGGAATACATCGTTGCCTTCTGTTTGTCCACCCGTATTATTTGAATTATAAGGGTTATCGTAGGTTACTTTCTCCTCCTGTGAATTGTTTTTCAACACATTGTATATCAATGCTGCAGCTTCGGCTCTCGTAAGGAAGCCCTGTGGTCTGAAGACATTTTGCTCACTGCCTTCCACCGGGCTTCCTATCATGATCTCATGCTTTAAGGCAATTGCAACATCCTTCTTTAAGTTAGGAGATATTGAATCCCTGTCAGAGAACACGTTAAGTATTGACTCATCAACGCTTTCATTCTGGTAATTCTTTGCTCTTACAAGTGCTACAGCCATATCCTCCCTTACAGCTTCCCTGTCGGGATAAAAATTATCCACGCCATCTCTTGACCTGAAGCCGGTGAGATAATACTTGGCAGACTCTACAAAGGTATATGCCCAATGGTTTTTGTTTAAATCATTGAAAGTCCGCTCTTCAGGTGTCCTTAATTGCAAATTTAATGCCAGTACCATAATTTTTGAAAACTCTGCTCTGGTTACTACCCTCTCAGGCTTAAAAGTATTGTCAGGATAGCCCGAAATGACCTTATTTTTAATCATCCAATTTATTGCATCATATGCCCAATGCTCTTGTCCAACATCAGTAAAACTACTGACGGTATCAGTGTCTTTCTGCGCATAAGTCAGTACTGAAAATTGCATTAATGTAATTAATATTGCAGTCAGAATCACAATATTTCTTTTTTTTAACATAGTTACACACTCCTTCTTACTTTGCACTTATAATAAAAAGCTTCGGGACATCAAGTCCCTCGCTTTTTGCCGTATTTCCTTTCAGGAAATGGCACTAATAAGGTAATCTTTATTTATAATATCGGAAAAAAGCTTATAAAAAAGAATATACCTGAGTCTAAAATAGTAACAATGGGGTTTAATTTGAGTATATAGACCTAAACAAAAGCTCAAGAACATCAATTTCTCATTGTAAATCTTTTTTATGATTTATTATAAATTTAATATTTCCATAAACTTTTCTTTCCAAATGTATAGTATAATTAGCTTATGTATTTATAAAAGCACAAATTTATTCACATTTTATATACAATTCTTTTTTAAACGTTTGTTTTTTTACAGAACTTTTAAAAAAGATATTGTTCCACTGTCTGTCTGAGCGGGTATTACTAATTTGATTGCATCTTTAGATGCAGTATAATTTTATTTACAAAAGGGGTTAGTCAGATATGAGAAAAAAAATTACAGCAATGTTACTAAGTTTGGTTATTATAATTTGCAACATTTTGTTTCTTTCTGCAGAAGCTGTTGACATTCAAGTAGTTGTTAATGGGCAAAAAATTGATTTTCCCGATGCAAAACCTTTTATCAATAACGACTGGCGTACATTAGTGCCGGTAAGGTTTGTATCAAATTCTCTCGGTGCAGAGGTCGACTGGTTGGAAGACGAAAAAAGAGTAATAATTAGCAAAACCGGTATAGAAATATCTTTGACGGTAGGTATGAGCGAATCGATTGTTAACGGAACAGTTCTATCCTTTGATACAAAGCCTGTAATAGTAGAAAACAGAACTTTTGTGCCTTTAAGGTTCATATCAGAAGCCTTTGGAGCAGATGTAAAATGGAATGCCGACAATAATACTGTAACAATAAATACTTCCGATAGCAATAACGATAGCAGTGATAGTAGCAACGATAGTAGTAGTGATAACAGTAGTGATAACAGTAGTGATAATAGTAGTGATAATAGTAGTGATAATAGTAGTGATAATAGTAGTGATAATAGTAGTGATAATAGTAGTGATAATAGTAGTGATAATAGTAATAGTGTTCCTGATAATAACAATGATAAAGAAGAAAGCCTTTTAGAAATTCCATCTTCAAGCTATTATAACCAGCTTTATAATCTATTTTTAGATATACCGGAAGGCATGACAGGAACTACTTACAACACCCTTGGGGATTACACTTTCGATAAGGAAGGAAATGTTTTGGACTTCGAATTCGATTTTGATAAAGACTTTACTGAGAACAACTACACACTGAGCCTTTCGCCTAATGGTGCAATATTTACAAGCACTGCGGATAATCCAGGCAGTGAATTTTCCGTAGAAATATACAAAAACGCAAAAAGGACAAAAGAAGAACTATTGTCCCAATATATATATTCCTCATATTTTGACCCGTCCGAACTGTTTTATACCATAAAGGATAAATATCAGTTTGTATGTGCAAAAAATATGGAGGGCATATATACTGAATCATTGGAGTTTATCGGGGATCAATATAGGATTTTTATACATGACGGTAATAATTTATATATTCTTTCTTTTGTATCCTATATGACCGATGCCGAAAACCCACAAACAGTACCGGATGGGTTTATGGAAAATATTTTTAATTCCTTTGAACTTAACGGCACAAAAATTAAAATAAAAACATTTGTCGAGCCCGTAGGAAACATTAAAACAGTTGAAGATATAGAGCTTGAAGATGGTCTTTATACAAAACTTATGAGCCCTGAAGAAATTGAATCAGAACTTAAAGATATATACTTCCCCCAAACTCTTGATAATTCCGAAATAATTATGATTGAAGGTGGAACGTTTATTGATGACACTGGTGAAGAAATAAGTATCAACCCTTTCTACATCAGCAAAAACCTTATTACTATAAAAGAGTGGAATGAAGTTATGGAGAATGATTATAAAATAAACATTGCTGACTACAATAAAAAGTTTGGAATTGATATAAAATCCGATAAATATCCTGCTGTATTTGAAACTAAGGAACGTTTTGGCACATCAGAAATCAAGGACAGTATTACCCTGTACAACTTTTGCAATAAAAAAAGCAACTTTGAAGGGCTTGATAGCTGGTATTCCTTCAGAGATAGCAGCTACGGAACAACTACATTATTTGAGGGCAACAACGGCTATCGATTGCCTAACGAAAATGAGTTAAAGTATATATTAAGGAAAACAAAAAACGAGCCTTACACTGGCAAAGCAAAATCCAACGACCTAGCACCTGTTGGTTCTTCTAATGCAAATGAATTAGGTGTTTTCGATTATAATACAAATATACCTGAAATATCGGACTTCGGTTATTTATATAAGAGCATTGAGCCTATAGAAAATCTATGTGGATTCCGTCTGGCAAAAAGCGTAGAAAACATTGTGGAAATTACCATAATCAGTGAATTTTATTCGGATAAGAAATTTTAGAAGTTTTGTTATTCAAATCGCTTCAATTCCTCTGGAATTGAAGCGATTTGCAATATAGAATTCTTTCATTGTATTGTTCTTTTTATTCTTTTATTATTTTTATTTCTCTCTAATACCTTCTTTTTAGTAACCGAGTACCCAAAATAACCCATAGATTTCTCCAGAGACCAGTATTCTCCATGCGAATAACAAACAAGCCCTGCTTTATCCATATGAAGTTTTCCACCTTTATCTATGAGTTTCTCGTCTACATTTATTGCTTCTATCTCTGCAATGAACAGGTCATGAGATCCCAGTTCAATCACATCCCTTACAACACACTCAATATTAACCGGGCTTTCTGCTATTAATGGGACATCAATCTTAGATGCTTCTTCAAAACTCAATTTCATTGCTTCAGCTTTATCAATATCCCTTCCAGATTTTACTCCACAAAAATCAGCAGCAAATACAAGTCTTTCCGTCGTAAGATTAATTACAAACTGTCCTTTTTCTTTTATTAATCCGTAGGAATACCGTTCTTTTTTCAAAGATATTGAAACCATCGGAGGCTTTGAATTAATTGTCCCTGCCCACGCTACGGTAACAATATTGGGTTTACCTTCTTTATCTACACAGGTTACCATAACTACTGGTACAGGATTCAGTATGGTTGACGGTTTCCACTGTTGTTTAGCCATTTTCCATTACCTCTTTATTTGAAAATTTGCATATACTGTTCAACGGACACCCACCGCAATTAGGCTTGCGGTTAAAGCAACTTCGGCTTCCAATTGTATCAATCTGGGCATGATATTCATTAAACAGTTGCACATTATGTTCAAGGTTTTCCATAAAAAATTTCTGCATCTCCCTGTATGAAATGTCTTCTTTAAAAAAACCAAGCCTTGTATATACCCTTCTTGTGTATGAATCCACTACAAATAAAGGTTTTTCAGCTGCGTAAAGAATTATACTGTCACAGGTTTCTTCCCCTATACCATACAGAGAAAGCAACTCCTTCCTAAGTTCATACATATCCTTATCAAAAAAAAGCTCCAGGTCACCTTTGTAATTGTCCACTAAATAAGCACAAAACTCCTTGAGCTTTTTGGCCTTCTGTTTATAAAACCTGGTGGATCGTATCAATTCTTCAAGCTTTTCCGAATCCACCCCGCATATACCCTCAATGCTCATAAGATTTTGACTTTTCAGATTACCTATTGCACAGGTTACATTCTTCCATGACACAAACTGGGTGAGCATAGCTCCTATAATGACCTCAAACCTTGTTTGTGCAGGCCACCAGTTCATTGTCCCATTCTTTTGGTACATCAGTTCATATATTTGCATCAATTTGCTGTTTATACCCTTGTTCAATATGGTTCCCCCGTTCCTTACCATCTTTCATTTTTCTATTTTTTAATTTTTCTATATTTCTATTTTTCATTTTTCTATATTTCTATATCCCTATATCTTTTTTCGCATAAATTGAAAAGCAATAAGCCCCCCAGCACAATCATTACGCAGTTAAATATAAACAATGAAAAATAAATTATCCATGTAGGAAGATTAAACAAAAACAGTACAATAGTGAAAAAGCCCAAGAATACCATAAAAACCACAGAAACCACCATGCCAAATAAACCATTCAGATTGGTTTTCACAGCCTCGTGGGGGCTGGTCCAATCAAGCTTAGGATGAATAACGTCAATTAAAAGATCTAGCAAAGTAATAACCATAGTTCCCGCAGTTGCAACAATGAACAAGACTGGAAGCTTCAATACCGGGTATTTCAAAAGTCCTACCATAAGCGCTCCAATTAGTAGTATACCCATAACTGAAATAGCCATTCCATGCAAAAACTTCGACATAATCTGCTGCTTGGGTGTAATCGGTATCATCTTTGATATCCAGAATGAGTGTCCTTCCCTTGATAATGCCGTAGAGGATACAATGTTCATGCTTGATGTAATGATCATAAGAAAAAGCCCTATAAGAGATACATATACCGAATATTTAGGATCTCTGGATATTTCCAATACCTGAGATATTGAGCTCTCCTCCTGCACAAATATGCTCATAAGAGCCATTATTGGCATCATAATAACACCTGCCAAGCCATTTAGCATAAACACCGGAGTTCTCAGGAGAAGCTTCCATTCCCTCCAGAACAAAGCTGCCAGAGGGGTCATAACCTTCATATTCTTCTGACGCGCTACATGAGAAGAAAGTGTTTTTCTTTTCCGCGATATATCTTCTCCTCTCATCATTCCTTTATAAAATACTTGGTTTCCTATCCAAAGAAGAACTGCAAATAACAATATAGATGTAAATACAAAAACTATGAAATATCCCCATCCTTCAAAACCTTCCCTTGATAAACCAAAAGTAGCCCAGATACTAGGGGGAAATCTAGTGCCTATTGATTCTATCAACCACCTCTGAACCTCTGCAATACTGCTGAAATCAGTCTGTTCATTTCTCATCGTCTTCTGAAGAAAAAAGTTTATTCCAAGACCTGCACCAAGACCTATAAAACTCATAACCACAACCATTATATCCTTGCTCTTTTTTATATTTATAAACCTCATAAGCACTATTACAAAAAGAGAAGAAATAATAAGAGGAATCACTGGAAGAAGCAGAATACTTATAATTCCTTTGAACCAGTAAAATATATCTTCCTGCATTCCCACTCCATAGATAACAATAGCCGGTGTAACCATAGGAATGGTAATAAGATATTCATTTACCATAATTGTTATGAATTTGCTTCCAAGAACCTGATACGGTTTTAAAGGCAACGGCATCAGAATGTCCATGTCTTTTGAAAAGTAAAATGCGGACAGTATATGAAAAATGCCAAAAAACAGCAGAAAAAACTGGGCTCCCAAAAATGATATAGCAATTATGGTTTCCGGACTTTGTCCATTCTTTGAAAATATATAAAACGAACCTACCATAAAAATTGAAAATATCAAAACAAGGCTTCCAATACCAAACAACGCTGCAATAATAAATAAAATAGGTTCCCACAGTTTCTTTTTTTCTTTTGTAAAACGGTATTTTAGAAGTGAAATTCCCAGATTAACATTGAGACTTACTTTAACAAGGGTCAATAACATTTTCATTGTTCAGTCAACTCCAAGAATATATTTTCGAGGGTATTGGAATTATCCTTCCGCTTCAACTCATCGAGAGTTCCTATTGCAATTAGCCTACCGTTTTGAATTATTCCTATCCTGTCGCAAAGTTTTTCAGCCACTTCAAGGACATGTGTTGAAAAGAAAACAGCATTTCCCTTTTCACAATGTTTTCTCATAAGATCTTTCAGAAGATGTGCAGATTTGGGATCCAATCCTACCATAGGCTCGTCCAGCACCCAGAGATCAGGATTATGTATAAGAGCTCCGGTAAGCACCAGTTTTTGCTTCATACCATGAGAATAACTCTTTATTACATCATACGCTGCATCCGCCAATCTGAAAACATCAAGAAAATACCCGATCCTTTCTTTGCGCTCATCTAAAGCTACCCTGTAGACATCCGCCATAAAATTGAGATATTCCATACCTGTAAGCTTTTCGTAGATATCAGGGTTGTCCGGCACATAACCGATTCTTTTTTTTGCATCGAGCGGCTGCTTCTGATTATCAAAACCATTTACCATTATGTTTCCGCTCTCCGGCTGTAGCAAACCAATAATCATCTTTATTGTTGTTGTCTTTCCTGCCCCATTTGGACCTAAAAATCCGAATATTTCACCCGATTTCACATGTAGGTTTAAATTATCTACAGCTCTTATACTTCCCTTATTATAACTCTTTGATAGATTTTTTATTTGAAGCATACACTTTTCCCTTCTAGGAAGCAAGGGGACGGTTCTTTTGCTTCCTTCTATGTTTTGAAAATAATGTTAGGAGAAACACCAAGTATTCTAGCTGCCTGCCTTTGTGTCAATCCCTCTATTGACTTTATCCTTTTTATCACGTCATCTCTCTTGTTTTTAGGAAGTGCCTTCACCTCCGTTATATCATACTCCAGTTTCAATTTCTGTATTTTTTCTTTTGCTTCCTCATCAGTTAACCTTGATATTACATTATCCTCAAGACATTTATCATCATTGCCCATTTCGTTAAACACCCTAAACCTCTTGAATGCTGTAGCTTTATCTTCAGAAATCATGCCCAATACAAGGTTGTTATTTAACAACCCCGGCGGATAACAGTTGCCTCCATAATATCCCGCGCAACTACTCCACTTCCAGTCTATACAGCTTCTAACCATGCCTGCTTTAATAGGATTCTGGTGTATGTATCTCACTACTGTTAATAAATACTTATCGTTATCTACGTCTTCACTTCTATATCTATCTTGAAATAAATGTCCTGTAGTTTTGTATTTAAAATTGTAATACCATACGTAGCTCACACCTATCCGTTTCATTGTAACAGATATTTCTTCTTCTCCTTCTTCAATCAGTAAATGTACATGGTTTCCCATCAGACACCATCCATACACTTCCAGCTTTGATTTTACCCTGTACTTGTTTATTGTTTCAAGAAATTTTATTCTATCTTTATCATCATGAAATATTTCTTGTCTGTTTGAGCCTCTTAAAATAATATGATATATTCCGCTTTCGCTTTTTTTCCTTGCATTTCTCGGCACTTGTATCACTCTTTCTTTTTTTATACAATTTTATCATATAATAATAAAATTGAGTACCCATCGTGGGCACTCGATTTTACCTTTTCATTTCGCACCAAGAGAAAATGAAGGAAGCAACAGAACCGTCCCCT
>LSQX01287038.1_pt2 | contig 13306 bp, 10 predicted proteins | sample 654561 | NCBI WGS metagenome assembly LSQX01 (sample SAMN04489861, study PRJNA283612) | anaerobic digester metagenome | isolation source: 4 biogas reactors fed with cattle manure at either 37C or 55C with and... | place: Denmark: Kongens Lyngby | collected 2014 | reverse complement strand
GGCAAGGTGATGTATCAGAAGTAGTATTCCCTCTTTCTTTGGTTTTTCGGCTGGAGGCCGGCTCATTGCATGGGGCCGGCCTCCTTCTTATCTGCCCGGACGTTCTTAGATCCTTGATTATCAACCTCTTTGGGGATAGGACCTCAAGCCAGCATCGAATCCTGTCCTTAATTTTCTTCTCCCTGAAACCCGGGTAAGTAAGCCACCCCCACCCTTTTCGGATCTGTTCCGGAGCCCCAATTCAGCCAGATCCAAGAAGTATCTCTGACCTACTTCAGACGTACCTTAGACGTACTTAAGACGTACCTTAGACGTACCTTAGACGTACCTTAGACGTATGAAATACGTTTAAAGTACGTCTTAGATCCGTTTAATATTCGTATCAGCTACGTTTTATATTGGGACATGGAAGGGTGATTGAATACCTTTACGTTTTCTGAAAAGCATGCCAGGGAGCATAGTCAGCCCGTTTTCTTTCACTGATATTTTATTTTCAAGGCTTTTCTTGATATAATTTTCGGGGTTCCGCGAAAATGCCCTAATTTTATCCAGTGATAGGTTATCCCTTTGCCTGGATAACAAACAAATTATTTATGAAGCATGACATTTTCAATAATTTCTTAAGGTTGCTGGCAGTAATAATTTTTTCAACCCCCATCCTTTCCTGCAGGGACGAGGTTGAAAAGCCTTATGTTGAAGAGTATTTCATTGAGGTAACCATAAACGATGCGGTCGTAAAATTTGATGACCAGGCCAGCATCGGGGCAATTTTTAATCAATATGAAGGACAGTATGAACTGGGCATTTATGGCAATATTGGAGATTTTACGGGAATCCTGATCCATATCTACGATGGAGAACCTTTGGGTACGGGGAGTTATTCCGGTCTGGCACAACAGGAAGGGTTCTGGGAAGGGGTCCGTTTCAGCTTCGTGGATGACCTGGATAATTATCTGACCGACCCGGAAGATCCAACAGGTTCAGTGGAGATTTTGCAGATGAATGACACGATTGTGAGGGGAAATTTCTCGGGTGTTTTGAAACATTTGACTTCCGAGGAAACAATTAACATTTCCAATGGAAAGTTTTATGTTAAGCATTCAAATTGATACCGGTGGAAAAAGCGTTTGATCATTCTCCGGATGGAAAATCATTAATAAATCATTCGCGGTTTTTAAAAAAAAAAGAAATTCAAGATCATGCAACGCTCCCCAGCTTTTTTGGTAATCCTGGGCATGTTCCTGTCAGGGCCCAGTTTGGGGCAATTAAATCCTGATTCTCTCAGGACAGCGCTCCGAAATGCCAGTGACCCCAAAGACCAGATATCACTGATGATGCAGATGGGAAACGTTCATCAGCATTCCAACCTCGACTCGGCCATTTATTTTTACAAACAGGCCCTGGATCTTTCTTCAGAAATGGCTGCAGCCAGCAATAACGCAGATGAAAAGGAAGAATATGAAAACCTGGAAGAGGTTTTCATCCGGGCCCTTTCCTTTTTGAACGAAAGCAACCTGAATTATAAAGAGTCAAAGAAGTATGCAGACCGGATCTTTGCAATGGAGGAAGGAAAGGCCGATACCCTTTCACTGATCATGGCCTGGTTGACCTATGGTAACCTAAGCCAGAGTGAAGGAAATTTTCCGGAAGCCATTGAGCCTTATTCAAAGGCTTTAGCCTTGGCAGAGGAGAGCAAGGATACCCTTCATATTGCAAGATCAGCCCAAAACCTGGGGATCGTCCATTTTTATATGGGAGAACTGAATGCGGCAGCCAAATATACCCATCAAGCCCTGGAATCGTATTCCCTGAAAAAGGATGTTTTGGGAAAAGCCAGCTGCTTGCTGATGATGGGAAACCTGATGTACGACCAGGAAGAATATAAAAAAGCACTCGATTATTACACTGAGGCTTTCCAGGGGTTCGACCAGCAAAATCATTTGGTTGGAAAGTACAACGCTATCCTGAACATAGGTGCTTTATTGATTGAAGAAAAACGCTATCCTGAAGCCATCGAGCGGTTTGAGGAGGCCCAGGCCATGGCCCATCAGATCAACGACTTACAGGGGGTGGTCAGGTGCCTGCACAATATGGGGATGAGTTATTCTCACATGGGAGATCCACGCAATGCCCTGCAGTATTACGGTGAAGCCCTTGCCCTGGCACAGGAAAATAACTTTAAACATCTGGAGGCCAACACACTAAGCAACATGGCTGCGGTTAACAATGACCTTGGGCAATACCGACAAGCATTGAACCTTGCCTCCAGGAGCCTGGAGCTTTCAAGCGAAATCCAGTCGCTCGATGACCAGATATTTGCATATAAAAACCTCTCACTTGCCCAGGAAGGCCTGGGAAACCTCAGGCAAGCCCTTGAATACCACAAACTTTTTAAGCAATTAAATGACTCTCTCATACGTATCGAAAACCGCAGGGAAATATCTGAAGTTGAGACCCAATACCAAACAGAACGCATCAGGCAGGAAATGGAATTAAAAAATGCCTTGCTGGAAAAGCAGGACCTTGAACTGGCACAAAAGTCAGTCAGCCTGAGCCGTGAAAGGATCATACGGAATTTTATGATTGCCGGGCTCATCGTTCTGCTGCTGGCTTTACTTCATATTTTCAACAATCTGCGCGAGCGTAAAAGGATCAATGAGGTCATCATGGCGCAAAACCAGGAAATCGGAGATCAGCACGAAAAGATCACCCAACAAAAAAATATTATTGAAGAAAAGAACCAGGACTTGGTGTCCAGCATCAGGTATGCGCAAAACATTCAAAATGCCCTTCTTCCCGATGCCATCAGCCTGAAGGAAGCTTTTGAAGATTATTTTGTCATTTACGAACCCAAGGAAATTGTAAGCGGTGACTTTTACTGGTTTACCAGGCAAAACGAAACGACGCTCCTGGCGCTTGCCGATTCAACAGGTCATGGGGTTCCCGGGGCTTTTTTAAGCCTCCTGGGGATATCATTCCTGAATGAATATGTATCCAGGCGAAAATACCTCAGTCCGGCGCAAATGCTCGATGAAATGCGCCTGCACATCATCAGCTCACTCCATCAGCAGGGTACGCACAATGCCTCAAAGGATGGAATAGAAATGGCCTTGTTGGCCATTGACCATCAAAACCAAAAAATCATTTTCAGCGGCGCCAGAACCCCCATCTATATTGCCCCCAGTGGACCCATCACCCTCGAGGGGAATCCCTTGCCCGATGAAAACAAACCCCTGCATAAAATCACGGGGGATCCCATGCCCCTTTCCTTCCACCGGAAGATGAAGCCCTTCACAAATCAGTCCATTGGCCTGAATTCGGGAGACCGCGTGTATATCATGACTGACGGCTTTGGCGACCAATTCGGATCGGAAAAAAGAGAACGATTCACCAATCAGCGGGTGATGAAACTCCTTGGAGAAAATTCTGATCTTCCCATGCCTGAGCAAAAAAAGATCCTTTTAAGTTCTTTGATGGACTGGAAACAAGATTGTGAGCAGATTGACGATATCGCAATGATCGGTTTCAGAATTTAAGCCTGTTGACGGCTGTAATGAAATGCGAAAAAATGAGTCTTGCCCCTTTCCTGACAAAATGACACAAAAAAAATCTATGACTCGTTTCCCCTCACGGGAGGTAAACATTGGCAACTGCCCCCTGGGGGCATCAAACCCCATCAGGCTTCAATCCATGACCAATACTGCTGCCCTCGACATCCGGGCGACGGTGAGCCAGGCCATCCGCATTTTTGAAGCAGGTGCTGATTATGTGCGCATAAGCGCCCCGAACAGGCAGAGCGCCCTCAACCTCAAAAAGATAAAAAGCGAACTCAAAAAGGCTGGCTTTGACAAGCCCCTCATTGCAGATATCCATTTCAACCCTGATCTTGCCCTGATCGCCGCCCCCTTTGTTGAAAAGGTCAGGATCAACCCCGGAAACTACAATGGCCCTGTGCGCAAGGGGCAAACGGATGGGAGCAAGTATGATTACGAAATGGAGATTGACCAAATTAAAAATAACATTGCGCCATTATTAAAGGCCTGCAAACAATATTCCACGGCCATTCGCATTGGCACCAATTTTGGCTCGCTTTCGCAAAGAATCATTTCACGCTATGGCAATACCCCAGAAGGCATGGTGCAGTCCACCATTGAATTTCTGAAAATTTTTGAGGACCGGGGATTCTATGACACGGTGATTTCTTTAAAGGCCAGTAACCCCCTGATCATGATCCAATCCTATCTTTTAATGGTTGATCGCATGATGGCTGAAGGGATGAACTACCCCTTGCACCTGGGGGTTACAGAAGCAGGGGAAGGAGAAAACGGAAGGATCAAATCCACACTGGGAATCAGCACCCTTTTGCAGGCAGGCATTGGCGACACCCTGCGGGTAAGCCTTTCTGAGGCTCCTGAAGCGGAGGTCCCTGTTGCAAGAAAAATTGCTGAGCCTTTCCAGAAAAAATTTTCGGCTCCTTCAATTCCTTCAAGACCTTTCACTACGCAACCTCTTGATTGGCAAAATGAAAACCCTCCCTCCCTCCCCTGCGGCCTTAAAGCCATGGTTATACAAACATCCCCTGAAGTATTCAGGAGGGAAATCCACTTTCACCCCGGGCCTTTCCCCGATCGTCTTCCTCACGAGCAGAAAAATCGGCCTGACCTGATTTTTTTCCTGAAGGAGAATGATGCAAATACTCCGGAAAGCAAAGCGACAAATAAGGATCGGGTCTTGAATACCATTACAGGAGAAGATTATCCTATCCTTAAGGCAAGCTGGATTTCCAAGGGCAATTACCGGTTTGATTCCGCATTTAACTTTATTTTCCTGGACAAAAAGCCCGATAAGGGTTTTCTTTTAAAACTTAAAGGAATCCCCGGCCTCATTATCCTTTTTAGTGGTGAAAATGAAAAACCTGCGGTAGGCATCCTGGCTTTATGGCATCAGTTGAAGAACCTGGGTATATCAGCCGCCTTGCTTCCGCGCATGACCTACCACGAAAAAGACCCTGAAGACTTCCTGCTTCAGCTCACTTCTGATTGGGGCAGGTTGCTCCTGGAAAGGAAGATCCATGGCCTTTGGGTAGAAAACCAAAGACTGCCTGCACACACCCTCCACGAGCTTTGTTTCGGCTTATTGCAAGCTACAGGGCTACGGATCACCAAAACCGAATTTATTTCCTGCCCTACTTGTGCACGCACCTCCTTTGACCTGCTGAATGTCCTTCAGGAAGTAAAGGCAAAAACCAGCCATTTGCCTGGTTTGAAAATTGCCGTAATGGGCTGCGTGGTGAACGGACCCGGTGAAATGGCCGATGCCGATTATGGTATCATGGGTGCCGGCCAGGGAAAAGTGCACATTTTCAGGGGGAGCCGGCCCATACTGAAAAACATACCCCAGGGTCAGGCAGCAGCAACCCTACTTGATATAATCAATAAGATGAATCTCACCAAATTGAAATAAATATCAGGCAAATGGTGGCCTGATGTTTCGATCAATAATCATCGTATATTTGCATTGTTTTTTATCCATTCTCTACCATGAATATCCTGATTGCGGGCGATAGCGAAACTGCCTTACATTTGGCCAGATTGCTCGCGAATGAAAAACACAACGTCTCGCTCATTTGTCCCAACAAAGAATTGCTGAAGGTAATAGAGGTGCACGCCGACCTCATGACCTTTGTGGGAGACTCCACCTCCCTGCAAATGCTCCAGGAAGTAAACCCGAAACATATTGACCTGCTGGTCAGCGTCCACCACGATGGCCGCATGAACCTGCTGACAGCCATTATGGGTAAAAAACTTGGGGTCAGAAAATGCATCGCCAAACTGCACGAAGTTGAGTCGCTCACTACCGAATACAAGGAATTCTGCAAAAGCCTTGGCATTGATTTCCTGGTGTCCCCCGAAAAAATTGCTGTCAAGGAAATCGTCAACCTGCTGAACAATACTGCAGCCACCGAGATCTTCGACTTCTCTGATAACCAGTTATCGCTGATGCTTGTAAAACTGGAGAAGGATGCCCCTGTGCTGGGAAAATCCCTCACGGACATTGCCAGAGAAGACTCCAATCTTGACTTCAGGGCAGTAGCCATCCACCGTCGCTCCAGAACCATTATCCCCAAAGGCGATGATGAGTTCCAGGAAGGCGACATGGCCTATGTGGTCACCAAGCCTGATGGTATTGAGAAACTCCTCTCCCTGGGCGGGAAAACACGCTTTGAAATTTTCAACGTCATGATCGTTGGCGGAGGTGCCGTGGGGAAAATGACTGCAGCAGCACTTGAAAAAAGATTCAACATTACCCTTTTCGAACTGGATCACGAACGCTGCCAGGAACTTTCCGATTATCTCTCCGACACCCTGATCATCAACGGCGACGCAAGGGATGTAACCCTGCTGGAAGATGAAAAGATCAGCGCAATGGATGCCTTTGTGGCCGTTACCAACAACTCGGAGACCAACATCCTGACTTGCATGCTTGCCCGCAAGTTTGGGGTCAAGAAAACAATCGCCCTGGTGGAAAACCTCGATTTCATTGACATCTCCCAAAACATCGGCATTGATACAATTATCAATAAAAAGCTGGCCACAGCAAGCTACATCATCCGGTTTACCATGTCGGCTGAGGTTATTTCAACCAAATGCCTCACAGGCATTGATGCTGAAGTCTTCGAGTTTATTGCTAAGCCCCACTCTCCCGTGACCAAAAAGCCTATCCGTAAACTCAGGTTTCCTGACAAGGCCGTTATCGGTGGAATCATCCGAAACGGAAAGGGATATATTGCCAGGGGGGACATCCAGATTGAAGCCGGCGACAAAGTTGTTGTCTTTGCCTTACCCCAGGCTTTCCACCTGGTAGATAAAATGTTCAGGGATTAAAACATTTCTATGGCCGTCAAGTCCGATATCAATATCCGGATGATTTCCAAATTTACCGGTATCCTGCTGATGATACTGACCTTTTTTATGGCCATTTCGGCCATTTGGTCATGGTATTATAAAGAAACTGAAGCCCTCAGAGCCATCCTGATGGCGAGCGGGATTACTTTCTTTTCCGGCCTGGCCCTGTTTTTAATCACGCGAAAAAGTGATCACCGCAACATCGGGAAAAAAGAAGGCTATTTTATCGTTACCCTTACCTGGCTAAGTATCTCTGCCTTCGGTGCCCTGCCCTTCTACCTTTATCATACCATCCCTTCATACACCGATGCTTTCTTCGAAACCATTTCAGGTTTCACTACCACGGGAGCCACCGTAATCATCGATATTGAAGGAGTTTCTAAGGGCTTATTATTCTGGCGCAGCATGACCCACTGGCTCGGGGGAATGGGAATTATTGTCCTGACCCTGGCCATCCTGCCGGTCCTTGGGGTGGGAGGCATGCAGCTCTTTGTGGCTGAGGCCCCGGGAACCACACCCAGCCGCTTGCACCCCCGAATCGCCGAAACCGCCAAACGCCTCTGGGGCATTTACTTCATGCTTACCGCCGCCCAGACAATCCTCCTGATGCTTGGCGACATGAGCCTTTTCGACGCCCTGAACCATGCTTTCAGCACAATGGGCACCGGCGGTTTCTCTACAAAAAACAACAGCGCAATAGGGTTTTCACCCTATATTCAGTATGTCCTGATTTTTTTCATGATCATGGCTGGCACAAATTTCTCCCTTCATTATTTTGTCCTCAAAGGACAACTGGGAAAGGTTTTAAAAAACGAGGAATTCAGGTTCTATCTAAGTATCATGGGTATTTTTACTCTGGTAATTGCTAGCGTGATCTTTCTTTCCAGCCAATTTGGATTTGAAAAAGCCTTCCGCGACAGCCTCTTCCAGGTGGTATCCATTGTCACCACAACAGGCTTTGTATCTGCCGATTACCTCCAATGGGAAGGCTCGCTTTGGTTCCTTATTTTCCTGCTTATGTTTGCAGGAGGATGCATTGGCTCCACAGGTGGGGGGATAAAAATGATCCGCCACCTGGTGCTGCTCAAAAATGTCAGGCTCGAGTTCAAACGCCTTATTCACCCTATGGCGGTCATCCCGGTCAGAGTCAATGGCAAAACCATCCCCACTGAGATTATCCATAACTTCCTCGCTTTTTTCATGATTTACATGCTTGCCATCGCCGTTGGATCGGCCGTCATGGCCATTATCGGCCTCGATTTCATGTCGGCTGTCGGTGCCACTGTTGCTACATTGGGGAATGTGGGCCCGGGAATCGGAAGCGTTGGATCAATATATAACTATGCCCATGTGCCTTACGCGGGCAAATGGGTCCTCAGCTTCCTAATGCTCCTGGGCAGGCTGGAGCTCTTTACAGTGCTTTTGCTCCTCTCGCCAAGCTTCTATAAAAAGTAAAGCCTTTCTTAGCCTTTTCCCCTTGTTTTGAGTTTTGAGGCTTGAGGCATGCCCTCCAATGAAAATTGTCCTTATATTTGCCCAGCAAGCACATCCCCCATGCTAAGCATTTGTATCCCTGTTTTTAACTACGATGTCAGGCCCCTGGTGAGAGACCTGCACTGCCAGGCCTTTTCCTTAAATGCCCCTGCAGAAATCCTGATCCTGGATGATGCCTCCGACCTTGAATATCAGATCATTAACAGGGAGTTATTGGAACTTGAAGGGGTTAAATATGAAGAGCTTTCGCTCAATGCTGGACGCAGCCGCATCCGTAACCTCCTTACAAAAAAGGCAAGATTCCCCTGGATCATTTTCATGGATTGTGATTCGGCAACACCCGATGAACATTACCTGAAACGCTACCTCGACGAGACGGATGAGATCAGTGTGGTATGCGGTGGAAGAACTTATTTGCCCGAACCACCCCATGACAATACCTATCTGCACTGGCTGTACGGCAACAGGCGTGAGGTAAGAAACGCCGCCAAAAGAAGCGTCAACCCCCACCTCTCCTTCATGACCAACAACTTTATGATCCCAAAAAGTATCCTCCAGCGTATCCCCTTCAATGAAAACATCAAAGGGTATGGCCACGAGGACACCCTCCTGGGCTATGAGCTGATGAAAAACAAGGTCCCCGTCAAGCATATCGACAATCCACTCCTGCATATTGGCCTGCAGGACAACAGGGATTTCCTCGATAAAAGCCGCGAAGGAGTAAAAAACCTGGCTTTCATCAATAATTACCTTGACAACGGTGCTGACCTGGCTAAAATGGTACGCCTGCTCAAAGCGTACAGGATATTGAGGCGCTTTGGCTTGTGCGGCCCCTTTGCCTCAACCTTCGAATGGATCCGAAAACCCCTGGAAGCTAATTTAATGGGAAAGAAGCCTAAGCTCCAATACTTTGACCTCTATAAACTGGGATATTTTTGCCTCAACCGCCACCAGGCCTGAACCTTCTGACACCTCCACGGAATTTCGGGACAGCCATCCCCCTCAAAAACAATACGGGCATTAGCCGATGTAGGTCTCCAAAACCCGCGCAGCGGTTTTTGGCACATAGCTGAGCTGCCTTATTTCGGCCGGCACCAGTACCACCTCTCCCTGCTTAACAGTCTCTCTTCCACCGGGATATTCCAGCTCAAACGCCCCTTCGAGGCACACCAGCACAATGAAGGAATTCACTAAGAAGTAGTCCATTTCGAGCTTACGGTCGAAGGTCAGCAAATTGGTGGTGAAATGCTTGTCGCGCACAAGCGTGACCGAACCATTGGGCACAGGCTCATAATCAATTGTAAATTCCTCAGCCTTTTTTAGGTCGAGGGCCTCCAGCGAGCGTTCAATGTGCAGCTCACGGGGCTTCCCATCGGTTCCGGGGCGGTCCCAGTCGTACAGACGATAAGTGACATCACTGGCTTGCTGAATCTCGCAAAGGGTGATTCCGGCCCCGATGGCATGCACCTTCCCGGCAGGCAAAAACAGCACATCACCCCTTCTCACAGGCCTGGCAACCATGATGTCGCGAAGGCTATTCTGCTCAATATGCCTCAGTACGGCTTCCCGATCCAAATCACGGTTAAACCCGGAAATGATTTCAGCACCCGGCTCTGCATCAATAACATACCACATCTCCGTCTTGCCATATGAGCCATGCAACTTCTTTCCAAGGATATCGTCGGGATGTACCTGCACCGAAAGAAAATCGTTGGTGTCGATAAACTTCACAAGCAGGGGAAACTCCTCGCCAAACTGATCGAAGAGGTCATCGCCGACCAAATCGCCCATATAAACCTCAATGACTTCCGACAAGCTGTTCCCGCTCAGAAAACCATTATCGACCACCGAGCTTTCATTGGCAAAGGCAAACAACTCCCACGACTCGCCGCAGTTGGGCAAAGGCGAAAAGTCCTTGTCAAGCAATTTTTTCAGGCGTATACCGCCCCAAACCTTGTCTTTAAAGACCGGTTTAAATTTTAAGGGATATAGTTTCTGCATCTGTTAAACGAAAAATCAGGGCAGGCTTATTTGGGCCACTGCACCTCTTCCTGTTCATCGAAGCCGACGGCCCAGCTTACCTGTACCATCACGCCTTCATCAAAAATAAAATCAACCTGGGCATCAAAAAACGAAACACGACGCTCTTCCCACTCTTCTTCATTTTCAGCCTCATAATCGGTAAAGCCATGTTCCTTCATCAGCGCAACGGCCTGTTTTTCCGTTAGCCCAAAAACCTTTTTTCCAAACAAGGTGGCATCTTGGTGATCGGTTTCAAAGTTGGTGCAGCGATCGTCAAATTCCTTCTCAAAATACACCGCATGGCCCTTGTCCCAGTAACTCCATACCTCGACTTCTGAAAAATCCTCATCGCCTTCTATGGTCTCTACTTCCTGGGGCTCGCCAATAAGGGCTTTCACTTCTTTTTTGGTGGCGCCAAACTTAAGGTTCCCAAAGCCTATCAAGGGCTTAATGATCAGGTCTTCTTTCATTTTTTCTGCTTTTTATGGAAATCAAAAACGGGGGTTTACAGCAAATATATGATTTATTTATTTTCCCCGCTTAACTTATCTTTAAAAATCAACTTATTTCAGGGGCGAATTTGCTTCCCTGGCCATTTGATTGTAAACGAGCCTGTCCAACAGGCTCGGAAACAGCTTGTTGAGCAGGATGATCAGTTTGCCCTCGCGGGTCAGGACCAGCACACGTTTCCTTTTTTTTACCGCATTCATAATATGCCAGGCTGCCATTTCTGCCGACATCATCTTGTCTTCGGCCCTGGGCGACTCGCCCTGTGGGGAGCCATCATGCGAAAGGGCGGTTTTTCTAATGTTGCTGCTCGTAAAACCCGGGCTGGCAACCAGCACATGCAGACCCTTTTTCAGGTTCTCTATACGAAGGGTCTCCAGGAAGCCCCGCACTGCAAATTTTGAGGCAGAATATCCGGTGCGGGCGGGCAGCCCGTTATGCCCTGCAATGGAAGAGATCCCTACCAGGCTACCCCCTGAGGCCAGCAAATAGGGCAAGGCATATTTGGTGGTATAAACCGTCCCCCAGAAATTCACCTGCATCAGCCGTTCCAGAACCGACAGATCCACCTCTTCAAACAAAGCACGCATGGATAAGCCTGCATTGTTGATCAGCACATCAATGCCCCCAAACGCTTGTACGGCTGCCTCAACAAGCCTCTCACAATCCTCTTTTTGAGTGACATCGGCCCGCACCACCAGGAACTGCCCCTTGGGAGCGCCGCCCAGAGCGGCCGTTTCCTCAAGACCCTCAAGGTTTCGCGCCGACATTACAACCTTCATCCCGCGGCCCAATCCCTCCAGCGCCAGGGCCCTCCCAATCCCTGACGAGGCCCCCGTGACCACCATAATTTTTCCCTTCATCCTATGGTCTTTTTTTGATTTCCCTGACACAAGTATGAGTTTTTTTTAATCCCTGATCCTTTACTGGTACGAAAAATAAGCGTAATAAATAAATTTACATATATTACAGCGGATAAATCTTTTATTTTTGCAAATATCATAAAATTCTTCAATAGAAAAGTCCTCTGTATGCAACTCATAGAAGTGAACACCCCCAAGACAGTTAAAGAATTCCTTCAGGTGCCCCGGTTCATTTACCAAAACGATGCCAACTGGATCAGCCATCTCGATCAGGATATTGAAGCAGTCTTTGACCCCAATAAAAATAAGTACTTCCAACTGGGGGAAGCCATTCGCTGGGTGCTGAAAGATAAGGATGGGCAGCTAATTGGCCGGGTGGCTGCTTTTGTCCACCCCGAGTTTTCCTCTATTTTCAACCAGCCTACGGGGGGTATGGGCTTTTTTGAGTGTATCGACCATCAGCAAGCTGCCAATGTCCTGTTCGAGGCTTGCAAGGCCTGGCTCGTCAATAAGGGAATGGAAGCCATGGACGGGCCCATCAATTTTGGCGAGAAAGACCGTTTCTGGGGCCTCCTGGTCGAGGGTTTTGAACACCAGCCCATCTACACAATCAATTACAACCCACCGTATTACAAGGCTTTATTCGAAAACTACGGGTTCCGGAAGTTCTATAATCAGAATGTCTATTACCTGAGTGTCTCCAAGGACCTTCCACAAATCCTCCAAAAGAAATACGATCGCCTGGTCACCACCCAGGGATACCGCTTTGGCCATTTGGAACTGGACAAGGTGGAAAAGTACGCTGAAGATTTTCAAACCATTTACAATGAAGCCTGGGCCCATACACACAAGTTCTTTAAACCCATCAGCAAAGATGCCGCCCTCAGTATCTTCGAAAGCATCAAAAGCGTGGTGGATGAGAAGCTGATCATTTTTGCCTATCATTACGAAAGGCCGGTGGCTTTCTTTGTGGGTATTCCCGAACTCAACCAGGTTTTTAAATATGTAAATGGCCGCCTCGACCTCCGGGGTAAGCTGAAATTCCTCTTTTACCGCTGGCGCGGAAAGCTCAACCAGATCAGCGGGTTGGTATTCGGCATCGTTCCCGAATACCGTAACAAAGGCATCGATGCAGCCCTGATCATGACCATGAAAAATTACATCCTCAGCAATAAGAAGCGGAAATACAAAGGCGCTTACATGGCCTGGATCGGCGAGTTCAACCCCAAAATGGTCAGCATTGCCGAACATATCGGGTCAGAAAAAGTATTCCTGCTGAGCACCTACAGGCTCCTTTTCGACCCAAATGCAATCTTCGAACCACACCCTATCCTTGACTAATTTGATTTCCAAGAGGTTTTGAAATTGCCCGCAAAAAATCTCCTTCAGGCAAAAAAAACATTTTGTTTTTAAAGAATAGAACGTATCTTTGCACTCTTAAAAAAACGAGCCCTTTCAGGGCTGATGTTCTTTAAATTTTCTCAGTGATTGACTTGGTAGCTCAGTTGGTAGAGC
>LSQX01042592.1_pt1 | contig 13306 bp, 11 predicted proteins | sample 654561 | NCBI WGS metagenome assembly LSQX01 (sample SAMN04489861, study PRJNA283612) | anaerobic digester metagenome | isolation source: 4 biogas reactors fed with cattle manure at either 37C or 55C with and... | place: Denmark: Kongens Lyngby | collected 2014 | reverse complement strand
ATTTCTCATGAGAAAGCCAGCACTGCGGGCATTATCATGGTTTGACAGGAAGGGTGCATCAATTGCTTCGCTGTTAACATTCTTGATGGTATCTTTCCATTTATACATCTCTTCGACCAGAATCTTACCCTTCTGCGTGTTCAGGCTCTTTACAATCGTCCCATCAACCTGGGAAAAGGGAAAGTTAAAAAAGCTGTCAATGCCGCTTAAATAGTAATCAGCAATGCTCAATGATGTGGTCCAGGCTTCCCCGACAAAATACGCATCAGCCTTGTATTCCTTGACGCTGTCATTCAGCCATTTCATGAACTCGGTGTTTTTTGTGTCATTTCCGGTGTAGTAGCTGGTTACAGCGTCAAGCCTGAAGCCATCCACACCACGATCTATCCAGAATTTTGCGATATTCAAAATTTCTGAACGAACGGCCTCATTATCCAGATTCAAGTCGGGCATATCGGGTGAAAAACGCGCCTCATAATAATATTGATCCGTAATTTTTGTATATCCGCTTCCTTTATACTCGGTGATAAAATTGTAGTAGCGGGTGTATTCGTTTTCTTCCTCATCCCACAGGCCTTCCACCGCTTTTCGAAACCACGGCATCATGTCGGAGGTGTGGTTCACCACCAGGTCAATAATTACCTTGATATCCCGTTTGTCCGTTTCCTGCATTAGCTCGTCAAAGTCATCCATGGTGCCATATTGTGGATCTATCGCATAATAATCGGTGATATTATATTTGTGATAGGATGGGGAGGGCATAATGGGCATCAGCCATATTCCGTCTGCACCAAGATCCTTACTGATGTAGTCCAGCTTACTGGTTACTCCTTTTAAATCGCCAATACCATCCCCATCCGAGTCGTAAAAACTGCGCACAAAAATTTCATAGTAATTGCGATAATTGTCTGATTGTTTCGCAGTGCCCTTACCCGAGCAGGAGCTAAAAAGAATCGCTGTACAAATGATGATAATAGTTAAGCGTGCTTTCATACCCTATCCTTTAACTCCACCGGCTGTAACACCCTCCACATAGTATTTCTGCATTTTAATGAAAAGCAGTGTAATGGGGATGGAAATCAGCACAGCACCTGCGCAGAATTGTGTGAAGTATTGATAGATGTTTTCCCTTGTCAGCATCTGCCACAGCCCAAGGGCAATGGTATAGTTGTTATAGTTATCCTTCATGATGACACTGACAAAGATGAAATCAAGCCACGGAGCCATAAACGCCATTAATGTGGTATAAATGACAATGGGCCTGGACAGTGGAAGGATGATCTTCCAAAAGACCATGTTTTGGGAGGCTCCGTCGATGGTTGCGGCTTCGTCCAGCGATTTGGGTATCGTGTCGAAAAATCCCTTGGCGATGTAATAGCTCAGCCCCGCACCACCTGAATAGATTAAAACAAGGGACACAAGGGATTGGGCCAACCCCATGGCTTTGAGCAGAAAATAGATGGCGATCATGGACATAAAGCCCGGGAACATCCCCAGGATCAATCCGATATTCATCAAGGTCTTTCTTGCTTTAAAGCGTAACCGGCTGAGTGAATAACTGGTCATCAGGTTTAAAATAGTTGTGATGATACAGCTGAATACGGCGACGACGAAGGTGTTCATAAACCAGCGGGGATAGTTGAACAGCTCGGTCTGCGTAAAAAGCCTGGTATAGTTGCTGAAGGTATATTCCTTTGGAAATATATAAGGAGTCCATGCACCCGGTTCCGCCCGAAATGATGTGATCAGAAGCCATATGATTGGCAATATCCATATCACCGACAGTATTGTTAAAACAATATAGATGATGGTATTGGCAACGCTGCTGCGTTTAATCTTACCTGCTTTCATTGGAACATACCCTCCTTTTTAACAGAGCTGGAGGAATTGTAAACAATCAACGAAATAACCGCTGAGATGACAAAGATGATAATGCCTATCGTTGAGGCCAGGTTGTAATCCTGGAAATTGACAGTCAGCTTATAAAGCCATGTAACAAGAAGGTCTGTTTTCCCTGCCTGATAATAATCCAGGGCCAGGGGGTTCCCTCCGCTTAAAAGGTAAATGACATTAAAGTTATTCAGGTTTGATACAAACTGCGTGATAAGATACGGGGTTGTTACAAACAGCATGTACGGAAGGGTTATTTTCGTAAATGTCTTAACGGGCCCCGCACCGTCTATTGTGGCACTTTCATATAATTCAGCAGGAATATTCATCAAAATTCCGCTTGTAATCAGCATCGTGTAGGGCACACCTACCCATATGTTTACAATGATAACCGTAACCTTTGCAATTATTGCATCGGACAGGAATTTAACAGGCGCTATCCCCAGGTAACCCAACAGAATGTTGGCAGCCCCCCTGTCATCGAGCAGCCTGGACATCAGAAGCAGCGTAACAAACTGGGGCACCGCAATGGTGATAACAAATATTGTACGCCACATTTTTTTCAGCTTAATTCCGCTTTTGTTAATCATGATGGCCAGCAACATGCCTAGAATATAATTTGAAAAGGTTGCAAAAAACGCCCAAATAATGGTCCATGAGAAAACACCCTTAAAGGTGGTAGCCAGGATGCCGCTGCCGCTTAATATTTTACTGAAATTCTCCAACCCCACCCATGTAAACAAAGAACCGGGCGGCTGATGGTTTTTATCATAATTCGTAAAGGCGATCAAAATCATAAAAATCAAGGGTAATACCGTAAAAAAGACCACACCCAGTGTGGGCAGGGACAAGAAGGTTACATGCAGCTTTTTGTCCAGTAGCTCCCGGGTATCGTCAACAATTGAGTTCAGCTTTTTACCCTCTTTTTTAAGCTGCTGATTATGATAAGCCACACGAATATTGGCAAAATATACTGATAGAATGACAATGCTTATGGCAATGGTCAGTACTGAAAAAAGCAGGATCAGCATGGAATTGTCACCCTGCACATATCTGTAAATCTGATCGACTTCATCCCATATTTGCCTTTTTTCCGCGATGCCCAGCGTAGGGAACAGCTGTAGCTGACCCCAGCCAAAAGAAACCATATAGACGATATAGAATAATTGCAGGGCTAAAAACCCAAGGCCGCGGATGACTTGGCCGCGAAGCAAACAGCCAGAACCCATGAAGAAATAGGATAGCTTGGTGGGAAGATCACCTTTGAAAAAGGTAGTAAAAAAGTACTTTATCCCATTGATAATGCTTTTAAACAAAGAAACAATGGATTTGCCTGTTTTAGAAATAAAAGCAACGAAATTCCGGCGAAAATTTTTGACGCTCTGCAAAATACGAACGATTACTTTCTTATACCAGGGCAGTGTTACATAATCGATATATTGCATTACACTCACATCCAATTCATTCATATACTATGACCCAACTCATTTGAAAGCTGCCCGCCGGCTGATGCTGTGATAAAAACAGCTGAGGGTGGCAGTTGCCACCCTCAGCCACGGTTCATATTAACCGCCAACGATTTGAGCAACCATTGCATCAAGCATTTCCTTGATGGATTTGGAATAATCCTTTGCTTCCATTGCGGTTCCAAATGCTTCTGCAGGTGACCAGTAAGAGCCTAAAACATCTTTCTGTGAGGTGGCATGCTGGTTTTGCTCTGCCAGTGCCGCCAAAGCAATATTCGCTTTTACCTTATCACTGGAAGCAGCCTTGATATTGGATGGCCCCATGGCACGAGTCTCAAAACGGGTAACCTGGTTTTGCTCATTGGTGAGCCATTCGCCAAGGTTCATGGCATCCACGGGGGATTTCGTCTGGCTGTTAATACCTACAAGCTTGTAGCCTGCAAAACTGCCCATTTGTACTTGTTCAGAACCCAGCGTGAATGTCGGTAATTTAGTTGCTGCATAGTTATCACCCAAAATGGTTTTAATGTCTTCCGCATTCCAGGTGCCGCTGACACCAGCTGCTATTTCGCCGCCGATTCCGCCCTTTAATACGGCGTCATCGCCTGTTAAAAATGCCGGATGAGCTGTGAAGGCTTTAATCGCTTCGCCTGCTTTTACGCCTTTTTCGTTGTTAAAATCACACTGTTGTTTTCCGTCTTTGTCAACGGTCAAGGTTCCGCCTGCACCCAGGAAGAAAGAAGCGATATACCATCCGTTTGATACATCCATGAATACTTTCTTGCCCTTGGCTTTGGCAACTTCAAGCATCTTGTCAAGAGATTTGACATCATCTGCTGTAAAGACGCTCTTGTCATAATACATAAAGTATCCATTGTCGGCTGTTTCAGGATATGCATATAGTTTTCCATCAACCGTGGAGGCTTCAATGGAACCAGCCATGTTTTCCGCTGTAATCTTGTCTTTGTTGCGCGTGATCTCGTATAGAGCACCGGCATTCACCAAATCCTTGATTTGGTCATTTGCGAATGCAAATACGTCAGCTGCTGCAGCCGGATCTTCAAGAACCTTTGTTTTTGCATCGGCTTCACTGACAACACCAAATGAAATGTCATAGATCTTGTCAGGGTTTGCTGCCTTAAACCCATCTACCATCGTGGCCAGCATAGCCTGATCTTCCTGAGAACCCCATACCTTCAGAGTAACTGTTTGCTTTGGGACTGCGGTGGGAGTATTTTCCGGAGTTTTGGTGCCCGGAGTCGGGGGAGTCGTTGTTCCACAACCGGTAAACACCGCTGTAATCATTAGTACTGACAACAGGATTGCCAAAAACTTTTTCATAACACAACCTCTTTCTTTTATTTTTTATTAAGCAGTTCATCTGCTAACAAACTATGAATAGAATGACCTTTTATCAGTTCCGTTCCTAAAATAATATTTTGCGAAACCATATCATATTCAATATTTTGAATCAGCAGCTCCACACTTGTCATGGCAATTTCACAAGATGGCTGCTTCACGGTTGCCAATGTGGGATGGTAATATTCCGTAGCTTCAATGCCATCAAAACCGATGATCGAAATGTCGCCCGGTACGGACAGGCCGTTGTCAAATATGGCTTTAGCCGCTCCGATAGCCATCACATCCGACATGGCAAATATTGCTGAATATTTATTCTTTCCAGATTGTAGTGAATTATTTACTGCCGCATATGCATCTTCATATGTAAATTTAGACTGAATAAAAAGTGCTTCGTTGAATTCGAAACCATGCTTATGATAGCTTTCCAAAGCGCCCTTATACCTTTTGTAGATGGAGTCTGTGTCTAGCAGCTGGCCGCCAAGAATCGCGATTTTTCGATGACCCATCTCAAACAGGTAATCTACTGCTGTTTCTGCGGCTTCCTTATCATCGATACAAACACTGGAAACATTGTTTAAATTCAACCCTTCCGCTGACATCGTGGAAAACACACAAGGCACATCTATTTCTTTGAGCCTGTCGGTTTTCAGCGAGGGGCTGCCGCCTAAAAATATCACACCGACAGCCTTTCTTTCCGATATCAACCGGAAAGCAGTATCCACTTCGTTTTCGTTCTCATCAATAAAATGTAGCAGTGGGATGTATTTTGTCTTGATGATTTCAGATTGAATCTTTTCAATAATCTGCCCGAAAAACTGGCTGTGCATCCCTTTTACGATAATACAGATGATATTTGAACTGATCTGTTTCAAATTCTTTGCATTTGCATTCGGAAAATAGCCAAACTCATCGATCACAGCCAATACTTTTTGCCTGGTTTCTTTGTTCACATCCGGCATATTGTTAATCACGCGAGAAACAGTACTGACAGAAACCTGCGCGAGCTTCGATATTTCTTTGATCGTTGGGTTTGCCATTCGGTTTGCCTCCTTTTTTGGACATAATACATAATGAAATCGTTACCGGTAACGTTACCATATGTACAATTTGATTATAATGCCTGCCATTTTCTTTGTCAATACAAATTTATTGAGGCCATCAAAAAGACCTTGAAATTTTCAATTTACCCAAAGGAAATATATGATATAATTCATTGTTAAGAGACTGGGAATATGAACAAGCTTTAGTAGAGCTAAAAAGGTTAGTTTGTGGGTAGGGTTGCAACTAAAACTCAACTGAACCTCACAAAAACATACCAGGGGAGGAAAATCAATGGATAAGCTGATCAAACAGTATTTTTTATCACCAGCAGCAGGAAAAAGGTTAATCGCAAAATCCTTTTTACGCATTCCGTCCGTAGCTGCAGCCTTGGAGAACAGGACGATTGTGGTTATTGCAGGAACAACCAATGGATATATTGTTGAGGAAATCTTTAATATAAAAAGTCAGGATTCACAGTTCACTAAAAATCGGTTTTTCAGGGGGATATCCTTACCTCCAAAGTATGTTATTTCAGATGCTGGCAGGTTGAATGATGATAATGAATTTCCCGGAGACGTCGTTATTGTAAATGGGAAATGGGACCCCGGAAAGACGATCTTTGACGTTACCGATAGCTTGCAGGAAGGCGATATCATCGTAAAAGGCGCTAACGCAATCAATTTAAAAAGCAAACAGGCAGCTATTTATATTGGTCATCCAAAAGCAGGCACTATCATTGCTGCCCTCCAGGCAGTGATGGGAAGAAGAGTTGAACTGTATTTACCCATTGGCCTGGAAAAAAGAATAGACGGGGATATCAATGATATCGCCAGAAGGCTGAATTCACCGGGTGCAAAGGGGTTCAGGTATTTCCCGGTCTGTGGAAATATCCTCACGGAACTGGAAGCCATTCATATTTTAACCGGTGCTGAAGCAGAACTTGTTGCCGGCGGAGGAGTCTGCGGAGCGGAGGGAAGCTGCTGGATTGCTGTTTCCGGAAATGAAGAGCAGCTAAAGGAAGCAGATATAATTATGAAAGCGGTGACCGGCGAACCGGGTTTTATCATATAACGTGGTGTTGGCCTGCCACACTTCGCGGGGTGAGGTTTCCTGCTTTTTACTGAAAGAAAAGATTATCAATATGGAGGGGCGGGAAATGTTTTCGATTGACTATGCAACTGAACAGGATCGCGACTTTTGGCACACGCTGGATGAATACATTTCTGATGATGAGTTAACTTTAAAAATCAGGGATCAACGGTGCTACATCATCAAGGATGATGATCGTCCGGTGGGCGTCATGCGCTACAATCTTTTTTGGGATCTGATTCCGTTTCTTACCATGATTCATTTTGAACAATCTTACCAGGGTAAGGGGTTTGGAACCAAAGCGATGATTCATTGGGAAAATGAAATGCGTCAATTGGGTCATCAAATTGCAATGACATCAACGATGGTTGAAGAGACGTCACAGCATTTCTACCGTAAACTGGGCTACAAGGATTGCGGTTGTCTGATTAAAGATTTCCCTCCCTATGTTGAAACGATGGAAATGTTCATGATGAAACAGCTGTGAAGCGAGGTGCTTTATGAGTGAAAAAACAAGATGCAAATGGGCGGGAAATATCCCCATATACATAGACTATCATGACAACGAATGGGGACGGCCTGTGCATGATGATATGAAGCTGTTTGAAATGTTTATTCTGGAAGGCATGCAGGCAGGTCTTGCATGGATAACGGTATTGAATAAGAGAGAAGCATTCAGATTGGCTTTTGATGGGTTTGACCCGAAGAAGGTGGCCCTATATGATGATACGAAGTTTCAGCAGCTTATGGCAAACGAAAAAATTATCAGAAACCGATTGAAAATTCATGCTGCTGTGAACAATGCCAGGCTGTTTTTAATGGTTGCAGAAGAATACAGCAGCTTCGATAAATTCTTATGGGGATATGTAAATGACACTCCTATCACAGGCCATTGGCAGAAACACGAAGATATGCCCGTTAGCACTCCACTTTCCGATAAGATCAGCAAAGACCTGAAAAAAATGGGTTTTAAGTTTGTCGGCTCGACCATCATTTATTCGTTTATGCAAGCTATCGGTATGGTTAATGACCATACCACGGATTGTTTTGTTTACAAGGAACTGTTGTAAAAAATAAGGGGGGATTAGTATGCCATTCGTGAAGGTTGAGATTTTTTCCGGTAAGTCAAAGGAGTATAAGAAGAAATTGCTGGACTCCATTCATGACGCATTGGTAGAAGCCTTCAAAATTCCTGAAGATGACAGGATGCAAAGGCTCTATGAGCTTGAGCCTGAAAACTTCGAAACCGTTCCAGGAAAGACTGAAAACTTTACGATGATTGAGTTAACTGTTTTTCCCGGGAGAAGCCTGGAGGCCAAGAGAAAGCTCTATTCAACGATAGTAAAAAATCTGGGGGAGTCTCTTTCTATAGCCCCTTCCGATGTGTTTATTGTCATCAATGAGCCACCGCTTGAAAACTGGGGGATACGTGGTGGGAAAGCAGCAATCGATATTGATTTGGGTTTTAAAATAGATGTGTAAAAACTGGGAGCCGCATATCGAAGCTTTACAAAAAATCATTATTCTGACTAAACCGCTTCATGGAACACAATAAGGAAAAAGAAAGCATTCTATAATAAGATAAAGAGCTGCCTCGGAGGGCAACTCTTTATACGATTCAATTTTACTATTCAGACAGAAGACCCGCCATCAAGTAAACCAGCGGAGAATTCCAGTATATCGTTATCTCGTTGCAGGAGTAGCTTTGTAAGTTATCGACATAGCACTTCGCCGGAGGCTTACCCTCCAGGACATTCTGGGCATAGGGATCTTCCAGGTTGGAGTTCGCGCCTCCCACCAGCATACCTTTCATGGTAGTTCCAAGGGCAATGGAGGGGCGGTGGTGTGTACCGTTTGGTGTCAGAGTTCCATAGCCTGTAACAAAGCAGTATGAAGTGGAATTGGCACCAAGCAGATAATCCATTTGCTTCTTTGCCAGGTCATCTTTGTTTTCGGAAAACCTGCCTGCCATCAATAGGACCATTCCGTTGTTGGCCAGTGTCATGTTGCTTCCCCATGGATATACATCCCCCATGGAAGAAAAATACCCGTCTGCCTTAATGTTTTTCTCTACAGAAGCAAGGTATGTATTAAATTTATCCTGAATCTTGTTTTTCAGGGTCGCATCGGTTTTCTCGGAAGTGAGGTATGCATAACAGCCATACAGTGAAACTGCCTGCCAGCCCAAGCCGTTATCCAGGGATGTCATATCCAATGCTTTCAGTTTTTCATGATAGCTGGAGTCACCGGTCGTTTTATACAGCTCGCTTAAAGCCCAGAAAACCTCGTCCGGTGAATTTTCATCACCATATTCACCTGTGGATACATCCTTTGGGTTTTTAAAGCCGCTCTTGTTTGCATTGCTTTCCAGGTAGGAGAGGGCGGTTTTCGCTGCCGCAAGACACTCTTTTGCAAAGGCGGCATCAAAGGGCTCATAAATTCTTGCTGCCATCGCCATCACAGATGCGAAAGCACCGGTGGCAGCATTAGAAACCGGCAGAATATACAGGTCAGCTTTTACCTCTTCCGGCATGATCATTCCATCAAAGTTTAAGCCTGTAACCTTATGGTAAACACCGCCTGATGCTTCATCCTGCATCTTGAACAGCCATTCCAGCTCATATTTGGCTTCATCCAGAACATCCGGAATACCATTGCCGCTTTCAGGGATTCCCAGCTTATCGTTGAAGACACTGCTGTAATCTTCATAAGCAAGCAGCAAGTCTGCTGCTGCCTTTACCCCGGGAACAACATAACGTCCGTAATCCCCGGCGTCATGCCATCCGCCGGAAACATCCTTTGTTTTGTTTGTGCCATAAATCGTTGCCGGTTGTGTATGGCAGGCTTCATGAGCAAAATCTCCTGCGAATTTATCTTCCAACTCGCTTCCACAGCGCATCAGATACAGCATCTTTAAGGCATCAGCAAAAGCTTTATCATAGGGCTTGTCTGCGATCACGAACTCATAGGATTCGCCGCTGTTTGCAGCAACAATTTTATAGGTGCCAGGTGCGGTTACTTCGGTAAAATCACCATAAGCCACGGTTTCACCGGCACTTGGAGTATTTACTGAACCGCTTACTTTACCGGAGAAAACAGCTTTGCCCGTCTTTACGTCAACCACTTCAAAGGTGGTATCAAGGCTGCTATCCCTGAATATAGCTGTTTTCTTGTCGTCCGTACGATAACCGACCTGGTTGATGTTAATGGAAGGCACTTCATCTTCGGTATTGGAGACTTCAGCCTTGGATGCATCCAGCAGGATCAGCTCAACATTGTCAACGGTTACAGTATGCGCAGGAAGCTTGCCATCGGCTTCGTGAAACCCTAAATTCAGGCAGAACCTGGGTGCAGGGTCGGAAGCTTCTGTCATGGTAAAGGTATTTTCATAATGCATGGTTTCTGCAGTGATGGCGATGTTTTCCTCGGTGGCATAAGCATGATAATCCCCGCCATTGAGCTGAACGCGCCATTCCATGGTTCTGGCCGCAGTGGAACTGATATCAAATGCCACCTTGTATACGGCGTTCTGAAGTACTTTAAAGCCATCACAATATACCTGTATTGCATGCTTCACACTTCCGGTGCTGTTGATCGTCACTTCCAGCTGACCTTTGGTGTTTAAGGCAATTTTTCCGTCGCCGCCGGATTCCGTGTAAGTTCCCCATTTGGGACTGAGCTGGTTAAAGTATCCTCCCGGCATCAGATTGCCTCTTTCTTCTTCCTCAGAAACCATTGGTGGTTCTGTGGGTTTCGCTTCTTTCGTGGGTTCAGGTGCTTTGGTCGGAGCTGCGGTTGCTGCTGTTGTGGGTTGCCCTGCCGTAGGCTGCTGCTTATTCTTTTTATTTTTATTACAGGCAGTCATGGTGGTAAAAACCAGGCAGAGGATCAACAATAATGCCCAAAACTTTTTCATACTATGTCCCCCTCTTCTATCTTCGGTTGTGCTGTATTTCACAGGCTCTGCAATGAATACCGCACACAGTCTATTATATGGAATGCCCATGACTTTTTCAATTCATTTTGAACACTTTCGCACAATAGTAACCACTGCATCGTTACTGTTCACAGGTAAGCAGGCGCAACCTGTTGAACGAAGTGAATGAGCTCGCATAACGTGCTTAATTCACGTTCCGGGTAAAAATTTTTCATCAGTATTGACTCGCAAGTCAATATGGGTTAAAATTGACTCATCAGTCAAAAAGGAGCAGAACATGCAGAAAACAAATAAAGAACTGGATTCAAGAAGAGAAGCCATTTTAATCAGCGGTATAGTCGAATTTTCCACAAAATCATACAATGACGCCAGCACGGACGAAATCACCCACCGCTGCAGCATTTCAAAAGGATTGCTTTTTCACTATTTTGGAAGTAAACGCGAATTGTATTTCTGTTGTCTTGAAAACGCTTTGGAAAGGCTTACATCCATAACCCCAGAGGTGGCGGCGGAGGATTTCTTTAGTATTCTTTTTTCCACCATGGATATGAAGCTAAGGCTATGCAGTGAGTTTCAGAATGAAACACGACTGGTGAATATGGCGGCAAGGGAGATGGGAAAAGAGGTTCTGGAAGGGAAAAACAGAATTTTTAAAAAGTATCTGCTACAGGTAAAGACAAGATCTGCACAAACAATGTCACATGCGGTTTCAAAGCTAAAGTTGAAGCAGCCTGCTCAAGCCCGCCAAATAACAGAAGCACTTTACCTCTATACCGAAGCTTTCATCAATAGGACGCTTGAGCTGTACCGAGAAAAACCGGATGAATTCTTTGCCAAAAGAGATGAGATACAGGCCGAACTCAAACAATATCTTGGTTATATGCTGGAGGGCATAGTAAAGGAGGACTAAAGGGTTATGAAAATCGGGATGCTCAAGGGTATGTTGCTTTGTTCGCGGTATACGAAGATGCATGAAGCACAAAGAGAAGCAATCCGCAACGAACGGCTTAAAGCAATCGTTCGCCATGCGAAAGAGAACAGCCCATACTACAGGCAATTGTATAAAGACGTACAGGAGGATTTTTCCCTGTCAGAGCTGCCCCCTGTTAACAAGATGGAATTGATGGCTCATTTTGATCAATGGGTCACTGACCCGGATATATACCTTGCAGATATAAACGAGTTTATGAAAACCACCGATAATATCGGACGAAAGTTCAAAGGGAAATACCTGGTGTTTACCACCAGCGGCTCTACCGGGAACCCATTGGTAGCCTTATGTGATAAAACGACCAACAGCCTGATGGGGGCAATCAATACAGGAAGAACCTTCACACGCAAGAGTGACCTGAAAGCGTTTATTCTCAAAGGGGGAAAAACCGTGGGCGTGTTTGCCACCGGAGGTTTTTACCTGGCGAATAGTTCCGTGCGTGCAAGGCTGCTATCCATGCCATGGAAGAAGAAAAGAATGGCGGTAACCAGTGCGTTGCTTCCGGTTCCCAAAATTGTGGAAGAGTTGAACGCTTTTCAGCCTGCCATGCTTGGGGGTTACCCAACCATTCTCGAGTTGCTCGTAGATGAGCAAAAAAACGGGCGGTTGCATATTCATCCGGTTATCATCATGACCGGAGGAGAATATCTTTCAGACGCTCTGCGCTCCAGTCTGTCTGAAGCATTTCACTGCTATGTGCAGACCTCCTATTCCTGTACTGAGGGCGGAACAATTGGCTCTGAGTGCAGCGAACGACATTTTCATGTGAATGACGACTGGGTTCTTGTTGAACCAGTAGACAAAGATAACAACCCTGTCGCAGACGGGGTGCAATCTGACAAGCTCTTGCTGACAAACCTGTATAATTACACTCAGCCCTTCATCCGATATGAGGTAACCGACCGAGTGACCATGCATCATCAACCATGTGCCTGTGGGAATCCTACACCGTGGCTGACGTTGGAGGGGAGAACGGATGATATGCTGTGTCTTGTTGAAGATGGCCGCGAGATTAGGATTGCACCGCTGGCCGTCTATGCTACCCTGAAGGAAATCCACGAAATACAACGTTTTCAGCTTCTTGTACACCCGAATAACAAGCTGGAGCTCAGGCTGATTCCAGCAGAAGGCCATGATAAAACAGAGGCGTTTCAAAAAGCCCGGGAAGTATTGGGAGCATTTCTGAACACCCATGGAGTGAGAAAAACAGAAATGATCCTTTCCGACGATGAACCCCAACAGCACCCGGAAAGCGGAAAGTTCAAGCATATCATCTGCCCGCAATAACAAACACAGATGCTGTTGTTTGCAAGACATCAAGGAAACTTTTTTCCGATGAACAGGATACATCATCAAATGCATCAGTGGATGCAGAATAAACAGGGATCAGGTTATTTTTCTTCAGCTTGCCGCTTTTCTGCGGGCGCAGGTTCTTCCTTATTGAAGCGTATCAGGTAGATCAGCACTACCAGAAATGCGAAAACATTCAAATATAAATCTGCAACATTGAACACACCCGTTTGAAAAATA
>LSQX01307764.1_pt1 | contig 13307 bp, 13 predicted proteins | sample 654561 | NCBI WGS metagenome assembly LSQX01 (sample SAMN04489861, study PRJNA283612) | anaerobic digester metagenome | isolation source: 4 biogas reactors fed with cattle manure at either 37C or 55C with and... | place: Denmark: Kongens Lyngby | collected 2014 | reverse complement strand
CGGTGTTGTCGAGAATCCACTTCACCTTGGTCGCCGAAAAATACGGATCGATCAGCAGCCCGGTGCGCCGCGTGATCATATCGGAATGACCCGCCTCGCGCAGTTCGCGGCAAAAATCGGCGGTGCGCCGGTCTTGCCAGACGATGGCGTTCGACACGGCCTTACCGGTTTCGCGATCCCAGACCACCGAGGTTTCGCGCTGGTTGGTGATGCCGATGGCAGCCAGGTGCAGGTGCGTGATGCGGGCCCGCGTCAACGCGAGCGCGACGCAGTGAATAGTGTTCGTCCAGATCTCACTCGGATCGTGCTCGACCCAGCCGGGTTGCGGGAACAGCTGCTGGTGTTCGGCCTGGCCGACCGCCACCGCGTGTCCGGCCTGATCGAAAACGATCGCCCTGGTCGAGGTGGTGCCCTGGTCGATCGCGAGGACGTATTTCCGTTCGGTCATCGGTCCGCCTCCGCCTTGTTCGTCTCGGTGCCGTCGGGGATCACCGTGTTCGGGATGGCGCCGCCATAGCGGCGGTCACGTTGGGCGTACAGCTCGATCGCCCGCCACAGATGCCGACGGTCCCAATCCGGCCACAGGGTGTCGAGGAAGACCATCTCGGCGTACGCCGACTGCCACAGCAGGAAATTGGAGAATCGCTGCTCACCGGAGGACCGGACGAACAGGTCGACGTCGGGGATCTCCGGTTCGTCGAGGAACGCGCGGAACCGATCCTCGGTGAGGCGAGAAGGATCGAGCTTGCCCTGGCGCGCCAGCTCCGCGACCTGTCGCGCGGCATCGACGATCTCGGCCCGCCCGCCATAGTTCACGCAGAACTGCAACGTCAGCGTGTCGTTGTCCTTGCTCTGCTCCTCGGCCGTCTCGAGCTCCTTGATTACCGAACGCCACAGTCGGGGGCGACGACCCGCCCAGCGCACGCGTACCCCCAAGTCGTCCAACTCATCGCGCCGCCGATGGATGACATCCCGGTTGAACCCCATCAGGAACCGGACCTCGTCGGGGGAGCGGCGCCAGTTCTCGGTGGAGAACGCATAGGCGGAGAGATACTTCACCCCGATCTCGATTGCCCCCTCGATCACGTCGAACAGCACGGACTCGCCGGCCTCGTGGCCTTTGGTCCGCGGGAGGTTGCGCGCCTTGGCCCATCGTCCGTTGCCATCCATCACGATCGCCACGTGCTGGGGGATGACTTCCTTCGGCAACGCGGGGGGTCTGGCCCCGGAGGGATGGGGGGTCGGCTGCCGCCGGGGTGGTTTGCTCGTCCGCTTCGCGCTCACAGACCTGAGCGTAGTTGGTGCCTCCGGCAGCCGCGGAGTGCCTCGCAGACCAGATGAGTGTTGCCCGGGACCCCTGTGCTGCGGGCCTGGGATACTGGGGCGATGGCCACCTATCGTGATGAGGCTGTCGTGCTGCGCACCCACAAGCTGGGTGAAGCCGACCGCATCATCACGCTGTTGTCGCGTCGGCATGGAAAGGTACGCGCGGCCGCGCGCGGGGTGCGTCGCACGTCGTCGAAGTTCGGTGCCCGGTTGGAGCCGTTCAGTCACATCGATGTGCAGCTCGCCACCGGCCGCAGCCTCGACATCGTCGCGCAGGTGGAGTCGCTGCACGCGTTCGGGGAGCGGTTGGTGGACGACTTCCCGAAATACACGGCCGGGCAGGTCATGCTCGAGACCGCGGATCGCTTGGTGACGGAGGAGGGCCAGCCGGCGGTGCAGCAGTACCTGCTGCTGGTCGGCGCGCTGCGGGTCCTCAACGAGGGCACCTCCGATGGGCCACGTGAGACGGCGACGATCCTCGACTCGTTCCTGCTGCGCTCCCTCGCGGTGGCCGGTTATGCGCCGACGTTCACCGACTGTGCGAAGTGCGGTGCCGAGGGACCGCACCGGGCCTTCTCCCCGGCCGCGGGTGGGGTCGTGTGCGGAGTCTGCCGTCCGCCCGGATCGGCGCAGCCCCGTCCGCAGACGCTGGCGTACCTCGCCGCACTCCTCACCGGTCACTGGCCCGCCACCCGGGACACCCCGCCCGAGATCATCCGCGAGGGGAGTGGCCTCACTGCGGCGTTCGTGACCTGGCACCTCGAGCGCGGCCTGCGCTCGCTGCCCCACGTGGAGCGCTGACCGGGCCGTGAACTTTGGATCGTCGGAGGGGACCGTACGATCGTGCGTTCACCCCCGCAGGTCGAACCCCAGATCGAGCACGACCGCGGAGTGCGTGAGTGCCCCGACGGCGATGAAGTCCACGCCCGTCGCGCCGACCGCGGCAGCGTCGTTGAGCGTGAGACCACCGCTGGCCTCGGTGCGTACACCGGCGGGACGGCACAAGGCAACGGCCTCGCGCATCTGGGCGGGAGTCATGTTGTCGAGCAGGATCAGGTCGGCACCCGCGTCGATCGCCTCGCGCAACTGATCGAGGGTGTCGACCTCGACCTCGACCGGCACCTCGGGAGAACGTTCGCGCACGGCCGCGAAAGCGGCAGCCACCGAGCCCGCCGCCGCGACGTGGTTGTCCTTGATCAGCGCGGCGTCGCCGAGGCCCATGCGGTGGTTGACGCCCCCGCCGCAGCGGACGGCGTACTTCTGCAGGACTCGCAGCCCGGGCACGGTCTTTCGGGTGTCGCGTACTTTCGCCTCGGTCCCCGCCAGCGCATCCGCCCACTCCGCGGTCGCCGTGGCCACACCCGAGAGCTGACAGAGCAGGTTGAGCATCGTGCGCTCCGCGGTCAACAGGCAGCGCAGGGGTCCGCTCACCGTGAGCACCAGGTCACCCTTGTCGACCCGATCGCCGTCGGCGGCGACCAGGGTCGTGGTGACCTCAATGCCCTGCCGGGCGGCCATGGTGTGCATGACGGCGGCGGCGATGGGTACGCCGGCCAGGCACCCCGGCCTGCGGGCCACCACGTCGGCGGTGCCGGTCGCGTCGGCGGGGAGAGTCGCGTCGCTGGTGACGTCCGGACCCCAGGAGAGGTCCTCGTCGAGGGTGCGGTCGATCACCTCGGCCACGTGGGCGGGATGGAGTCCGGCGTCGGTCAGGGCATGGGTGATGTCCGTGGGCCAGCTGGTCATGAGTGGTCCTCCTCGGCGTTGATCGGTTCCTGGCGCAGACGCACGCCGCCTCCGTTGAGGCGGAGTGCGAGTCGGCGTACCCACGTGGGCACCTGGTGCGGATGGTCACCGCGGCGGTGACAGCCTCTCGACTCGGTGCGTGCGAGCGCGGAGGTGGCGACGAGGGTGCCGACGGTACGCAGGTTCTCCGCGTCGAGACTCTCGTGGGTCAGCTCGTCGGTGGCCGGCAGCTCGGCCAGCGTACGCAGCGCCGCGCGGAGACCCGCATCGGTCCGGTGGACCGCGACCCCGGCATCGGTGGCCTCCCGCAGCTGGGCGAGGGCCGCGGGATCGGTGAGTGGGGCAGCGCCCCGGCGTACCCACTCCGCAGGCGTCCACCCGAACCGGTCCCCGACCAGCAGGGCACCCAGCCGCTCACCCGCGACCAGGCCCTCGGTCACGGAATTGGACGCCAACCGGTTGGCGCCCTGGACGCCGGTGGCAGCGACTTCGCCGATGGCATGGAGACCGGGCACATCGGTGGTGCCCTGGAGGTCCGCGGAGATCCCACCACACAGATAGTGCGCCGCGGGGCGGACGGGGATCGGCTCCTTCACCGGATCCACGCCGCGTTCGCGACACATGGCGAGGATGGAGGGGAAGTGCGACTCCCACTTCTCGGCGCCGAAGTGCCGGGCATCGAGGAACAGGTGTGTCTCACCCGTGCGCGCCATGTGCGCCTCCATGGAGGAGGCGACGACGTCGCGGGGGGCGAGATCCGCGAGCGGATGCAGGCCCTTCATGACCCGGGCACCGGTCCGGTCGATGAGGAAGGCGCCTTCGCCGCGGACGGCTTCGGAGATGAGTACGCCACGGTCGCCCGGTCGGCGATGGGCCTCCGGCACGACCAGGATCGTCGGATGGAACTGCACGAACTCGATGTCCCGGATCGTCGCACCTGCCCGCAGGGCAGCCGCGATGCCGTCACCGGTGGCAACGGCGGGGTTCGTCGTCAGTGACCAGAGCTGACCGATGCCGCCGGCGGCCAGCACGACCGCGGGGCTGCTGATCTCGCCGATCAGGCCGTCGGGGTCGATGACGCGTACGCCGCACGCGGCCCCCTCGGCATCGGTGAGCACGTCGATCAACCGGGTGTGGGCCCGGACGCGGATCGACGATTCGGGGTTGAGGATGGCGGCGTGGAGGGCGGCGCTGAGCGTACGCTGCACTTCCCGCCCTGTCGCGTCCCCACCCGCGTGCAGGATGCGGCGCGCGTGGTGCCCGCCCTCCAGGTGGAGGTCATAGGCGCCAGAGTCGTCGGTGTCGAACTGGGCGCCGAGGGTGATGAGCTGTTCGATCGCCTCCGGCGCGGAGGACACGAGGTCCCACACGGCGTCGACGTCGCAGAGGCCAGCCCCCGCTGTGAGTGTGTCGGAGACGTGGAGGGCCAGGGAATCCTGATCGGACCAGACCGCGGCCAGGCCGCCCTGGGCCCAGTCGGTCGCCGTCTCGGTGATCTCGCCGCGGGTGACGACGAGGGTGTCGATCCCTGCGGTCGCCAACTCGACCGTGGCGGCCAGGCCGGCCGCTCCGGAGCCGATCACCACGACCTGTGCGGAATCGGTCCAGGCGGCCGGCGGAGTCGTGAGCTCCCGCGGCAGCGGGCGGCCCCGGTCGCTGGTCAGCGGGTCCAGGATGTCGTTCGATGTGGTCACGCGCTCATTCCCCGGTGCCGGGGTTGCCGATGGCCACCATGCGCTCCACGGCTGCACGGGCGCGGGCCGCGGTCTCCGGATCGACGTCGACCTCGTCGACGCCGTCGGTGAGGCTGCGCAGCAGCTTGGGCGGGGTGATCATCTGCATGAACCGGCAGGCGGCCTGGGGGTTGACGGCCTGGAAGTCGGTCTTCTGGTTGGCCTTGCGCAGCTGGTGCAGCATGCCGACCTCCGTCGCGACCAGCACCTTCTTGGCGGTCGTCTTCCGGGCCTCGTCGAGCATCCCGCCCGTGGACAGGATGTGCGTACGGTCCTTCGGGATCTCCCCGGACGACGCCATCCACAGGGCGCTGGTGGTGCAGCCGCACTCGGGGTGGACGAAGAGCTCGGCCTCCGGATTGTCCCGGACCTGCTGCTCCAGGTCGGCCGGGGAGATGTCGGCATGCACGTGGCACTCACCGAGCCAGACGTGGATGTTCTTGCGGCCGGTCTCGCGGCGCACGTGGGCACCGAGGAACTGGTCCGGGCAGAACAGGATCGGGGTGTCCTCCGGGATCGAGCGCACGACGTCGACCGCATTCGAGGAGGTGCAGCAGATGTCGGTCTCGGCCTTCACCGCGGCCGTGGTGTTGACATAGGACACGACGACCGCGCCGGGGTGCTCGGCCTTCCACTCGCGCAACTGCTCTGCAGTGATCGTGTCCGCCAGCGAGCAGCCGGCGTTGGCGTCCGGGATCAGGACGGTCTTCTCGGGGGAGAGGAGCTTGGCGGTCTCGGCCATGAAGTGCACGCCGGCGAACACGATCGTGCTCTGGGTCGCGGTGGCGGCGAGCCGGGACAGCGCGAGCGAGTCGCCGACGTGGTGGGCGACTTCCTGGATCGCGGGCAGCTGATAGTTGTGCGCCAGGATGACGGCGTCCTTCTCCTCGGCCAGGCGGCGTACTTCGGTCGCCCAGGCCTCGAACTCGGCGGGCGTCCAGTTCTGCCAGTCGTCGCTGGTGGACAGCGAGCTCTCTGCGGTATCCAGATCGGTGGTCGTCATCGGTCCTCCGTGGGTGATGGTTATCGCTCGTTGGGCGAAAACTGGATTTAGCCTAGCAAGCAAAAACTCGCTCTGTCGAATAGGGTTGGCTGCGTGGAGCAAGAAAGGGACCCTGCGGTGGCCCGCTATCGCCATGAGGCGCTGGCGGTCGTGCTGCAGGTTCGTCCGAGTGTCGCACGCCGCGGCATCCCTGGAGAGGGCGGTCAGTCGGCGGAATCGTCTGCGGTCGGCCCCGACCGGCGAGCGTACACACTCTCCGTCCTCGCCTGGCGCCGACGCCGGGACCCGTTCGTGGGGGACTGGGCGTTGCCGAGTGGTCCGGTCGGGCGGGACGAGGCGATCGGCGCGAGCGTACGCCGGCACCTCGCCCATCAGGTCGATCTCGCCGAGATTGCCCATCTCGAGCAATTGCGTACGCTGTCGGCCCCCGGCCGCGACCCGTCCCAGCGCACGATCGCAACCGCCTATCTGGGCCTGGTGCCGGCGACCAGCGAGCCCCGCCTGCCCCAGCACGCGGCATGGTTGCCGGTGGAGGATCTGCCGTCCATGGCGTTCGATCATGCGCACGTGATCGATGAGGGGGTGGCGCGGATGAGATCGAAACTGTCGTATACGAACCTGGGTTTCGCCCTCGTCCCCGCCGAGTTCACGCTGGCGGAACTGCGGGACATCTACGAGGTCGCGCTCGATCAGGAGATCTCCGTGACCAATCTCCAGCGCATCCTGCGCCGCCGCGGACAGCTCCAGGCAACCGGCGGGGTCGGGGAACCGGGGGAGCATGGTGGACGCCCGCCGCGGCTCTATCGCTTCACGGCGCGCGAACTGGAGGTCACGGACCCTTTTGCAGTGCTGCGTCCCTCACGGACGAGCTGAGCCCGGCTGGGTCAGGTGGGGCAGTCGGCGCAGAGGCCGAAGATCTCCAGCTCGTGGTCGGCGTCGCGGAACCCGTGCTCCCGGGCGATCGCCTCGGCCCACTGCTCGATGACCGGGGCGAAGATCTCCACGGCGTGCCCGCACCGGCGGCACACCAGGTGGTGGTGATGATCCGCGGTGTGGCAGCGCCGAAAAGCGGTTTCGCCGTCGTGGCGGATCGCATCGACCTCACCGGCGTCGGCCATGGCCTGCAGGGTGCGATAGACGGTGGTCAGTCCGACGGACACGCCTTCGTCACGGAGGATGTCGTGGATCTGCTGGGCGGTCCGGAAGTCGTCGATCCGGCCGAGCAGATCACTGATGGCTGCTCGTTGCCGGGTCCTGCGCAGACCCGGCTGCGGAGGGCTGGCCGGCAATTTGGTCATGATGGTGTTCCTCCCAACGGGAAGGTTACGCGGTCCGCCTTCCCGGTCTCGTCGAGCGCCCGCGGATCGACGGTCGTGTCGGGGTCGTCGTCCTCCCGGATATGGCGCGCCTTGAGCGCTGATACGGGCCAGGACAGGGCGAACACGGCGATGGCCAGGATGACGATCAGAGCGCCTGGTGCCGTGTCGAAATAGAAGGAGCCGACGGTGCCGCCGACCGCGGTCAGGACCCCCAGGCCCATCGCGGTCAACAGGCCCGCGGTGAAGCCGCGCACGAGGTTGCTGGCGGCGGCGGCCGGGACAACCATGAGCGCACTCACCAGCAGGAGTCCGACCGTCCGCATGGACACCGTGACGGTGATGGCGGCGAGCACGACGATCAGCAGGTTGTAGGCCCGGGTCTTCAGGCCGAGCACCTTCGCGTACTCCTCATCCGTTGACACCGCGAACAGTTGCGGGGCCAGACCCAACGCGGTGACGAGGACGACGGCGGACAAGATCGCAACCCAGAGCACGTCGCCGCGGGACACGGTGGTGAGTGATCCGAAAAGATACTGGCTGAGGGCGGCGGCGCCCTGGCCTGCGACTCCGGCCATGAGGACGCCGGCGGCGAGACCGCCATAGAACAGGATCGCCAGCCCGACGTCGCCGGTGGCCTTGCCGAATTGGCGGAGCAGTTCGACCGCGATGGCGCCGGCCGTGCAGACGACGATGGCCACCGGCAGCGGAGAGGTGTTGGTCATGACGGCGAGGCCGACGCCGGCGATCGCCACGTGACCCAGGCCGTCCCCGAGCAGGCTCAGCCGGCGCTGGACGATGTAGGTGCCGATCGCCGGGGCCATCAGCCCGGTGAGGACGGCGGTGATGAGGGCGCGTTGCATGAACGCGAAATCGAAGATGTTCACCGGCGTTCCCCGATCCACGGGTTGTCCACGAGTCCCGGACCGGTGCCCGTCTCGACTTCTTCCGTGTCGTGTTCGTGGTGGTGGTCGTGGCTGTGGATGTGTTCTTTGCATTCGGCGTGGATGGAGACCTCGCCGGTCGCGAGCTGGGCCGCCCGGTCATCCCTGTTGGGCACCTCGCCGTCGTGCACGAGGTGCCCGTGGTCGAGCACGATCGCCCGGTCCATGAGCGGGCCCAGCGGGCCGAGCTCGTGCAGGACCACGAGCATGGCGAGTCCCTCGCCCTTGAGGCGCCGCAGCAGATGCGCGAGCCGGCGCTGGGACGACAGGTCGAGACCGACCAGGGGCTCGTCGAGAACCAGGAAATCGGGTTCGGTCGCGAGGGCACGGGCGATGCGGGCGCGCTGCTGCTGGCCGCCCGACAGTTCGCTCATCTCCCACCGCTCGCGACCGGTCAGGCCGACCAGATCGATCAGTTCTCCCACCAACCGCCGTTCGGAGCGACTGACCATGGCAAACGCGCGACGCCGGGCAAGCCGCCCAGTCGAGACGACCTCGCGCACGGTGGCGCGCTGCAGGGCCGGGTCGGAGTGCTGGGGCACGAAGCCGATCCGGTGCCAGTCCCGGAACTTGTGGTGGGGCGTGCCGAACAGCTCGACCCTGCCCCGGTGGGGGACGAGGTTGAGGATGGCCCGCAACATCGTCGATTTCCCGGACCCGTTGGCCCCCATGAGCGCCACCGCCTCACCCTGGTGGATCGTGGTGGTCGCGCCGGTCAGCGCCGTCGTGGACCCGAGCACGACCTCGAGGTCCTGGACGGCGACGACGGTCTCCCCGGGGAGGGGTGAGCGTCGACCGTTGCTGCTGGTCGGAGGAGTGCGGGTCACCGGGGAATTGGTCAGTTGCACGCGTTGGCCGCCTTCAGTGCGGTGAGGTTGGAGTTCATGACCTCGAGATAGTTCGAGCCCTTCGATTCCGCCGTCAGCCCCTCCAGGGGGTCGAGCACGTCAGTCTTGAGGCCCAGGTCTCCGGCCACGGCCTCGGCCACGGCCGGAGATACCAGCGTCTCATAGAAGATCGTGGTGACGCCGTGCTCACGGGCGAGCTGCTGCACCTCGGCCACGCGTGCCGGGGAGGGCTCCAGGTCCGGCTCGAGGCCCCGGATGGGGACCTGCACCAGGTCATAGCGCTCGGTCAAATAGCCGAACGCCGCATGCGACACGACGATCTCGCGGCGCTCGCAGTTGGCCAGACCGGTCGTGAAGGACTCGTCGAGAGTGGTGTAATCGGCCTTCAGCGCCTCGGCGTTTGCGCTGAACGTGTCCTGGTCGTCGGGGCGTACCTCACCCAATTTCTCCGCGGTGGCATCCGCGATCTTCGCCATGTTGTCGAGATCGAGCCACAGGTGGGGATCGGTGGTGCCGTGGTCGTGGCCGTCGTCGGTGCCGTGGTCGTCGGCGCCGTGGTCGTCGGTGCCGTGGTCGTCGGTGTCGTGGCCGTCTTCCGCACCGTGCTCGTCCTCGGCAGCAGGTTCGGTGGAGTGTGTGTGAACGTGTTCACCCGCGGCATCCACGTCGTGCATGGTGGCCACGGTGGTTACGTCGAGGACGTTCGCCAGTTCCATCTGGGCGATCGCATCATCGACGGCCGGCTGGAAGCCGCTTTGATAGATGACGAGGTCGGCCCCCTGGATCTTGGCGGTCTGTCGGGGGGTGAGCTCAAGCCCGTGGGCATCGGCCCCGGGCTGGGTCAGGTTGGTGATCTCGGCGGTCTCGCCCGCCACGCGCTCGGCAGTGAAATGCAGGGGATAGAAGGCGACGACGATATCGAGTTTGTCGCCCGCCTGCGGATCGTTGGTCGCGGTCCCTCCGCACGCTGCGGTGACGAGCAGTGCGGCGGTGGCGAGAGGGACTCCGAGGATGCGGGTGAGTGAGTGCATGAACGTATGATGTCATGTCGATGTTGAAAACCAAAATCAATAACTCGGGATGCGTGCCCTACTCTGATCGCGTGATTGTGGTGAATCGGTTTCGCGGCGGCCCGGCCTTCGGGGAGCGGCTCGCCCCGGTGGTGAAAATTCTGTCTGGAAAACCCGGATTCATCGATGCGCACGTGGCGCAGAATCTCGACGAGCCCGACCTGTGGGTGCTGGTGACGCGGTGGGAGAACGTGGGCTCCTATCGCCGAGCGCTGGGTGGCCTGGAGTCCAAGATGCTGGTCGTGCCGCTGTTGTCCGAGGCGATCGACGAGCCATCGGCGTACGCGTCGCCCGAGACCGTGGGCGAGAACATCCCGCGCGGGCTGGAGTGATCGCGGCAGCGCTGGGCGTCCTCGTCGGGCTCGTCCTGCCCCTGCAGACCACGGTCAACGCCCGCTTGCGCCGGTCCGTGGGTGGTTCCCCGTTCCTGGCGGCGTTCATCTCGTTCTTCCTGGGCACCGCGACCCTGGCCGTGGCCACGCTGCTGGTCGCCGGTCGGCTGCCCGACCTGTCGCCAGCCGGGAGTGCCCCGGCGTGGTTGTGGATCGGCGGCCTGCTCGGCGTGCTCTTCCTGGGCGGCAACATCGTGCTGTTCCCACATCTCGGGTCCGTGCAGACCGTCGTGCTCCCCATCGCGGGTCAGGTCCTGATGGGCCTGATCATCGACGAGTTCGGCCTGTTCCAGGCCCCGCGAGTCGGGCTGACGCCCGCCCGCATCGGGGGCGCCGTCCTGCTTCTGCTCGGCATGCTCGGGGCCATCGGAATCGCCGGCCGATGGGCCCGGGGTGCCGCCTCCGATCACAACGAGCGCCACGAGGGTGCGCGGGTGTGGCTCTGGCGGGCGTTCGGGATCTTCGTCGGGATGTGTTCGGCCGCACAGACCGCGATCAACGGGCGCCTGGGAGTCGTGCTCGGGTCTGCCGTGCTGGCAGCGCTGGTCTCGTTCACGGTGGGCACGGTGGCGCTGCTCGTCATCGTCCTGGTGACGCGTACGCCCTGGCGGCTCGAGCGCGTCGACCAGCGACGCAACCCCTGGTGGATGTGGATCGGGGGATCGCTCGGGGCGGCGTACGTGTTCGGGAACGCGTTCCTCGCCCCCATCCTCGGCACGGGACTCACGGTCATGGTCGTCGTGCTCGGCATGATGATCGGCAGCCTGCTCTTCGACCACTTCGGTCTCCTCGGCACGCGCCGCAAACCGGCCACTCTCCTGCAGGTGCTGGGACTTCTGCTGATGGTCGCGGGTGTCGCGGCGATCCGACTGCTCTAGCACGTGGGTCACCGGCGGCGTGCGGACCGTCGCTCCGGTCCGCGTCCGCTAGCCTGTCCGCTGGACAAGAGCGGGCACCAGCCGGGTGCCCGTGGGTGGTGCGCCACGGCGCGTCACCACATCTATTAGGAGCGCACGTGGCACCTCAGACCAAGCTCGACAAAGTCATCAATCTCTGCAAAGACCGGGGCTTCGTTTTCCCGTGTGGCGAGATCTATGGGGGTACGCGCTCTGCGTGGGACTACGGGCCCTACGGCGTCGAACTCAAGGAGAACATCAAGCGGCAGTGGTGGAAGACGATGGTCACCGGCCGTGATGATGTCGTCGGCCTCGACTCGTCGGTGATTCTGCCCTCGAAGGTGTGGGAGGCGTCCGGCCACCTGCAGGCGTTCGTGGATCCGCTGATCGAGTGCAAGTCCTGTCATCGCCGGTTCCGCGAGGATCACCTGCAGGAGGAGTACGCGGAGAAGAAGGGCATCGACAACCCCGACTCGGTGGACATGGCGCTCATCGCCTGCCCCAATTGCGGTGCCAAGGAGCAGTGGAGCGAGCCCCGGATGTTCAACGGGCTGCTCAAGACCTTCCTCGGCCCGATCGAGGACGAGTCCGGTCTGCACTACCTGCGTCCCGAGACCGCCCAGGGCATCTTCGTCAACTTCGCCAACGTGATGACGACCGCGCGCATGAAGCCGCCGTTCGGCATCGGCCAGGTCGGCAAGTCCTTCCGCAACGAGATCACTCCCGGCAACTTCATTTTCCGTACGCGCGAGTTCGAGCAGATGGAGCTCGAATTCTTCGTGAAGCCGGGATCGGACGAGGAGTGGCATCAGCACTGGATCGATGCCCGTGTGGGGTGGTACACCGACCTCGGCATCGACCGCGACAACCTGCGCCTCTATGAGCACCCGCAGGAGAAGTTGTCGCACTATTCGAAGCGCACCGTCGACATCGAATACCGCTTCGGTTTCCAGGGCTCGGAATGGGGCGAGCTCGAGGGCATCGCCAACCGCACGGACTTCGACCTCTCCACGCACGGAAAGCATTCCGGCAAGGAGAAGCAGATGCAGTACTTCGATCAGCAGGCCAACGAACGCTGGACGCCCTATGTGATCGAGCCGTCCGCCGGCCTCACCCGCTCGCTGATGGCGTTCATGGTGGATGCGTACGCCGAGGAGGAAGCCCCCAACGCCAAGGGCGGCACGGACCTCCGGACCGTCCTCAAGCTCGACAAGCGCCTCGCGCCGGTGAAGGTGGCCGTGCTGCCGCTGTCGCGCAACGAGGCGCTGTCGCCCAAGGCCCGGGAGTTGGCCGCCCAGCTCCGCAAGAACTGGAACGTCGACTTCGACGACGCCCAGGCGATCGGTCGTCGCTATCGCCGCCAGGACGAGATCGGCACNNACCGTGCGCGACCGCGACACGATGGGCCAGGAGCGCGTCGCGCTCGATCAGGTCGAGGGCTATCTGGCGCAGCGGCTGATCGGCTGCTGAGCCGATGTGACACGGAATCGCCCTCCGGAGCGAAGGCCTTTGCCCACGTCCGGAGGGCGATTCTCCGTTCAGCGCTGCTGCAGATTGACGCCGGTCTCCCCGTCGAAGAAGTGCACCTCGTCGGCGCGCGGGACGACATGGAGCGTGTCGCCGATCTCCGGCCGGTGGCGCTTGTCGAGGCGCACGGTGATCCGATCGCCCCGAATGGTGATGCCCTCCACCTGGCTCTCGGGACTCGCGTACACGAAGAACTCCGAACCCAGCGCCTCCACCAGATCGACCTTCAGGGCCTTGGCCTGCTCGTGGTCCTCGCCGACGAGATCCCACGACTCGGGGCGTACGCCCATCGTCACGGTGCCCGACAGTGCAGGACCGGTCAGGGGATAACGGTGGCGACCGAGCACCGCAGCGCCCTCCACCACCGGGAGGCCGTCCACCAGCGTGATCGCCGGTGAGCCGATGAACCCCGCCACGAACGTGTTGTCCGGGTGGTCATAGAGCCGATCCGGTGAGGCCACCTGCTGCAGCTTGCCGTCCAGGAGCACCGCGACGCGGTCGCCCAT
>LSQX01285476.1_pt1 | contig 13308 bp, 8 predicted proteins | sample 654561 | NCBI WGS metagenome assembly LSQX01 (sample SAMN04489861, study PRJNA283612) | anaerobic digester metagenome | isolation source: 4 biogas reactors fed with cattle manure at either 37C or 55C with and... | place: Denmark: Kongens Lyngby | collected 2014 | reverse complement strand
GCCGTCGCGGTCTTTACCGATACGCGCCACTTAGCCCTTTTGGAGAACATTCTGCCCGATCTTCCCACTGTCCGTGCAATCGTCGTTACCGATGGCGGCAGCGAGCCGCTGGCCCCCATCGCCGGCCGTCCCTGTTACGACTACGAGACCTTGCGCGAGAGCGTACGCGGGCAACCCCCGGCCTGGTATGCCTCCCACATCCCCGCGCCACAGGATGTCGCCTCGATCATCTATACCTCGGGCACGACCGGCAAGCCCAAGGGCGCGATGCTCACCCACCTCAACTTCTGCAGCGATGCGCTCGGCAGTCTCGAGGCTATCAGCGACATCGTCACGTCCAAGGATGATTTCTTGGTTGTGTTGCCGCTCTTCCACGCCTTCTCATTCACGGCCAATTTCGTGGTGCCGCTGGTAAAAGGCTGCGGCATGTACTTCGTCGAAAGCCTGCGCACCATCGGCGACGACATCAAGACGCTGCGCCCCTCGGTTTTCATCGCCGTGCCGCTGCTGGCGGAAAAGTTGTTCGACAAGATTGATGACAAGATCAAGCGCAGCGTCGTCGCCCGATGTCTGGTAAAGGTCGGCCTCGGTCGGCTAGTCGGCAAGAAGGTGCTCAGAAGCCTCGGAGGGCGGCTGCGTTTCCTGATTGTCGGCGGCGCACCGTGCCCGCTCCACGTGCTGGAGGGATTCAGCAGGCTGGGCGTACCGATTGTCGAAGGCTATGGCCTGACCGAGTGTTCGCCGGTCGTCTCCATCACCAACATCCGTCAAGCGCGCATCGGCACTATCGGCAAAAAGTTGCCGAATATCGAAATCCGGCTGGCGGATGCCGACGAGATGGGCGTCGGCGAGCTGCAGGTCCGCGGTCCGATCGTCATGAAAGGGTACCTCAAAAACATTGCCGCCACCCGCGAGGCCTTTGACGGCGAATGGTTGCGTACCGGAGACCTTGCCTCGATAGATGCAGATGGTTTCCTCACCATCCGTGGCCGCAAAAAAGCGCTTATCGTCAATCGCGAGGGGAAAAACATCTACCCCGAAGAGGTCGAAAACGTTATCGCGCGCGACCCGTTGATTGCGGATGTCATTGTGCTTGGTTATACCGTTGGCCAAGTGCCCGGTGAACGTGTGGGTACCATCATCTCGCCCGATTGGGAGGCTCTCGCCGCTGCCCACAACGGCACGGAGCCGCCGCTGCAGGAGGTCGAGGTCCTTGTCCGTGAGCGCGTCCGCAAGCAGTGCGCAAGCCTTGCGGATTACAAGCACCCGCGTAAGATCATCGTGCAGCGCGAGCCGCTAGAGCGGACCTCCATTCAGAAGGTGCGTCGCTGCGCCTATCAGGACAAGCTCAACGAGTGAGCACGGCGCTCATTCGCTCTTGAACCATTCGCGCAGCAAACGGCCGATGATCTGACAGCCGCGCTCGTTGGCGTGGACGGCGTCGCCCATGAACCAGCCATAGCATTTGCCGCTCTCCTGGATGTAGCTCCACCAAGGGCCGGTCATATCGAAAAACGCGCAGTGCTCTTCGGCGGCCACCTTCATCAGGTTGTGCCGGAAATTGTTGGTCGATGTATCGATCTCACGCGTGAAGCTCTTGATGTGTTCGTCGCGCATAGCGCCGAAGACCGGCGTCAACAGCAGGAACTCGGTGTCGGGGCGTGCAGCGCGGACCTGCCGCACCACGTCGCGTATGGCCTCGGCGTCGCCGCGATTGGAGATGCCGCCGATCAACACGAGGTCGGGCTCGTGACGTAGCACATACTCCTGCACGCGGTTCTCTTCGCGGTAGTAGGTGCAGCCGGTGGAACTGCGCAGTGACGCGATCTTGATGATCTTCGCGCTGGGATAGTCGCGCATCAGCAGCAGTTCGAAAGAGGAGGCGGAGGTGTTGCCCATGATGCTGTCGCCAAGCAACACCATGCGCAATGTGCCGCCGCCGCGCAGGGTGGCGAGAGTTTTGGGCAGATGCTCGAAACGCTTCGGCGGCGGTGTGTAGGTGATCGGGTCCATCGCAGCGTAAATGGCGTCGATGCGCTGCAGCGTGTTCAAGCCGGCGAAGGCATCCTTGACCGTGCCGTTGAGCAGGAAGCCGCCGATGCGCGCAATGCCGGGCGAAGCGGTCTTGAGTGTCAGCGTGTGCTCGGCATTACGGTCGAGACCGCTGGCCAGCGCGATTGGGCGCATGGCGGGTGCCGTCGCGTCCCGAGGCGACGCGAGTGTCTGAAACGGAGCGCCGTCCACGGCATAGGCCAGCGCCGCTCCGTCTGGCGCGGCCACGTCGATCAGGCCGATCTCCGAGCCTTTGAAGGCGAGCGTCAAGGTGTCGCCGACGCGCTCCGAAACCAGCACGTGGCGGAACGGCGGCACTGGACTGGTCTGCCCCGGCCGCCAAGAACCTTCGCGTTGTACCGCCGGATGTTCATAGGTCACGATGCGTCCGTTGTCATCGCTTTCCGCAAAGAGCGGCGCGGGCAACTTGACGGGCGTCGGTTTTTCGGGAACCGTCTTGGCCGCGATCAATGCGTCAACGAACGCCGTGACAGCCTCGGCATAGAGCCGCGCGCCGGCGTCGGTAGGACGGATGCCATCGGTGGAGAAAGCCTCGAAACTGATTTGACCGGCCTTGATCTTGTCGGCGGCATAGCGTGCGAGATTCAGGCTGGGTACATCGTAGTGGTCGGCGAGTTGCTCACAGATGCGGATATACTCCGGAACACGGTCGGCACGATAATCGGCGAGCAGTTCGGGGGTCAGGGTGTAGACGAGGATCCGGCTGTGGGTGGCGCGGTAGAGCGTGATCTGGCGCAGCAGACCTTCGAGCGCGAGCGCGGCCTGCGCGGGCTTCGTCTCTCGGTCACCCGCTGCGAAATCGAGAATCGCCAGATGGCCGCTGCAGATCACCTCACCGAAGACCGCTTGCCCGCGGCTACAGCGGTAAAGGCCGAACCAGCTTCCACCGGGCTGCATGTGACGCGTCTCGATTGGGTTGGCGTTAGGGTAGTGGCGTTTGAAGGCTTGCGTCATCTGTGTCGAGTAACGCAGGCTCTGATCCTTAAGACCCGCGCCCGACAAAACCTCATTGCCGATGAAAAAGAGATACTGGTTGCCGACCTTGTCATTCTTGAAAAAGTACTGGCTGTTAGGAATGCCGCCGCGTATCTTGAAATAGTCCGCCGCCTCCACCCCGCCGCACATACCCAGCAGACATCCCGCTACACACATGCGTATCAACTTCATCATTCTGTCGTTCATACTCCTTCCTCCAAACCTTTTCGCACAATTCGCGGTTAAAACCAAATCTCGGCTCCCCGTTATTAGTTATTCACTATTCGTTATTAACTCAACCGTGACCGGCCCGTCGTTGAGTAGGCGCACTTTCATCTCCGCGCCGAAGACGCCGGTGCCGATGCGTGACGCGCCGAGTGCGTCGCGCAGGTGGCGCACGAGTGCTTCGTAGAGCGGCTCGGCATGCTCTGGACGCGCCGCCGCCACGAAACTGGGGCGGTTGCCTTTGTGTGTATCCGCATACAGCGTGAACTGCGAGACCACGAGAACCGAACCGCCGATGTCCTGAACGGAGCGATTCATCAATCCCGCTTCATCCTCGAAGATCCGCAGCGCGGGAATCTTGCGTCCCAGCCACGCCACGTCGTCCATGCCGTCGCTGTGTGTGATGCCGAGCAACACCAACAGCCCTTGGCCGATTTCTGCCACACGCTGTCCATCCACTTCGACGGACGCCTCGGAAACACGCTGGATCAATGCTTTCATCAGAGCACCGTGACCTTCAGCCCTTGCCGGTCGACATCAAAATCGAAGAAGCGTGCATGCTCGTTCGGCGGATGGGCTTCAAAACGCGCACGGATGCGTTCCGCCGCCGCTGCGTTCTTGGCGATCATGAAGATAAAGCCTCCGCCGCCTGCTCCGGGCAGGAGCGCCGCCAGCGTCTCACGCGAGACCGAGGCGAGAAGCGCTTCGATTGATGTGTTGGTTGATCCCGGATCAATGCGTTTTTTCAATTCCCAGTAGTGCGCCACGCCAGCCGCGAAACCGTCGATATTCCGCGCATCGAGCGCTTCTTTGGTTGCCAGCGCCGACACCTTGAGTGCCTCCACGGTTTGTAGGATCACGGGATCACGCGCGAGATAGCCGGAGACCACGTTCTGCAGGATGTTGCGCGCCATGCGCTTCTGTCCGGTGAAGTAGAGCAGACAACGCTGCTTCAACTCGCTGCCTTCCGACATGTCGAAAACCGTCCAGCGCAGCGAGACCGTCTGATCCGGCCCCGGCTGCGTGCGGATCAATTTCACGCCCGGCACGATACCGCCGACTTGATCCTGCCAGCCACCGCCCGTACACATCCGCTGTTCGAGAATCGACGTCATACGGATCAGGCGGTCGGTGTTGAATGGCACGCCCAACACACGGTCGAGGCAGGCAATGACCGCCGCGCCCAAGACCGAACTCGTGCCCATGCCCGAGCCTTTTGGCAGCGCTGAGAAGATCGTGAGGTCCAGACCGCCGCCCAGTGTCTTGAGCCATTTGGCCAGAGGCTCCTCGCGCTGTGACGGACCGATGCCGGCCAGAATCAATGCGGCCTTGGCTAACGCCGCCCAGTCGTGCGGATCGTGGTGGTCGAGCAACTCGCCCGTGGTGCGGATTTCCTTGCGTTCGCCCAGATCAATGCTCGACAGGCGGATACATCCCACCGTATTGAGTTTGGCCATGACTTGGATCGGATAGAGTCCGTTGAGCGTGACCGCTGCATTGAGTACCGTGCCGCCGCGTTCAGTGCAGATCGGCGGCGTATCAGACCAGCCTCCCGCGAAATCGATGCGCACCGGTGTGGTGACCCATACCACCTGATCGTGCAGGATTGCCGCTGGCCGCGGCTGCCGACAGGGCTCGAAACGCACCGCCACCGACGTCGCCACCTCAGACAGGTAAGAGGGCAGGGCGGGTACGGTGATTTGTCCGGCAAACGCCTCGCTGATCATCGTCATCAGTCGCAAGATACGCGCGCGCAACAGTGGTTCGCCCCGTGCCGCGCCGTCCAATAGGTCGGCAAGCTGCCGCAATGCGCACATCGCCTCTTCAGCGGTGTGGATCTCGTCACACACTTTAGCCGCCGGTAGCGCATCGTTCTCCAGCACACGCGTAGCCACGTTCATCAGATTCACCTGACGCCGGATCTCAGCGCGCATGGCCAACAGACGCGCGTGGTTCACGCGGGGTAGCAGCTCGGCCAAGCTGTAACGCTTCCCGCGGCCGACGATCCGGTCCGACGGCTCGACGGTATCCTCCTCCGCTGCGGCGATCCGCGCCAGCGCCACAGCTTCGGTCAGCACATCGTCCAATGCTCCCACGCGCCACAGACGCGCACGCCAGAGACCGTCGTGTTCGTCGTCGCACCACACGCGCGCGGGTTTCATGCCCACGCGCATCAGTACCTGTTCGATCGGCACGTTGAGAAAGCGACAGGGTGCCGCGCCGCCGAACGGTGTTTTGAAATCGTCGTCAAGTCCGTACGCCACTGCCGCCCAGTGGCGTGCGCCGATTGGCAGCACCACCAGCCCCGTACCCGGCGGTAACCGTATCGCCACACTCGCTTCTGGGGGCAGACCAGTCAGGATGTTCTCGCCTTCCAGTTCCAGTCCCGCGCATGCTATGGCGTGTACCGACTCCACCAGTGCATTGCCCGTCGTGAACGGGCACGCGATCCGCGCGTTGAACACAAATGCTCGGCCAGTCTCGCCGCTACTGGTCACGCACGCGCCGCTACCGTTGGCGAATCCGTAAGTCTGTGCCGTGCGCGACAACCCCGAAAATCCCGCCAGTAGCTCACGACTGCTACCGATATGGAAGAAATCACAGTACGGCACGATGTTGACCTGAAACGGCACCCCGCGCAACGCGCGGTAAAAAGCACGCAATCGCCGCCGGTGAGCCGCATCGTGTCCGCGCGCCGTCACAAACCGATCCAGATAACGCGCCTCGTCAAAGTGCGGCGCGGCCGCCATGGTCAGCTCTTCGTAAAGGTCCAGCGGCGGACAGTCGCCGCCGGTGATCGCATCCAACAGCGTGGGTGCCGTCCGCTTTGCACCGCTCTGTCGCCCGACGCTCAGCGCGACCAGCCGCGCGCAGACTTCGGGCGTCAGACTGATGAGCCCGGTGTCCACTGCCACATGGCCGAGTGGATCCACCGCCCCGCATGCACGCGCCTCTGTCTCGGAGGGCTTTTGCAGAAAGTCGACGACCGGCACGCACTCCGTACGTTGCGGGTTCGCACCGAAACCAGACGGCACATACACGCCGTGCCGCGAACCACGCTCGACCGGCCCGAAGTAGGCGACGCCCGTGATACCCGGCTGCGAAAAATCCACCGACGCATGATCGAAGGTGAGCAGCACGTCGCCGGAGGTGATCAGCACATGGCCACCCGCAGGCGCGGGCAGAGCCGACACAGTGCGCAGGATCAAATCAAACAGCGCGAGCGGTTGCCCCGCAGGGCCTGTTGTCGGTACCGGCGTAAACACCTTGCCTTGCGCCGCGTAGGCCGGCGTACGCCGACTGTCGCCTCCCGAGTGGCAGATGAGGATGCGCCGACCGGCAAAGGCTACTTCGCCCCGGCCGTCCGCCACCTGCGCCAGCACATTCAGCGTGGCACCAAGCGAACCCACGCGGCGGCCGCCGGGATCGGTGATCACCCGCGTTTCGGTTCCCGGCGGGATCAACCCGTTCGCGCACCGCCAGGCAAGCTGTGCACGATATCCCTCGGCCTGCGCCTCGTTGGCTGCCGTCAAAATCAGAATGTCAAAGTTCTGCATGGTCACTCGCTATTCGTTAACGATCTCGTAAAGCAGCCGTGCACCTTCCGGATGGGCGACATCGGCGGTGAAGCACAGCGCACCGTCGACCACGCGGGCAGGTACTCGGTCCAGGCGGCGTCCACTGGTCGCGAGCGCATAGACGGTGCAGGCTTCGGGATGCTGTACCTTGAGCGCGATCTCCGCCTGTCCCACGCGCACGAGATGCGGCGTCTTGCCCCACACCAGCAGGGTCTTGCGCGCTTGATCCGCATATTTGACGTGGGTGTTCTGCACATCGGTCAAGTGCGTGAGCAGCAACCGCCGGCTGCAGGTCACCGGCTGGTCGTCAAGCGCACTCACCCAGACCGTGGCGGGCGTCCCGCGCAACGTCACCTTCAACGCACCGGCCGAGATGCTTCCCTCCTCCGCGAAACCGCCCATCGTGCGCTCGGTATTCAGCGTGAATGCGCCGCGCACCTGGTCAATCGCCAAGGGGCCGACCGTATTCGTCAACGATGCGACGCATGCCACCGTGCCGGTCGCATACGCTTCGTTCTCCGGCAGCAAGCGCCAGTTCGCAAGAGGCGCCGTTGACGCATACGTCCCGACCTGCGCGTTCCACGCTGCAACGCGCCAGTCGGGCGCAACCCGTTGCGCGATCTCGGGCAGTACCGCGCCTTTGCTGTCCGCCTGCTGCGCGATATGAATCGCTACGCGCGACGATAGGGGCGCGAGGTCACGGCGCAGGAAGAGGCAGATCGACGCACGGTCCGACGCCTGCGAAAGCGGATCGGTCGCCACATCGAAATATCCGGCGAAACTGTTCGTGGAGAACATGTTTTCCAGTCGGTGCGAATAGGCAAAGCGCCACAGCGCGCTCCAGTCCTGCAGCGCGCCCATCGCGCCGGTCATGATTCCACCGACGCCGCGATACATACCGGGCCCGGAAAAGTTATATTCCGAGACGGTGAATGGTTTGTTGGCGAGACGGGTGAACGCGACACCGCACGGCACCACGCAACCGGTACGCAACGGGTTTTCGTTACCGCAACGGCTCGGTAACGCCCAGCGCTTGTCGAGAAAACGCGGGTGGTCGACGTAAAAGTGGTCGTCCACATAATCGTACAGCGTCTCGCGCACCGGCTGAAGCGTGGTGTAGTGCGTGCCGCAGTTGTAGTTCGAGATCAAGGCGCGGCAGCCGATCTCATCACGCAGAAAAGCTTTCATGCGTGCGACCATGCGTGCCTCGATATCGGCCACAAAGCGCGCCACCGCCGCGCCTTCACGACCAGACATGCGCAACGGCATCGTGTCCGGAATATCGGCATAGGCGGCAGGGTTTTTGGCGCGCTGCTCGGCCAGCCACGCGGTCCATGCGGCTTGCATGGCCGGGGTTTGGCGCGCCTCGGCTCTGGCATAACCGATCGATCCTTCGTTGATCAATGCGATGAACGGCATACCCGGCTCGTCGGCGTAGCGGCGGCCGGTGTGCGGGTTGACGTGATTGAGAAACGCACGCGCGAACGCGACCCAATTCTGGAAGGCTGGCTCGTGTACCGCGATCAACGCCTTGAGAACCTGTATATCATCCACCTGACCGTCCTTATCAATGCCGATGTGACGCCAGGCAACCCGGCGCGAGACGTACAGGTCGGTGGTCACGTAGAGTCCGCGTTTGTAACAGGCGGCCAGAAAACCGTCGAGCCGCGCCATTTGGTCAGGGTTGAGCGTCAATGCGTCCGGACTTCCCTGCACGCAGCCGTTGTCGTGATGGTGGATACGCACGCTGTTATAGCCCAAGCGCACCAAGCGGTCCGTGAGTTGGTCGGCCTGCTCTTGCGACGGGAAGTTGGCCGTGCCGCAGAAGTTGACGCCGTAGAAGCGCTGCGCGACACCGGGCTTGCCTTCAAACTCGAAGTGCGGGCCGACCGCCTTGAGCCATCCGTACTTGCCGGCCGGCGCGTCGGTGAACCCCATGCCGGAAAAATCGAGCGCGGATCCTGGGACAATCTCCTTCTCATACGCGAGTGTCACCCATTCCGGTCCTGCTTCTAGCATCACCGGCTGATCGTACGTCAGGGTGAGCGGCGCGTGCGTCTTGAGCGTGAACCCGACCTGAAGCGACTTGCCGACTGGATAGAGTCCTGAACCGCCGACGATGACGCGGAGGCTAAATACATCGCTCCAGCGACGGCTGTCTTGGATCAAAACAGAGGTCGGTTCATCGAACGTAAAGACAAGACGCTGCGCGGCGGGTGGCGGCATCTCGATCTCCAGTTCTTTGACTTTGCCGCTGAAGAGCGAAAGTGCACCTTCCTTCTCGGGGAAGACGCCCGACTTTTGATCGGCCCGCCAGCGTCCGCCGATTGCCTTCTGTGCGGGGAAGCGGGTGCTGACAAAGAGGCTGTTCAGCTCAAGCGCGGCCTTCGGCGTGAAGGTGTAGTGCGCGTGGATCGCACCATCAGCGGCCGGCACCACTTTTACTTTAACGGCAACCTGTTCTTTGTCCGAAAGCTTCAAGGCGCATGCGCATGTACCGTTCTTCTCGTCGGGGAACGTGAAGCCGGAGGCGGAGACACCACGCTGCCAGCCCTTTGTGAAGAGACTGCCTTTCAGTTCGAGTGCGGGTTCGCTGAGTGTCAAGGCTCCGCCCATGCCGAGCATTGCTTCGCCGCCGAAACACGCCGGCGGCAACACAGCCACCAAACCGGCCACAAGTATTAACGCAGAGATGCGGAGGCGCAAAGATTTTGGGGCTACCGGAGCGGCGTGAATGCCGCCCACAGAACCGGATGCGCACTGCTTTCCCTCCACTGCTTCGTCCCAGCGGCTCCAATGCCGCGCCTCAATCATGTCAATCATGTCAATCATGTCAATCATGTCCCAAATCAGATCATTGCATCGCCATCAACTGCTGGATCTCCTGCTCCCACAGCTCCTCGTTTGGCGTCTCCAACACCAACGGCATGTTCTTAAAACGCGCGTCGGTCATGATGCAGCGAAAAACTTCAATGCCCAGTAATCCCCGCCCCAGCGACTCATGCCGGTCGACGCGTGAGTTGAGTGCCACCTTGGAATCGTTGAGGTGCATGCCGCGCAGATACGAGAAGCCGACCGTCCGGTCAAAGTGCTCCATCGTTGTCAGAAAACCGTCGCGGGTACGGAGATCATACCCTGCGGCGAAGGCGTGCATCGTATCCAGGCAAACGCCCACGCGCGTCCGGTCGTCCACGCCGTCGATGATGGCGCGGATCTCCTCAAACGGAGCGCCCAGATTACCGCCGCTACCGGCGGTGTTCTCGATCACCAGCGTCACATCCTGCGTCTGCGCCAGTGCGGCGTTGATCGACTGCGCCACGCGCGTGCACGCCGCTTCAGGCGTCAGCTTTCGCAGGTGACTGCCGGGATGGAAATTCAGCTTGTCGAGTCCCAACGCCATGCAGCGCCGGATCTCATCAATCAACGCGCCCATCGATTTTGCGTGTGCCTCCTCATCCGGGTTAGCGAGATTGATGAGGTAGCCGGCGTGCGGCATCACTTGGGCGGCAGTATAGCCGTCTACCGTCATCTGCTGCTTAAACGCTTCGATGTCAGCGGGCGTGTACGGCGCGGCGGTCCACTGCCGCTGGTTTTTCACAAACATGCCAAAGCCTGTCGCACCTAGCGCTTTGGCGTTCTTCGGCGCGTTGGCCACGCCGCCTCCGATGGACACATGCGGTCCGATGTAATACATGCCTGCTCCCTTTCCTAACGCTCTTTCTCGCCCCACGAAGTATAGCCATTTTTGAAGAGCCACTCCGCAGCGCCAACGTGACCTTGTCGCGCGGCCTGTTTAAATAACTCGACCGCGCGGACATGGCTCATCTCGACTCCGCGCCCATATTCGTACAGGGTTGCCAGATTGTAAGCTGCGCTGGCGGCACCTTGATCAGCAGCGGCCTTGAACCACTTTGCGGCGAGGGCATGATCTTGAGGCACGCCCTCGCCCCGCAGGTAAAGCATGCCGAGATTGTTTTGCGCGGCGGGGACTCCAGCTTCGGCAGCGCGGCGGTAATGCTGTTCAGCCTGCGCGTAGTCCTTCGGTACTACGATCCCGCGGTAGTGAAAAGTGCCGAGCGCATGAATCGCGCGCGGGTTCGCCTGCTCCGCCGCCTTCGTGTACCAGTTGAAGGCGCGCTCATGGTCTTGTGGCACGCCGCGTCCCTCCTCATACATCTGCCCGATGAAAAACTGCGCCATCGCATGGCGCTTTTCGGCGGCTCTGGCGAACCAAGTGAGCGCCCTGCGGTTGTCTTGTTTGACACCGTCACCATCGCGGTAGAGCAGGCCAATGTTAACCTGTGCTTCGGTGTGCCCTTGGTTTGCGGCGCGCGCGAACCACAAGCCAGCCTCGCGCGGATTACGCGGTACGCCGCGCCCCCGGGCGCAGACAAAGCCATAGTTGAACTGGCCATCGGCATTGCCGGACTCCGCCGAGCGACGATACCAATTGGCCGCAGCGATTAAATCTTTTTCGGTTCCGCGTCCCTCCTGATAGAGCCAGCCGAGGTTGTTCATGGCGCTCGAATGCCCCTTCTCGGCGGCGCGCGTGTAGAGCACGAACGCCATGCCCTCATCCTTGGGCACGCCGCGTCCCTGCGCATAGAGCGCGGCCAGATTGTACTCGCCGTTGCGGTCTCCTTGCAGCGCAGCCTGCCGGAAATATTCGCCGGCCTTATCATCATCTTGCGGAACCCCCTGGCCGCGATAGTAGATAAGTCCCAGTGCGTTTTGCGCTAAGGCCTGGCCCTGTGCCGCAGCCTGCTGGTACCAGTCGCGTGCCTCTTCCGGCTGATTCAGATTAAGATCGCAGTCCAGCCCTACCAGATATTGAGCCAACGCGTTACGTTCCCGGGCGTGCGCGCGTATCAATGGCCGTCCCTCATTCAGATAACGCTCCCGCTGTTCGGCCGATAACGCGCAGAGCGGCTCTTGTGCGGCATGCACCGCCAGTAGAAAACGGAAAAACGTCTGGCCGGCATCGGCCATCTCCCGGACCTTTGCCACCGCCACCAAAAAATCATCGGTGCTGCCCGCCGTTCGTGCGTTCACGAATCGCTCGACCGCGCCCCGGACCTCCTCCATCGCGGCCGCAGTCTCCTCGTCGGCGCGGACCACAGAAAACGTGAACACAAGCGCCGCGCTGGCGACCTTAAGAAGCGCGAGTCGCAAAGGGCGGCATGACCGCCGCCGGGCAAGCAGACGCNNCCGATGTTCCGCAAGTAATGAAACCTGGAAATCCTAAATCCTGAATCCCAAATCCTAAATCCCAAAATCCTTCGCCTCATTTGAACTTGTCCAGCGAGAGTTGGCTGCCTTCGCGGCGCGGGTTGAATAGGATCGCGTCCGAAACCGGCGTGTGTTTGCCGAGCACGCTCACATGTTTAGAGCGCCAACCTTTGCGTCGGCTGTAAACGGTCATCTGATGACCGCGCGTCCAGAACAGCGGCAGGTCCATCAGCCATGCAATCCTATACAGTATTCGCAACCAGATGGTGTTCGTGCCACGGATTCCGGAACCCCTGCGGCGGCTGTCCCATTGCCGTACCATCTGCACCCAGAAGCGACAGGAAAACCTGAACCCGAGCACATCGAATCCATCTTTCAGCAGGTGGAAGATGTCGGATTCAGTGTAGCTTTCTGCAGCACCGAACGCCATGCGCCGCCCGCTCAGCACAGCCGCCAGGCCCAGCGGTTTGCGATATGCCACCGTCAGCAAGAATATTCCGCCCGTCTTGAGCACCCGGTGGCACTCCTTGACGATGGCACCAGCGTGAAAATTATCTGACAGCACCCCGTGTGCAAGCACGACGGCATCGAACTGCTTATCCTCAAAAGGCAATTCTCCATCCTTGCCGAGGCTCAGTACCGTCTCTTGTCCCAACGCCGCCGCCACCAGCGAGCGCCGTTGTTGTGTGGGCTCCACGGTCATCCAGCACCCGCCGACCAAACGCAGCGTGCGGCTGACGCCCGCATTGGTGAACCCCACATCTAATCCCGTACGGACCGCACCTGGTTGCGCATGCAACAGATGCAACACCGCATTGACCTCGCTCTGCAAGGGCAACGAATACAACGCACTGTCAACGAAGGTATCTCGTTTTTTCTGCATGTTTCCAACTCAGATTGCCTTAAGCATACCATCTCACAAACAGAGCCGTCAACAAACAGGGTTCAAGTTCTCGATGGCGCGCGTGTAAAAAAAAATTTCATTTTTCCTAAAACAGTCCTTGCATTTTTTCCAGCACACGCTACATTGTGGACATAACAACATATCGACGCACTCTCTCGTGGTGCGGCGGTCTGTTGATGTTAACGGGTTCAACCTAACGAAAGGAAAGCGCAATGGCCACAGCAAAGAAAGCAGCTCCTGCGAAAAAGGCTCCCGCGAAGAAGGCGGCAGCGAAGGCAGCTCCTGCTAAGAAGGCGACGCCTGCGAAGAAAGCGGTTGCGAAGG
>LSQX01256866.1_pt1 | contig 13308 bp, 17 predicted proteins | sample 654561 | NCBI WGS metagenome assembly LSQX01 (sample SAMN04489861, study PRJNA283612) | anaerobic digester metagenome | isolation source: 4 biogas reactors fed with cattle manure at either 37C or 55C with and... | place: Denmark: Kongens Lyngby | collected 2014 | reverse complement strand
TCGATTCCTGTCTCCCCTGCCATACAGAAACAAGTAACCGCGCATGATAGCGCGGTTTTATATTTTACTCGTTTTTACTATTTTCCAGAAATGTTGCAACCGTGATGCAACCGCATGAGTTTACTTTATTGCTGCGGCAATTGTTGGCCGGTTAATATGCTGTCTAACTTACTGGCAGCTCTTTCCTGCATTGTCTCCGTTTTGTGGATATACAAGTCTGATGTTATTGAAAAAGTGCTGTGCCTGGCCAGCTTTGATACGGTCGCCAGATCTTCCCCGCTTTCCAGCAGCAAGGTGCAGAATGTATGCCTTAATGCATGAAAGGTCGTATCAGGCAAGCCATGTGTTTCAAGCAGTTTCTTATACTGTCTGTACACAACATCTGGTCTGTACGGGGTGCCATCTTCACGACAAAACACCAGGTTATTATCCATGTATGCCTCACCCAGCAACAGCTTGTTTTTAGCTTGCTGCCTCTTTACTCGCCTCAATACTGTTACTACTGCCCCGGGCAGTGTTATAGTCGCCTTACTGGCCTTTGTTTTAACATCATCCTGCAGATACAGTTCACCGCCAACAAGTATTAATGATTGAGTAATACGGGCTGTTCTGGCTTCTAAGTCCACAACAGGCCATTCTAATCCAAGTAATTCACCGCGCCGCAGGCCAGTGCCCAGATCAGTAAATATTATTGGATAAAGTTCATGATCCTCTATGGCCTTAAGGAAATACTGGACTTGTTCGCCTGTAAGCGGCTGAATTTCCCTGTGCTTCAACGGTGGTAACTCAACGGCTGTAATAGGATTCCACCTGATTAATGCTTCTTTGTAGGCTTGATTTAAGGCCCCTCTTAAAACATTATGGCAGTTCCTTATTGTTTGTGATGACAATCCTTTAGGCTGGTCCTCTTTTAATGTTTGTTTGCCTTTCTTTTCCATAATACGCCCGCTTTCAGCCATTTTATTATAGAGCGCTTGTATTTCATTAGCTCTTAAGCGATCTAATGATTTTTTACCCAGCGCGGGCTTTATATGCAGATCGGCCAGCTGCTGATAAGAGTGCCATGTCGAATATTTAATATTAGGTTTTTTGTAAACTTCTAACCAACGGTCGATCCATTCGCCCAGGGTGAGCTTGCCGTTGTCTGCCAGGCGGCCAACGTCTTTAGCGTTCTCCAGGTCCCTCATTTTCTTTAATACTTCCTGCTTGGTTTTACCTGATACTGACTTACGGCTAGACTGTCCGGTTATCGGATCTTCGTAGCTGACTTGACCGACCCAGGTTTTATTAGCCCTTTGCCAGATGCTGCCTTCACCGTTTGCTCTTTTTTGTTTCTTCTTTTCCATGGTTTACCTCCCTTTCTGGTGGCTTTTATCAAAGCCGGCCTGTTTACTTCCTGGCCCCCTGCCTGACTCCCAGCTCATATACTGCGGCTAATGCAGGGCTTTGCCCCATACGCCTTAACGCTTGCTCATAAACGGTTAAAATCATCGGCCAGGGCATGGAATCCACCGGGGCGGCGGCTACCGTTTCAATAATGTTGATGAGCTCCTGTTTCTGTTGTTCTGTTAATGTCATCATTACTCATACCTCCCTGATTTACTTTTTTTGTGTAGGTTTAAATAAACTGCTTTACAACATCATACAATCAATTACAACTATTCGCAACCACTATTTGCAACTATATGCAGTGCTATGCTATTATTAGCTGTAAGGTGGTGACAAGATGGAATTAATGAGCGTTGAAGAAACCGCAAGCTATTTAAAGATTCATCCCGAAGTAGTGCGCCGGTGGCTCAGAGAAGGCAAATTAAAAGGAATTAAAGTTGGTGGAGTATGGCGCATCGATAAAAATGTCCTGGATGAAATGCTCCGAGAAAACAGAATTAAATAATATGCTTACGAATTAAACGAATTAAACGAATTAAGTCAAAGTAAACCCTATATATTGGCCTTTTGCCTGTTAGCCGGCTCAACGAAATAAGTACGAAATAATACGAATTAAGCCCCTATAAAAGAACAACCTTAAAGATACTTACGAATTAAACGAATTAAACGAATTAAGTCGCATGAACGGCTAAATAATGGGATTGCTGTCTATTCGCGACTTAACGAATTAAGTACGAAATAAGCACGAATTAAGTTGAGGGGCTTATACCTATTAAGGTTTTAGCCCCTTGTTTCGTGTGGAATTATAGGACTGGTTCAAAAATAAACCACAATATGAATCTTGAATAAACGACCACAATAATCAAACATATGTTCGGTATAGCTGCTATATATTTAGGGCATCTAATGCGCGGGCGTGCAGTCTGAATACTGATCGGCTGGCTACCTCTAAATTTTCCGCGATTTCCTCCCAGGGCAGGCAGTCAATATAACGATAATACAGGAGCAGGCGCAGCCGGGCATCTTCTACCCTTTCAATTAAAAATTCTATCTCTTCCCGCAGGTCCAACATCAGCGATAAAGTGTCCCTGATTTCTTTCTCCAGATCTACTATCCGGCCTACCGTGTCAAATTCCCGGCTCCGGTAAATAGATCCACCAATTATCCGCGGTTCGTACGAATAAGTTACCCGGCCTAGAGATTCCCTCAAGGAAGCCACTTCCCCCGCCTTCCGGTTGAAAATCTGGCCAGCTTCCATAAATCGGCGTAATAAGGCTATTTTTTCGGCTTTATCCAAAATAACACCTTCCTTCAAGTCAACCTGTGTCTTATGATTTTAATTGAGAAACTCCTGTGCTCTTTTGCGCAGGCGGAAAACTTGTCGAAGGGAATAGTTCATCTGATCGGCGACCTCATCCCAGGTCAGCCCCTTTAAATAACGAAGCCTAAGCAGCTGGGCTGACAGCTCGTCAGCGGCTTCGATTTTCCCCATTGTTTCTTCTAACTCGGCCAGACAGCGGGCCGCTTCTTCGTTTAAGCTCTTGATGATGTCTTGTATTTTCTCCATGTCCGCAGCCGTTAAAATATATGAAAAGGTGGTGCTCAGCGCACTCCAGCGCTGGGCCTCGTCAGTGGCTCGTTCGGCCAGCAGCGGCCTTGTCTTGTAGCTATTTAAGGTTTCCATCGGCAGACCTCCTTCACGTCAAAGGGCAAAGCCCGATCAACTTCCACAAGTTAGCGTAAAAATGCGTTTTTCTCGGTTTTATCGGAAAATAACTCCTTCTTAAATGCGTTCTAAGCGCCGTTTAAAGGCGTCCTGATGGTTTAATACCCGGATAAATGCGGGTAAATAAGGTTTTATGGCTATATATAAGGTTCAGCTTCCTCCTGTTTTTCCTCTTCTATTTGTTAAAAGGGGCCCCCTGGTCTAAGTAAAACCAGGGGGTCAGGAGGAATTATGTATAAACCGGCCCCGGAAAGGAAGTGAAAAAGGGGGCCAGGATATACCGTGTTAGTGTTGAGGATCCCCGGCAACTTATTTCATTGTTACCTGATCCGGTGTCCAGCATCGGGCGGTTAAGCCCCGCCTCCGGTCCTGTTTTTCAGTGGTTGCTGAGTTCTTTATAAACTTCGTGCATCATTGCCCGGGATTCGGGATCGTTGCCGCCTATGCGCAAAAATATTTCTTCCATGATCCCCTGCAGCAGTTCGACAGTATCATCTCTCAGCTGCTTTAAATCGTTAAGGTTCAATCCTTCAAGATCTATGATCGGTAACATCTGATTGCCTCCTTATTTTAAAATGTTTCAAAATCATCTGTGGCCTGAACACCTTCTTTTTCCGACAACAGGCCGGTCAGCTGTTTGTGGATTGCAGCATACCTGGCCACCAGGTTGGCGTACAACCGGGCAGCTGGCCGTTCCCTTTCGTAAGGATCCAGGCGGTCAGACTGAGTAAATAACTCAACGAAACCGTTTTCGTTTAAATCTACTTCCAGATCCTCCAGGCTGACCTTGATATAGGCGGCCCTCTCGATCAGGCCGGCACTTAATTTTTTCTTGCCCGGCGGCAGCTCTTTGTAGATCTTTTTCAGCCGGCTTATTTCTTTTTTAATCCTGATTTCTTTCTCCATTTGCTTCACCACCTTGCTTTTGGGGTAGGGGTCCTGTAAAATATTACCCGCAGTGTGAGCGCATAAGGACACGTGGTCTGGATAGAGGGCCCTCTTTTTTTCAGGGCAGGGGGGGCGTACACTTGTTCGTAAAACCTCCGTTCACCCTGCCCTTTCCGGGCGCGCTTTACGCCCAACCAGCTTTTTTTGCTTCTCTCCAATAACGAGATTCCCGCCGGGCTGCTTCAAGGAACCAGGGCTCATCGATTATATCCACGGGATCAATTACTGATCGGCCTGGCGTCTTAATAGGCCCCTGGTCGAATCTGCCGTTGGAATAATCGGCTCCGGCCAGCCAATCAAGGTAGATCTCGCTGCTTGCTGAACAGTCGCCGCTGTATTTAGCGACCATAAACTCCGCGAATTCATCGGCGCTCATTTCGCATATAGGATCTTCGGGGAATCCGTCAAGGATATAATACTGCATGGCGTGCAGCAACTCATGAGCAACCGTTCCTAACAGTTCATCATCGGCCAGATCGGCGCGGACCCAGATCATATTCTTATTGCTGGGCCGGTAAAATCCTAATACTTCTTTTTTATATCTGATGAGTTCATCTGACACCCGCTTGTCCCAATGATCTTGTCGGTAATAGGGCATAAACCATTTGATCCCCATTTGGGGAAGTTTCAGCTCATAGCTGCAGAAGGCCAGCATCCGCAGAGCAGCAGACCAGCGCCATTGTCCCATAGCCTTATTTGTCACTTCAAAATATTTATACAATGTCGATACACTCCCTCCCAATGAATTCCTGCAGAGTCGCCGGGGCTATTTTGATCTCTTGAAAGCCGGTACCGCCAGAGCTTTTAATAGTCTCCAGCTTTTCACCGGTCTGTCGGATCTGCAGGGCGCGAGTGGTCTTTGTCCGCGGATCTTCTTCATCAGCTGTAAACTCAACGATATCTCCCACTGCAAGCAAGTCAGGGCGCTCAGTAACATACGGCCAAAACAGGAAGAAATCCTTGCCATCCTCGCTGATGACAGTCCCCCAGCACTTATGCCTACCGTTTAGCTCCGTGATCACGCCTTTTAATATTTGATCCTTCATCTGTCGCACTTCCTTTATTTGATTATTCTGGAACAGTCGATCTTTCCAATTAACAACCGTATCTTTCATTTTTAATTCCTCCTTTGTCACTTAACTTGAAGAAGTCTACTCGCCAAAGGCCCGTCGTTGGGAGTAAACCAGCATTTTCCAGCACCAGGGGCACGTAGAACATTTTTTCTTTAATTACCGTCGGCTTGATGAAGGTTATATTTTCATATTTCTTCGGCAGCATTTTACAAATGGCGAACAAACCATCCTCAGAATAAACCGCTTTGTTGGTGGGCGCATAGTCCAGGGACAAACCCTCGACAAAAATATTGAGCGCTTTTGCCAGGGCTTCTTTTGCCCTCTCCGATTCCAGCTGGCGGCAGATGGGCTGCTCATCGTTTATATCGATTACATCAGCATAATGCAGCCAGCCGAGTATAAAACCTTTATTCTCTGCTGATAAATACTTGAATGCTTCGATGAAATCGCGGGCTCTAAGCGCTATCCAGAACCCTCCGGCCACGAGGCAGGGTGGGTCAATGTCTTTAAGTTTCATAAGGACTACCTCCCATTGCTCCTAATATTGCGCCGGTCCTGCGACCGCTGGACGTACGCGTCTACTTGTTCGTTTCCTATATAAACGTTTATATCGCCCCCGGCCGGCGCAGGCTGCATCGAATTGATCGCTGCAAGCAGCCTTTCAAGCAACGGGCCAAGGTCAGGCACACCCGGGAAAAAACCACCAGCTGCAGGATTGTACTTTTTAGGCACGACCGCTTCTCCTTGATGCAAAAACGCTGGGCCATTGGCGCGAACAAAATTGGTTCCTTCTTTTAATGCCGCCATCGTGGGAATGCTTATGCCAAAGGATTTACCGCCCAGCCCGGGCACCCAATCCGGGGCTTGCCAGCTGACCTTGTTCATTCCTCTGATCATGGTGTTCATGCCGCTGATAATCTTGTTTATATAGGTTTTTACGGTGCCCCAAATGTCTTCCCAGATCCCGCCGGTCTTTTTCTTCACACCATCGAAAGCATCAAGGATGCTGGTTTGTATGTTTCCGAAAACTCTCGAAGCGTTCAATTCAAGGGTATTCCAGACCCCCGTCATGGTCGTTGATATGTTACTCCACGCGCTGCCTGTATTCGTCTTGATATTATTTAAGACCGTCTCAAGATAGGTTTTTATCCCTTCCCAAGTTTTGTCGGAGGAGGTTTTCATCTCTCCCCAAATGGTGTTGGTCTTCTCCTGTATGGACACCCACGCTTTATTTGTATCCTCTTTGATCGCCTTGGTCTTCGTACCGATGGCCGTCTTTATGTTCTCCCAGGCTACCGGAGCCTCTTTTTTCAAAGTTCCCCATGTGGCCTGGATAGTGGTCTGTATATTTCCCCAATCTTTTCCCGCATCGGTTTTAAGCGCGCTCCATTTATCCTTTACCGCTTTTTTTATACCTTCCCATTTTGTACCGGCCTGGTTTTTAAAGGTATCCCAGCTTTCCAAAACGCCGACAGTCCATCCTGTCAAGCCTTTTACCCATCCCCAGCTTTGCACATAATTTGACCAGGTTCCCCAGGCCGTTTTTAAACTCCAAACACCTTTCTCCGCATCATAAAAAGTGTCTACGATCCAATTAGACAGGCTATCTACCCAGCCCCAACCCTTGACGAAATCAGACCAGATATCCCCCATCCATTCAAAGAACCCTTTAATCGTGGGTTTGGCTATCTCAATGTCATCTAATAGCCCGTCCAGGAGCCCGCCGCCCCCGCCGCCGATCTCTCCGATATCACCTAAATCGATATCATCAAGAGCTCCGCCGCCGCCACCGGCTATATCCTTCTGCAGCTGGTTGATCTCATCAAAGCCGACCAGGCTTTTCTTCGCGGCTTTCCCGGCGGCACCAAGAGCCTCCGCTTGATCTCCTATCGCCTCCGCGACCGCTCCGGCACTCTTCGCGACACTCCCGCCGGTTACATTTATGTTGTTTAGCGAATTGCTGTATTTAGACCAAAGAGCCATGCCGCCGCTGACTGCTGCTGTTATTCCCAATACCGCCCAACCTATTGGTCCGAGAGCCGCATGTACGGCAAAAAGGGCCGCGCGTAGGCTGTATAATGCCCCTGTGAAGATATTAGTCGCCGCCGGAGCAGCCGCCATCTGCAGAGTATAGGTTAAAACTCCTACTCTGGCCATCTGTAACGCCGGACCCATTAAAGTTAAAATACCTTTTAGGGCAGTCTGCGCATTAGCGAAAGCTAGGGAGACACCAGTCGCAATACCTATGGTTTTGACCAAGCCCCAGTTATTAGCGATAACACCGGTAACAGCCTTAAAACCCTTGCCTACTGCTGCAAAAGCATCTGCAACCGTCTGCCCCCAGCGGCGCAGGGTAACTTCATTGTCCACAGCCCACAGTCTAAGAGTGTCAAGCTGTTGGATCAGCCCGTCCAGGACCGCTCCGGCACCAGGTAAAATCAAAGGCGCTCCCAGTGAAGTTTTAAGCTCCTGCATTAGTTTTTTAGGCAGGGACAACTTCTCTACTGAGCCCAATTTCTTTCCGAAGGTGCCCATGGCGGCCTCATAGGATCCTGCAATCTTTGTACCTTCCCGCAGGATATAGTTCACCATTGCCTGCTTTTTCTCGACCTGACTTAATTGTGAAGTAGTCTTCCCGACAGCTTTAGCGTACGCACCATAAATGTCCGTTAGGCTATCCGTAAATCCGAAAGCGGTCAACAGTCTTGGCTGCAGTTTCGCTATCGCTTCTACCATCTGTTCGGCTGCTTCTGAGCTGTTCATCCCTGCGATAGTGCCGGCATCTTGAGCTACTCTGACAACTTTAGCCGCGTCGGCCACTTTAAGTTGAGACTGCATAAATCTGGTCATAACCTGCGTTGCTTCCTGCTCCGCGATCCCCAGGGCCATTACACTCTTTTTATAATCTTTGAGTATGTCCAGAGAGGTGCCGGTGGAGTTAGCTACCGCAGCCATAGCTACATTTAAGGTTTCAGTTTTTGCAGAGGTCTGTAAAACGTCTTTGACCAGGCTGCCCAGGGACAGCCCGCCTAAAACAGCACCTATGCCCAGCATAGTTTTGCCTATTCCTTTTTTAAACGCCGTCAATGTCGCCTGCGTTCTTGCCAGTTCTTTTTGAACGCTTGTAAAATCCGCGCCGCCGCGAATAATTAGATTTTTCGCGCTCATTGTCCCACCTCCTTATCCCGATAAAAATTTTCACAGATTAAACTGCTCAGTTCCATGGCTTCCGGCTCCGAGAATCCGGCATTTAACAGGCCGACGTAACTATCGATAGCGAGTGCCACAGGGCTTTGATCATAACCCCTGGCCTCGAATGCATCGATTAAATCGTTCAGTTTATCCTCGTCAAATCTTTTCATGGCTCTTCCTCCTTTCCGTTAAAAATATCTGACCGTCTCTGCTTCTCGGATCTCACCGTCAAAATCTAAGTATAATAACCGGATCTGTCCCAGCTCCGTCAAGCCCAGAGCGATCAGGGGTATTGTTTTTTCTTTCCCGTCATCATCCAGGGTCCTTGTGTATATGCCCGCCGGCGCCGGGATGATCTGAATGATTTTATCGGCCATGATTTCACCTCCTTAATTTCCATAGGATCCTTGGTCGGCCGCCGGTTTGTTCTTCGACTTTTTCTATCCTGTCGGTTTCCAACAGTTCTGCAATCGCATTTTTTATCACCGCTGATGGTGTGTTGCGCTGAAAGACACAGTTGCTGATTTCGGTCTGGCTGAGCTGTCCGCCGGCAGCTTCAAGTGCTATGAGGATTTCCTGCGCGTCACTGTTTGCCGTCTGCCCGGCGAAAATATATTGCGCGCTGCGGTCCGCATAGTCCCAAACGGCCCGGGCGGCCTTAATGTGTGCGGTTTTAATCACTGTGGAACAATCCAAAATGGCATAAATCAAAGACAGGCGCAAGACCTGAGCCTCCGCCCTAGCAGTTACTGCACCGTAAAGGCCAAGAACATCGGCGGCTAATTCTTCGTACAAAGCGCGCCAATATTTCCGCGCGGCGGGGTCCCTTTCGACCGGCTCGGTCACAAATGGAACCTTCCCCTGTGATGCACACGAATCCGATTCGAAGTCCTCAAAATCGTTTAACACATCGTGAAGTCCCGCGAATGACACAACTTTATTGATTTTGTACACCAGTTGATTTTGCACACTATCCGGCACGATTGCTCCATCTGGCAAAAGCTTGCTGCGAGTTGAAAGGATCCAAAGAAAACGGTTCGCAAATCCGTTGTAGGCCTCGGCGTTCTGTAAAAGCTCCATCAGTTCGTGTATCGTAATATGCCCTATAATCGATATATGTGCATCCGTCGCCCGGTTCCTGTCATTCTTGATGAGTGTGTTAAGGTTCCCCTTGTCCCATGCTTGTCTCACGACGGGACTTAGGGTATTCCCTTGTCTTGCCATTACCCTCAATGCCTGAGCAAATTCAGTTTCTAGCACCATCAACCGTTTGTCCGAAACCCCGGAATCCGTCAGCACTTCTTCATAATCTTTGACCCGGCCCTTTTCCTTTATGGGGACCCGGGTGAAAACTGGGTCGCGAACCGCGAATATCAGCCCCTCGCCACTTGATAAGCCTCCCGTAACCCTTGTTTTAGCCCAACGTTCATCAACGCTTTCAAGCAGCTGCAGAATCAAGTTTGCAGACATTCCTTTTCTGCCTTTCGCTGAATTTCCCACGATAACGGAAAAGAGATTGCAAAAATGTTGGTCGGCAGCAACCGGTGCAAAATATTTGCGGTGGATTAAACTACCGATCATTGTCAAAAAGGTTACTAGCAGGGCGTGGTTGTCCGCTTCACTGTATGGCTCTAAAGTTTCAACAACTTCGCCCGCAAGCCCATAAAAAGCAGCATCATCCATGGGATCGGGCCACGGCTTTTTTTTGATCTCGCCAAGTTCCCGGGGCAGCTCTCCTGACTTCTTGCGGCCGCCAAATTGGTCATAATTAGGCGGCAGGTTATCAAAGTCAGAATCATAACAGCCTGGTTCGTATTTTTCTCGAAGATCTCGCCATGTGTAATCCCTGCATCGATCGTGAAAACAAGAAAATTTTAAGGCACCGTTGGGTAACTGGATCAAACTGCTGGCCTGGTTTTGCTCGTGCGTCTGGTCCATTGGACAGGCCTCCAGAACGTAAATTTTGCCATATGTTGCCAATTTAACCTGCGCGACCTCGATCCCGTATTTCGCCAACCATTCGCCTGCATCTATCCCTTTCCCCGCCGGGGCCTGTGGTTGCCTCTTCTTTTTTTCTTCCTGCGCGCACGTCAGGGCGTCGTTTATTAGCCCTTTTAGATCCTGAGGATCTAGCGAAGCAGGGCATTCAATCAGTCCGCTTTGACGATGGGGCCGGTCCATGATATTATCGCCTTTTACTGCTTTTGTGCCATATAATTTCGTGATCCGCGAGGGATTGAATGTGGTTTTATCCACGGCGGCTTGCTGATCATCGAACAGTGCCCCCAGATAATTTAAAACTGCTCGTAAATTTGCCACGTTTTCCGGTGTGTTCAGCTGATCAATTTCTATTATGACGTGCGCGCCATTGCCGCTGTCCGCAAGCCAGGAATCAACCCCATAAGTCGCCAGGATGAAATCACGAATCGCCCGCGCCTTATCCACGGCGGCCGTTTTTTCTTCATCGGTCGCAGAAATTCCGGCCGGCCTGGGCGGGTCAACATCAATTAACAACTTTTTTAAACGTGGAATGTCATTATCGCCAGTCAGGGCGCTCAAAGTTTTTAACTTATTATTGCTTCGTGCCATAAGATCGGAAGGAACGGGGTTGATCGTCATGTAAATATTTGCTTTCCCATCCCACGATTTAATTGATGACTTTAGATCATCCAGATTATCAAAATATCCCGCGACCGTCGCCCGCCCTCTCGCTCTCGGGATTCGGACCTCGATCGGGAATTGAATAAAATCAAACAATGTGTTATAATCTGTATTAGTTATTTTCATTCCTCTTTCCCTTCTCTGCCCGCGGGTGCGGGCTTTTTTTATCTCTCCCCTGTTCTCTCTGCCAGCCAACGGTCCAGAGCGTTGACGGGTACTATCCACCGCCGACCAACTTTGACCGCGGGGAGCTCACCTGAATAAACCAGCTGCCGAGTGAAAGTTTCGGAGAGTCCGAGAGCGTCGGCTGCCTGCGGGATGGACAGGGCCAGTTTATTTTGCGCATCCATTTTTTTTATCATTTTTTACGCCCTCCCCGGCCCGCAATTCATCCATGGCTTTTTCGATTCTCTTCTCCACTTGTGGGTCCATTCGATCTGGTCGCCGAAGATAACGGCTCAGGGTGAATTCACTCACACCCATCACTTCGGCGATTTCCCACTGACGAAAACCAGAAATTAAGATTCGCTCCTTGATGTTCATTTTTTTTTCTCCTTTCTTGTTTTTGTTGCCCTTATGAAAAATTTAAGCTAAAATGAGGATATATAAAACCTTTATACATCTGCACATTCATCTGCAAGGAGAATAAACGCATGTTAAATACGTTTTTAAGCGATAAAAAACAAGATTTAGGTTCTCTGTGGTCTATAAAACTAAGATTTAGCCGTTTCTCTGATTATCAGATCAAAGTGTTGCCCGAATTGGTTTTATCCGCAGGAAATGAAAGAATAACCAAAAATAACGTTGAGATAGTTGCGGCTGTGCCGCCGGCACTTAAAAACCCGGGCCCAACTTTTAAAATTTACACACAAGCATCAGAATCTGTTTTTGAAAAGAATTTAGAAGCGAAAGATTTTTTTGAAGTGATGGCCCTTACGAAAGATATAAATCTACAAAAAGGCTTCGGACCTGAGACGGAGAAGGCTATACCAACGGAAGGGATCCTGGATCTGTGCAGAAAATATGGCTTTGATTTTAGTTTTGATGATCCGATCTGGCAGCAGCATAAAATCGCGGGGGTTGAGCTTCGGCACATAAAACGAAAGATGTTCCTGTTGCACTGGCGATTCTCAGTATATGCTGCACTTTATCATGAGGATTTTGACATGATGCGGAAGGTTATCCCGTCAAGTTTAATACCAACCAGCATGAAGGAAGCAGGCGAGGATCTATTACGGGCCGTGGCCATGGACTGGCTTAAACAGGAGGCAGGCGGGCGCGCAAACTTTGAATTAGACTTTACGCCAGAGGGGCCTAAGCTTGATATCATCACCTGGGATCTGTTTAATGCCTGTGACGTATTCCTGACCCTCTTAATAACCGTAGGAGACGCCGGTGGTTTTAAAATATGCGCTAATCCAGATTGCCGATCCTTCTTCATGATTGAAAAGGGCACGGGCAAAGGAAACAAGAAATATTGCGACAATTGCAACTATAAAACCGTCTGGTCCAGGGCTGACCGGGCGAGGAAAAAAGTGCTTAAAAACACATAATAACTATAAATATTTACTTAATTCGTACTTATTTCGTACTTAATTCGTTAACCCCCACGACATACTAAACCCCTATATACAGGGGTTTCCTTGACTTAATTCGTTTAATTCGTTTAATTCGTACATACTTTTATATTTAAGCTTTATTTGCTATGATAAATAAGCGCTCAATTTCACTAAATAAACTCACACGGCCCCAGATGTATATAATAATTCTTTAGGTTTATTTGTTGCAACCGTGTTGCAACAGGAATGATAAGCTGTAAAAGGTAAAAATAAACAGTGTGGATATAGCGGGCTTTGTGATAGGTAGTGATAGGTAAAAAGGCATAATATTCTAACTCCAAAACCGAGGGCTGCGGGTTCGATTCCTGTCTCCCCTGCCATTTTCGAATTTCAGGCCGCGCATATAATGCGTGGCTTTTATAGTAAAAGGAGGAAAAATAAATGTATTTTAATGAACCCGGACCAGTCAATACTGTTGATACCATTAAAGCAGCCCTTACAACTGCCAGGGAACGCAGAATCAAATATATCGTTATTGCCAGCAACAGCGGTGCCAGTGTTAATAAGCTCCTGGAGCAAGATACTGATGACATTAATATTGTAGCGGTTACCCATCATATTGGCTTTAAAGGTCCAGGTGTCGATGAAATGCCGGCTGAAGTCAGATCTTCTTTGCGGGAAAAAGGAATTAAAGTATATACTGGTACACATCTGCTGGCAGGTGTCGACCGCGGAGTCCGCAATCATTTCGGCGGCGTTT
>LSQX01310885.1_pt2 | contig 13309 bp, 16 predicted proteins | sample 654561 | NCBI WGS metagenome assembly LSQX01 (sample SAMN04489861, study PRJNA283612) | anaerobic digester metagenome | isolation source: 4 biogas reactors fed with cattle manure at either 37C or 55C with and... | place: Denmark: Kongens Lyngby | collected 2014 | reverse complement strand
AGGTTAGCACCTTTGCCGCCAAGCAAGTTTCTCATACCAGCATTGCCTTCAGTAAACAAATATACGTATTTCATACATTACCTCCATATAATATTTTAGTTTTAGCATCTATATAATCAATGAATAATTGATACTGGCTTGTCAAAAATCAAACTTGTCTTCAAACCATGGAATAAGTTCATCCATTGCAACTCTTACCTGCTCCATTGTGTCTCTGTCCCTGATTGTCACCTTGTTGTCTTCACGGGAATCAAAGTCAAAGGTGACACAATATGGCGTACCAATTTCATCCTGCCTTCTGTACCTCTTGCCTATGCTGCCTGTTTCATCAAATTCACAGTAGTACTTCCTGATAAGCATTTCATAAACCTGGTAAGCTTCATCTGAAAGCTTCTTTGAAAGAGGCAGTACTGCAATCTTGACAGGCGCAAGGTATGGATGGAATCTAAGCACAGTCCTTACATCGCCATCAGGCAGTTCTTCCTCTTCATACGCTTCGCAAAGGAATGCAAGAGTTACCCTGTCAGCACCAAGGGAGGGCTCAACACAATATGGAATGTACTTTTCATTTGTTTCAGGATCAAAATATGATAAATCTTCCTTTGAATACTCCATATGCTGCTTGAGGTCGTAGTCCGTTCTGTCGGCTATGCCCCACAACTCTCCCCATCCAAAGGGGAATTTGTATTCAAAATCCGTTGTGACCTTGCTGTAGAAAGCCAGCTCCTCGGGGCTGTGGTCCCTGAGCCTGAGGTTTTCATCAGCAATACCCAAATCCAAAAGCCACTTGTGGCAGTAGGACCTCCAGTACTCGAACCACTCCAGATCGGTTCCAGGCTTGCAGAAGAACTCCAGTTCCATCTGCTCAAACTCTCTTGTTCTGAAGGTAAAGTTTCCAGGAGTTATTTCATTTCTGAATGCCTTTCCTATCTGGGCAACTCCAAAAGGAATCTTCCTTCTGGTGGTTCTCTGTATGTTCTTGAAATTTACGAATATTCCCTGTGCTGTCTCCGGCCTCAAATATATCTCTGCCTGGGAATCTTCAGTAACACCCTGATATGTTTTGAACATCATGTTGAACTTTCTGATATTCGTAAGGTCTGCAGAGCCGCACTGAGGACACCTTACATCATTGTCCTTGATGTATTGGGCAAGCTGTTCATCTCCCCAGCCATCCACATTTACTTCCAAACCCTGTTTCAAAGCCCAGTCTTCAACAATCTTGTCTGCCCTGCCTCTTGCCTTGCAGTTTTTGCAGTCAATAAGCGGGTCGTTAAATCCTGCTACATGGCCAGATGCCTCCCACACTCTGGTATTCATCAGAATGGCACAATCAACACCTACATTGTACTTGCTTTCCTGGACAAACTTTTTCCACCAGGCTTTCTTTACGTTGTTCTTCAGCTCCACACCCAGAGGGCCGTAGTCCCAGCTGTTGGCAAGACCACCGTAAATATCCGAGCCTGGGTATATAAAGCCTCTGGTTTTACAAAGAGCAACGATCTTCTCCATTGACTTCATCAAATTTCCTCCTACTTAATGCCTTCTTTTTTTCTAACATATTTGACCTTGCCTTCAAGCACTTCATATATGGCAGTTGTCAAACTCTTTCTGTTTTCATCCTTGTCGCTGTCTTTTCTGCTCTTGTCCCTGTCAAGCCTGCTTTGTGAACCAGCAGTTATTTGTCTTGCTCTTTTAGAGACCATCATTACCAGCGTATATCTATCTCCTGCCTTTTCCAACAAATCAGCAATTGGAGGATCAATCATCATAACTACTTCACCCTTTCCCTAAACAAGATCATATTTCTGTAATATCCCCTTATTTCTAAAGCTTCTGCGTCTTTCTGCATGAATTATTTTCCTTAAATCACAAACTGCATTCTCTATCTTGTCGTTGACTATCACGTAATCGCACATGCCAAACTGCATGAGTTCGTGTCTTGCCGCTTTCAGCCTTGCCCTTATCTGCTCCTCGGTTTCAGACTCCCGGTTCCGTATTCTGAACTCAAGATCCTGAAAGGAAGGCGGCAGCAAAAACACGGTTACTGCTTCTTCTTTAAAATGCTTTTTTATAGCTTGCGCGCCTGGCAGTGTAATATCCAGTGCGATATCCTTTCCTTCCTTCAGGTGATTCTCCAAGGCAAAAAGCGGAGTTCCATACTTGTGACCACAATAGACATCCCATTCAAGAATCTCATTGTTGGCCAGCATCCTATCGAATTCTTCCTCACTAAGGAAGTAATAGCTTTTGCCTTCGACTTCAAAAGGTCTTTTGGCTCTGGTTGTTACTGACACAGAGTATCCTATACTCTTGTCCTCCTCCAAAAGCCTGCTTAATATCGAACCTTTCCCCACCCCGGAAGGTCCGGATATGACGATAATCATTCAGGAATAACCTCCTTGTCTTCTTCGCACTCGCCTTCGTTGTTTATTCTGGCTGCTATGGTTTCAGGTTGTACAGCACACAATATGATATGGTCGCTGTCGGTAATGATAACAGCCCTGGTGCGTCTTCCATTTGTGGCATCAACACACATGGACCTTTCTTTTCCCTCCTGCACTAATCTCTTTATTGGTGCGGAGTCAGGACTTACCACAGCAACTATCCTATTTGCAAGCATCATGTTTCCATACCCAATGTTCACAAGCTTCATGTTAACCTCCATACCACTACTCAATGTTTTGAATCTGCTCCCTGAATTTCTCTATCTCGCTTTTTAAAGTAATCACATTCTCAGTTATTTCAATACTGTTTGTCTTGGAGCCAATTGTATTCACTTCCCTGTTCATCTCCTGAACCAGAAAGTCCAGAGTTCTTCCCGCAACTCCGCCATCTGAAAGAATATTTCTTCCCTGCGTTATGTGGCTGTCAAGCCTTGCAATCTCCTCGTCAATATTGCATTTGTCTGCAAACAATGCAACCTCTATAGCAATTCTTTCATCAATCATATCCACAGGTTGCGTTAGAAGTTCATCAAGTCTCTGTTCCAGCTTCTTCTTGTATTCAATTGGCACCTGGGGACTTTTCTCTTTGATTTCAGCAAAACATTTCTCCATGTTGGCAAGTATATCCAGCAAGTTTTTAGATATTGCACTGCCTTCTTTTTCCCTCATTTCAACAACATTCAATAGCGCCTGCTCACAAGCCACACTCAAAAACTCCCATATTTCATCCGTATCAACTTCATCGTAAACTATAGTGTAGCTTTCAGGAAACTGTAAAATTGTAGAGGTGGTAACATCATTTGCAAGGTCGAACTTGTCAGATAGTGCCTTCATGGATTCAAGCAGTGAAACTATCAAATCCTCATTAAGGACAACGGTATTTTGCTGTGTTCTGATATTATATGAAGTAATGAATATATCAACTTTTCCTCTGGCGATATGTTTTTTAACCAGTTTGTGAATTCTTTCCTCAAGGGAAATGAGCTCTCTTGGCATTCTCACATTGATATCGATATACCTGTGGTTTACCGTTTTAATTTCTACAATAAAACGCCTCTCACCATCAGTATATTCTCCCCTGCCAAAACCTGTCATGCTTCTTAACATATATACCCCCAAATATCATAACACAAGGATGACACAACAAAAAAGTTGCATCTGTAGTATTATACCACAATGTCAAATAAAAACAATACTTAGCATTCAAACTCATATGCAATGCAGCTTGTCACATACAAGGAAGCGGTTTCTGTTCTAAGTATTCTTTTCCCTAAAGTAACGGGTATAAAGCCACTTTCTTCAGCTTCACCAGCCTCCTGCCTTGATATACCGCCTTCAGGCCCAATAAGTACATCAAAACTCAAGTCTTCCTCTTTTTCAATACTGCCAATAAACTTCTTCAAATGAAGCTCATTCTCATTTTCATAAGGCATGATTTTAAATTTGCCTTTTGAATGCTTCAAAAATTCCTTGAAAAAAACAGGTGGCAAAACCTCTGGAACCTTTGCCCTTCCACACTGCTTTGCAGCCTCAAGGGCAATCCTGTTCCACCTGTCCACCCTTTTTCTAACATCCTTCCCCTCAATTCTTACAATAGTCCTCTCCATGATTACAGGAACAATCAAAGATGCACCAAGCTCCACATTCTTTTGAATAATTAAATCCATCTTGTCCCCTTTGGGAAGCCCCTGGTAAAGAACAACTTCCACATTCAATTCAGTATCCATTTTGGTTCTTTTATTAATAATTGCAACAATCCTGTCTTTTAATATTTCATCAATCGTACAATCATATAAAAACCCTTCAGAGGAAATCATAATATTATCGCCTTTTGAATGCCTCAAAACATTGGCAATATGATTCACATCACTGCCTGTAATCTCAACCGTATTCTCTTTTATCTGCTCTGGTAGAACAAAGAATCTTCCCACTAAAATCACCTGTTGAAAATTGAACAACCTTTATTTTACCAAAAATTCTGCATAAAGTAAAACACGGAACATACGTTCCGCATTTTACTTTACAACCTTGTTCGCATACTCTTTTAACAACCTTACATACACCTTGTAATTCTCAAGCGACACATCCGGCGGAGTCTGGTGATCCACCCCTATAATTACTTTTCCTTTTATACAGCTTGGAAGAATTCTTTCAAACTCTCGCCGCATGGCTTCCTCTCCAAACTTCATGCACATTTTGTCAAAATGTCCTAAAAAAGTCATCTGCGGCTGTTTTTCTATGTAAAGACTTACATCCACACCCGCCTGCCTCTCAAGAGGCAGCATGCCGTCTGCATCAACTGAGGCATACCAGTCAACTGCCTCTGTTATGTCTCCGTCACTATCTATGATTACAGGTATATCGCACCTTTTTATAACCGGGATAATCTCCCTGTAATATGGTGCAAGGAATGTGTCAAACATGTCCTTGGATATCATGGGGCCCTTGTTGTAGCTCATGTCTTCTGCAAAGGTCATGAAATCAAACCTGAAGGTGTTTCCGATAAACTCAAAGAGCTTTTTAAGCCACAAAAGATAATCCTCACACATTTCATGAAGAAGTTCTTCATTGTCATAGAAACTGTAAAGATGCTCTTCTATTCCAAAAAGCTCTCTAGGATACCAGAAGAATCCCTCAACGGTGCAGAAATGAACATAATCACCTTGCTGCCTGGTTTTTACAAGCCATTCAAAATGCTCCTTGGGCAATATTTTCGTCACATCAGGGAACATGGTAGGCTTTATTCTCTCATAATCTTCCCTCGACTTAACTATGCTCGTTCCATGAGGCACGGCAGCAGGAGTCTTTGCAGTTCTTACATGAAAATATGTCTGAACGCATTTGTCAAGACCAAAATAATCCTGAAGCTCTACATAACCTGCATGCTCCTTGGGAAGGCCTTCCCTTATCCACCTCTCCACCGTAAGATGCCACCATGGAGCCCACTCCATTACCGGCAGCCGGTCAAATTCCTTACCTCTAATCAGATTCCCTATCCTTTCACTTGCAATCATATCTTTTACACCTTCCTAACCTTCCAAATCCCTTTTGCTAAATCCTGCAAATCCAAACGCAATAAGTACAAGGGCAATTGCAGTTATTATCACAAGATTTAAAGGCTCAAAATCTTCCACAGGCAATTTGGGTGTATATCCATATGGAGTAAGCTTCTTTAACCATTTGGGCAGCTTTAATAAATCACCCATATACTCAGTAAAGAAGCAATATCCAAGATAAGCCCAGGCGAATGAGGATGCTTTTGGCAGCCATCCTATGAAAAAGACAGCTATACCGATCATAAGCAGCGAAGATGGCATGAATACAAGCCCGTGCACAAACATTCTTCCTATAGCCAAAGGACTTTCCATTACAGCACTTCCGGTAGACCACAATCCCAAAGTAGCTGCAATCTGAATGACAACTGCAAGAATTATGGCAGAAAACACATAGCACGAAAGATATCGTTTTCTTGACACGGCACTTGCCAGAACATGCTCATTTCTTCCCCTTCTTTCCTCTCCCCTAATCTTGAGCACAAGCTGAAGTACCGGTACAAGTCCCATCATGGCCAGTATGACCTGTATAAAAGCAATGAACCGTTCTGTCATGGAGTAATCAGCATTCTGCGGAAGCATGAGCTTGAACATTTCATTAGTTTCAAAAAATGACTCCAAGTCGCCCAGCACGGAACCGTAAGAGGCACCCAAAACAAAAATTCCTACAAGCCATGCAATCGTGAAGGTTCTTGATATTCTCATCACCAGACCCAAGGGACTTTGCAAAAACCTGGTAGCATGTGTTCTTCCCGGTTTTGCAGCTACGAGACCTGCTCCATGGTCTCTGACGGAATTAAGATAAAGTGCCACAACACCAAACAGAAGAGAAACAAACACCAACAAGACTATAATCAGCCAGTTGTTTTTGTAATACGGATAAGTGCGAAAAGCAATTCCCATAGGCGACAAAAAAGACAAGACTTCGCCGCTTAAGTCCCCTGCCGCACGCACAAGGTAAGATAGAATCAAAAATGCAAAGGAGAAACCTAAAGTCCCCAGATTGGTCTCAAAAATTTGGGCGAACAAAGCAGTAACTGCTGCATAACAAAGTCCTGCCATACCCAGACTAAACCCGTAAACAAGCGAACCATCAAGCCCCATGGTTTGAGGATTCAATGCAAAAAGGCCAACACCTGTCACTAAAGCAATTGTTATATTAATCCCTGTGGCAACAACAAAAGTTGAATAAAGATTTGCCAGCCTTCCTACAGGTTGGGACATGACAACTTCAAGTCTCCCAAGCTCTTCATCCTTTCTTGTATGTCTGGCAACAAACAGAATATTCATAATCGCCACTGCAGTAATGGAGAACAAAAGCATTTCATGGGCAAACATGACATCCTGTGTGTAAGTCTCGCCATAAAGAGGCCCTATCATAGCCACCATGGCAGGATTCTTAAGAGTCTCAGCCATGATGTCCCTCTCTTCCTGTGTAGGGAACATTTCACCAAAAAAAACCGAGAATACAAGAGTCAGGCCAATTACTGAAACAAGCCAGATGAAAAGTCTTACTCTGTCTCGCCGTAATATAAATTGAACAAGTCTGTTTGCATTGTGTATCAGCATCATACCACCTTACCCTTCATTATGGCGCATAAAGAGCTCTTCCAAGGTAATCGGAGTGCTTTCAAGGCGTACAATTTCAAACTTTGCAAGACTTTCCATGACATTGCCAATTGACTCGGATTCAATCTGTACAAGATAGCCTTCATCCTTTTTCGATACGCCAAGCACGCCATCCAACGATTCCAGACCCGTCAGCTCCTGTCTTGTCTCTACATATATATCCGTTCTGGTCAAGTGTCGAAGCTCCTTGAGGGAACCTGACTCAATAATCTTCCCCTGCCGTATAATACCTACCTTGTCACAAAGCTTTTCCACTTCCGAAAGTATGTGGCTGGACAAAAGCACACTCTTTCCTTCTCTTTTTGCATCCATTATGCACTTTTGAAATACTTTCTCCATCAAAGGGTCAAGACCCGACGTCGGTTCGTCAAGAATGTAAAGATCTGCATCGGATGCAAAAGCTGCAACAAGAGCAACCTTCTGACGGTTTCCTTTGGAATAGGTTCTGCACTTTTTGGAAGGATCAAGACCAAACATTTCTATAAGTTCGTCTCTTCTTGTTTTTGAGTTTTTCCCTCTCAGGCTTGTAAACAAATCAATGACTTCTCCACCGGTAAGATTGGACCAAAGATTCACCTCACCCGGCACGTATGCAACGCGTTTATGAATCTCCACTGCATCTTTCCATGAATCCATTCCAAAAATGCTTGCCTTTCCGCTCGTAGCCTTCAAGATACCCAAAAGAATCCTTATGGTGGTCGTCTTGCCTGCACCATTAGGTCCTATGAAACCGTAAATCTCACCGCTTTTTACTTCCAGGTTCACCTTGTCCAGAGCTGTGAAGTTTCCAAACTTCTTCACCAGATCTTCCGTTTTCAATATAACCATAAACATCCCCCTTATTTATAAAATATCGTTTTCAAATCATCAATGTATTCATAAAACTCGTCCCACAAAGGCTCAACATCCATCTCATGGAAATTCACACCTTTCAGCCTTTCCACAAGTTCCATCTCATAGCCGGCCATCATCAGCTTTATATACCTCATTACCTTCTCTTCCGACAAATCACTGCGAAACAATGAAGTGTCCAGATTTTTGAAAAGCTTTGCATATCCAAGCCCGGTTATTTCCTTGATACGACTTTTCAAGTCCGCCGGAAGTTCTTCCATGTCATTGTTCAAATACACATTGGCCATAAAGTTAATGATATATGGTCTTTTTTTGTATGCTTCAAACTTTATCCTGCTTAAACTCTTCCATTTCTCAAGAAAATCCGTTTCATTCTCATCAATTTTGTCCACATATTCCTTCTTTATATACTCAACACCTTCTTCAACAAGATAAATATTCAAATCCTTTTTGCTGTTGAAATAAAAGAAAAGCATTCCCTTTCCAATCCCTGCTTCCTTCACAATCCTGTTGGTTGAGGCATTCTCATACGTATTTATTGAAAACTCATTGTATGCAGCTTCCAGTATCCTCTCTTTCTTATCAGGATTCAGTTTTAAAAACTTGTCCAACAACTTCCACCTCCATATATCGACCACTATGGTCTAGTATTCTTCCATAGACCACAGTGGTCAATAGTTTTTAAATAAAAATTCTTCAAAAACAAAAAATAAATGGTATAATAATTGGAATATGAATAAAGGAGGGGGAAGAGTGTTCTTCTTTGATGGTTCATTTGGCACATACTACAGACAAATAACAAAACTGGATACACCACCGGAACTTGCAAATACAAACAATCCGGACCTTGTGTTCAAAATCCACAAAGAGTACGTAAATGCAGGCTGCAGTGCAATAACCACCAACACCTTTTGCGCAAACTCGCTAACCTTTTCAACAAAAGAGGAAATTGAAGACTGCATAAGAAAAGGATATGAAATCGCCAGGAAAGCTGCAGATGGCAGTGCTTTGGTGTTTGCCAACATTGGATATATTTACGACAATTCAAAGGATGTCTTTGCCAGTCCACAAGAGGAATATCTGTTTATCGCAGATGTTTTCCTTGAATGCGGAGCTCAAAACTTTCTGTTTGAAACCTTTGCAGAGTACGAAGCTGCAAAACCCGCGATGAAATATATTAGACAGAACAATAAAGATGCAACAATATATATCACCTTTGCCGTTTCACCAGACGGCCTTACAAGCAAAGGATTAAACTACACTGAGTTGATTAAACATGTTTCCAAGGACAATCTGGCAGACGGCACGGGCCTAAACTGCATATGCGGACCTGCCCACATAAAGCAATTAATGGCCCAGTTAATGCAAAAGGAAAACATAAGCATAAAACTCATTGCCATGCCCAACTCCGGATACCCCTCAAGAGTTGACAACATGTATTTTTACGACAACAACACAAACTACTTTGCAAAAATCATGGCGGAAATTGCAGATCTGGGGGTATTAGTCCTTGGAGGGTGCTGCGGAACAAGTCCTGTTCACATAGAAAAAATGATTGATTATGTAGCAAACAGAAAAGCATCCCTTGCTAACAGGGACGATGTCAGCGTAAGAAGAGATATTGAAAAGGAAGAAGTTAGAAGAAGTACCTTCTCACAAAAGCTCAAAAAAGAAAAAAAGCCCATAGCAGTGGAACTGGATCCACCCCTGGGAACGGATATTGAATTTTTAGTATCTTCTGCTATTGAGCTTAAAAAACATGGAGCTGATGTACTTACCTTTGCAGACTCCCCTCTTGCAAGAACAAGAGCCTGCAGCTTCATTACAGCATCCAGAGTAAAAAGGGAAGCAGACATCGATGTAATGCCTCACATGACCTGCAGGGACAAAAACAATATAGGCATATCCTCAACTCTTTTGGGAGGCGCCATTGACGGAATAGGAAATGTGCTCTTAATAACTGGAGATCCGGCAAGCCACGGGACTAAAGGAGTGTTTTCGTTCAACTCCTACAATCTTATCGAATACGTAAGCAGGATGAACAGTGAATACTTCAAGTCCACCCCCTATTTCATAGGAGCCGCCCTTAACACAAGCGCTCCAAACTTCAAAAACGAACTTGCAAGAGCCAGAAAAAAGGAACAGATGGGCGCAAACTTCTTCATGACCCAGCCCATTTATTCACAAGAGAACATAAACAACCTGAAGGAAGCCAAAAATACCCTTGACTCTTACATCCTTGCAGGAATCCTGCCCTTTGCCAGCTACAAGAATGCCCTTTTTTTGAACAACGAGGTTTCAGGCATAGAAATACCAAAAGAGGTTTTGGATTCTCTCGAGGGAAAATCAAGCGAGGAAGTAAAGGAAATCTCCATCTCATATGCACTGGACATTATCAACCAGGTTTATGACATATGTGATGGTCTGTATATTATGATACCGCTGAAAAGAACAGACATAGTGATCGAAATACTGGAGAAAACAAAAAACAGGAGGACAAAATGATAATAATTGGAGAAACCTTGAACAGTTCAATTCCATCCATAAAGACTGCCATGGAGTCAAGAAACAAGGAAGAAATATTGAAAGTTATCAAACATCAGGCAGATAACAATGCTGACTTTCTGGATGTAAATACAGCCTTGTTGTCAAATGAAGAAGATACAATGAAATGGATAATAGAGATGATTATGGAGAATACGGATGTGGGCATCATGCTTGATTCGCCCAATCCGGAAGTTGTAAAAGCATGTATCAAGAACATTAATGGCAGAAAGGTCATTATCAACTCTGTTACACTGGCAGACAGACATGAATATATAGACATTGCCCTTGAATACAATGCAGGAGTTGTCGCCCTTCCTATCGACAGGAGAATGCCCGACACCCTGGAGAAAAGATATGAAAACATAGACAAGCTGGTTGAACTTCTAACTGCAAGAGGCATAAAAAAAGAATCAATATACATGGACATACTGGTTGAGTCGCTGGCTGTAAATTCAAACAGTGCCAATGAATCCATTAATACATTGATCTATGTGAAGGAAAAACACAAAGGGGTAAAAACCACTTGCGGCCTTTCAAATATCTCCTTCGGGCTTCCCAAAAGAGCACTGGTTAACAGCGCCTTTCTAACAATTGCAGTAGCCAACGGACTGGATTCTGCAATCATTAACAACACATCCCGCACAATGATGGATACTCTCCACGCCGCATTGGCAGTAACCGGTCAAGATGAATATTGTCTTGAATATATTCAATATGTAAGAAACATTGAACAATCCTAAAGAGTGCTTCTGTTCTGCCTTACCTCATTGAGATTCTTTTCAAGCTGGGCTTCCAGCCTTGCCAGCATGTCGTCTACATACTCTCTTCCACCAAGGCGGATTTCTCTGGCCTGCTTCTTGGCATCCTCAAGCATGGTCTTTGCCTGCTCGGTTGCCATTCTTGTAATCTGGTGCTGGTCAATAAGTTCCATCTGTTTGTGTTTTGCTTCATTAACAATTATCTCCGCTTCCTCATTGGCCATACGCAGCTTTTCATCCGCCATCGCTTCTGCCTGTTTCAATGTCTCCCTGGCTTCCCTCTGGGCATCCCTGACAAGCATTTCGGCTTCCTGATTTGCTTCCCGCAAGGTCTTGTCAGCTTCGGCTCTGGCCTCGCCAATGATTGAATCCCTCTCCTTCAACAGGTACTGCGCCTGTTTGATGTCATTTGGAAGAGAATCCTTTATAGCTGTAATAATAGCCATAATCTCATCGAAATCCACTACCCTTTTATTCCCTATTAGAGCCTTTTTGCTTTGATTTATGTAAGCTTCCAGCTCTGCCAACAACTTTACACAGCCAATTTTCATTTCATGTCTCCTCCTGCATTTTGAATCTATGCTGCATCATACTGGTTATATCCTCCACCACTTCATCGGGGACCAGCCCTTTTATGTCTCCACCGTGCTTTGCCAGCTCCTTGACAATGCTGGAGCTTAAAAATGAGTTCTGTATGTCAGACATTAAAAATATTGTTTCAATATCGTTGTCAATATGCTTGTTGAGCATTGCCATTTGCAGCTCATATTCATAATCGGAAACAGCCCTCAACCCCTTTACTATGGTTGAAGCACCATTCTCCTTTACAAAATCAACCAAAAGGCCGTTAAACATCTTCACCTCAACATTGGGAAGATCCTTTATGCACTTGTCTATCAGTGCAACCCTTTCTTCCTTTGTGAAAATCGGATTTTTGAAATTATTGTTCAGCACCCCAACAATAAGCTTGTCAAAAAGCCTGGATGCCCTTTTAATAATATCCAAATGTCCATTGGTCACAGGATCAAAACTTCCTGGATAAACGCCAATTCTACCCAATTTGCTCATTAATCATCAAACCTTTCTTGTAAACAATGTTAGTGATGTTTTTCCATAATGTTTTGTCTTGTTCTTTTCAAAACAGCCTATGCTCTCATCCAATTCATCGTTTTTTGCGTGTTCAGCCAAAACAATGCACCCATCATTGCATATGTCATGTTCAGTCATGACCTCAAGACAATTTTTAATCATTTCCTTCCCATAGGGAGGGTCCAAAAGTATTATGTCGGCCTTTACATCCATCCTGTGCAAAAGCTGAATGAACCTGGAATAATCAAGATTGTGGACGGATGCCCTGTCATCAAAACCGGTAGTCCTGAGGTTTTCCTTAACGACTCTGCAGCACTGCCTTGACATGTCGTTGAAATGCGCATACTCTGCCCCCCTGCTCAAAGCTTCTATGCCAAGACTTCCGTTTCCAGCAAAAACGTCTACCACAGTCGCCTCATCAATCCATGGCAAGAGTATGGAAAACATTGCCTCCTTAACTCTGTCAAGAGTTGGCCGTGTATCATCCGAATCAATTGTTTTCAATTTTCGGCCTTTGGCAGCACCTGCAATAACTCTTACCATAATACCTCCATGACAATTATTCATTAAGGGCCATTGGCCCTTAATGAATAATACAACACGGTATTGTCTTTTGTCAATTATTTGTATACTCCCATGTCATGTACCGCCTGATACATGGCAATCACGTTCTCAGGTGGTGTATTGTCCTGTATTGCATGGGTCGGAGAGAAGAAATATCCGCCATGGGGCATCATGATATCTAATATTTCCTTGACATTCCTTCGGACATCCTCAACACTGCCGTACGCAAGAGGTCCGGCAGTTGACATGAAACCATGGTACGAAAGTCTTTTTCCAAAAGTATTTATGAGATACTCGGGAGACATGTTGACCGCTTCCGGTTGAAGAGTGTCCACGCAATCCACTCCCATTTCAATAAAATCCTCATAGA
>LSQX01148612.1_pt1 | contig 13309 bp, 16 predicted proteins | sample 654561 | NCBI WGS metagenome assembly LSQX01 (sample SAMN04489861, study PRJNA283612) | anaerobic digester metagenome | isolation source: 4 biogas reactors fed with cattle manure at either 37C or 55C with and... | place: Denmark: Kongens Lyngby | collected 2014 | reverse complement strand
ATTCATCGATAGCCTGATAAAACCCGTGGGGTGAAATATGGGAAAGGTCTAGCAGTATACCCAGCTTCCTCATTTCTCGCACCATCTTAGTCCCAGCCTGACTCAAACCGCCGTCATGGGGAGCTTCCTTGACCCCATCTGCTAAAAGGTTACGATCATTCCAGGTCAATCCTATACTTCTTAAGCCTAATCGGTACATTATGCGAAGGTATTCTATTTCCGTGCCCAGACATTCCGCCCCTTCCAAATGCAATAGAGCTGCTAAACGGCGCTCCTCGGGCTGGTAGTCATTTATAAATAAAAGAGGGTAGGCCAATCCGGCCTGTTGATCAATTTCCTCATAAAAGCGGTCTATTTGCTGGAGTATACCCTTTAAGGCGACCCCCTGCTCATTGGGGTGAAGAAATAATGAAAAAAACTGCAGTACCAGTCCGGCCTTCCCCGCTCTTTGCAGATCAAAGTGTCCCTGGTTTCTAAACAATCCCTCCCCCGTTTCCACCAACCTACCGATAGTATCACAGTGTAAGTCAATTATCTTCATGCTTTCCTCCCCATATAAAAAACCTGCTGTCTTAGCAGGTTTTTTGATCTATTTCAAAAATAATCTGGAAAATTCAACCCACTATCTGGGTTCAATAATGAGTTTAATGGCCGTTCTCTCTTCACCGTCAATTTGTATATCTGTGAACGCCGGAATACAGATCAAATCCATACCGCTGGGAGCTACAAAACCCCTGGCAATTGCGATGGCCTTAATAGCCTGGTTCAAGGCCCCGGCGCCGATTGCCTGCATCTCAGCTTTGCCATGTTCCCGTAAAACACCAGCTAAAGCGCCTGCTACTGAATTTGGATTGGATTTTGCCGAAACTTTTAGTACATCCATTCAAACAACTCCTTCCCCGAAGCGTAAGTTCAGCCTTAATATAATGAAGTTCGTTGTTATTCCGATTTATCCTGCCGTAAAAAGATTATATACAGTATACATGTAATATTGCTTACATCCGTTCACCCTGCAGCAAAAAATAAAAACAAAGGGCGCTGATTGTTTTTGCATCAAAAATTTCTCCGTTTGAAAGCTTTTGGCGAACTTCCTCAGGTGAAAAGACGCAAACCTCAATAAACTCGTCTTCATCACTGTGGGGCTCGTGCAACGTGAGACCGGAAGCAGCAAACAAGTGAATAACCTCATCTGTAAAGCCAGGCGTGGTTGCTATTATGCCAAGTTTGACCAGTTTTGAAGCCTCGTAGCCGGTTTCTTCGGAAAGCTCGCGAAAAGCGCAGTCCTTCGGCTCTTCGCCGGCGTTAAGCTTTCCGGCAGGAATTTCGAACATTGCCATTGACATCGGATAACGGTATTGTTTGACAAAAACCATGGAGCCGCTATCAAGAACCGGCAGAACCGCCGCAGCCCCCGGATGATGAACGATTTCGCGTACGGTCTTTCTGCCGTTCGGCAGAAAGACAGTATCTACGCTAACTTTCAGCAAATTTCCCTCAAAAACAGTAGTTGAAGAAATTTTGCGCTCGGTCAAGGAAAAATCACTCACAAGCTTTCAGCCTTCTTTCAAAATAATGTCTGCTTATCTTCATTCAGACGCAACCAATCTTTACCTGATTCGAGTTTTGCTTTGATATCATCTGCGGACGCGATGAGCTGCACGGCATTTAAACGTGAAGCTTCTGTCATGCTGCTCCCTCCCGCCATCCGCATGATTTCCTCGATACGTCCGTCTTCATCCAATTTTTTGATTAGTGTTGCCGTGCGGTTTTTTTGTACAACCTTTTCGATGTACAGGTGATTGTCTGCAAAACTGGCAATTTGTGCAAGGTGGGTAACGCAGAGGACTTGTTTCATGTGCGAAATAATCGCAATTTTCTCAGCCATTCTCTCGGCGGTAACACCACCCACGCCGGTATCGACTTCGTCGAAAACCATTGTCGGTACGGCCGATTTTTCGAGCAGAACAGTCTTGACGGCGAGGGCTATCCTGGAAAGCTCTCCGCCAGAGGCAACCTTGGCCAAAGGCCTCAGCTCCTGCCCGGGATTTGCTTTAAAATAAATTTGTGCTTCGTCACGGCCTTCAAAAGCATACTCATCTTTAGACATCAGTTTGATGGAAAAAACGCTTTCCGGCATTGCCAGATCACGGACGTGACAGGTAACGTAATCTGAAAGTTTTTCCGCAAATTTACATCTAATTTTTGTCAGTATGTCCGCTTTTTCTTCTAATCGACCCAGCAATGCATTAAGTTTTTTAGTTGCCTTTGAGATGTTTTCCTCCAAATGTTCCAGTTCCTCCAGCTGAGCTTCGGCTTTCTCAAGATAGAACAAAACATCGGCAAGGCCAGGTCCGTATTTCTTCTTAAGCCTGTAAAGCAAGTCCTGCCTTTCTTGTAGAGCTGTCAAAGCATTGGGGTCAAAACTGTCTTTCTCTATGTAACTGCCAAGTTCTCTGCGGGCTTCTTCCAGCGAAATCAACGCACTTTCGAAAATGCTGCAGTAAGCTTCAAGCTCTTCGTCATAAGCTTTAACGCCCACGATTTTTGCGCGTGCATTGCTTAACTCAGTCAAAACTCCCGGCATACCATCCTCACCGCCGTTAAGCAAGTCATACGCGGCCGTTGTGCCTGCCAGAATTCTGGAATTGTTCGCAAGCTTGCGAATTTTTCCCTGAAGCTGTTCTTCTTCGCCAACTATGACATGTGCTTCTTTGATTTCTTGTATTTCCCATTGCAGGGAATCTTTCAATCTTTCACTATCCGCATTTTTAGCTTGTAAAAGCGCGAGCTCCTTTCTTGCCTCGACATATTCGGTAAATAACTCCCGGTATTCAGCCTTCGCAGGTGATACCTCGCAAAAACCATAAGTATCAACAAGATTCAACGGCTCACCCGTTTTAAGAAGTCTTTGGTTTTCGTGCTGCCCGTGAATGTCGATAAGTTGCTCCGCAAGCTGCTGTATCAGATTGAGAGGAACCTGTGCGCCGTTAATGGCGTTCATGCTCTTGCCTGTCTTTAAAAACTTGCGGCTCATAAACAAAAAGTCTTCGTCCACAGCTATTCCAAAATCAGACAAAAGTCTGTTCGTCTCGGCGGAATCGGTAATCTCAAATACAGCCTGAACCCAAAAGCTGTCTTCTCCCTCTCGGATGTATTCAGCTGAGGCCCTGTTTCCCAATACTATCCCCAGCGCGTCAATCAAAATTGACTTTCCGGCCCCGGTTTCACCTGAGAAAAGATTGAAACCGGGCGTAAACTCTATCTTGGCTTCTGCAATCAAGGCGAAATTACGTATATGCAGAGATTTTAGCATGCACTCACCATCTTTATATTAAATGTGAATATTAATTCGTGCTGCCAGCATCGGCAAATTTTCCCTCTTATCAATGGCAACGAAGATTGTATCATCACCGGCAACAGTTCCTAAGACCTCCGGCCACTTCATGTAGTCTACCGCATACGCAACTGCCTGTGCCGTACCGGGAAGTGTGCGGATTACAAGCAGATTCTCCGACGCAGTCATGCTGATGATGGAATCCTGAAAGGTTCTTTCCAACCTGCCCTGCGATAAAATCATTGCTTGATCCTTGGGAAAAGCGTATCGATAGCCGCTTGTAGCATTAGGTATCTTTATCAGCATCAATTCCTTGATATCGCGTGAAACAGTTGCCTGTGTTACTTCAATGCCGCTTTTTCTTAGTGCCTGGGCCAGGTCATCCTGTGTTTCTATTATTTGAGATTCAATAATATCACGAATACGTTCATGTCTGGCTGTTTTCACCTTATCCCTCCTCTTAGTTTAAACGGCTGGCTGCGTTTCATCCTCTGCGCAATTTATCCTGCCATGTTTCGTAATATGTAGACGGAAAGACATGCAGGAATTTTACGCTAAGGTGGCTTTTTACTATTCTAACCTTTTCCTTTTCGGTAATTCTTTTTACTGTAATGCCGTCAGCCGCGAGATACCATTCATCACAGGGAGGCATTACTGCACTTTCAATGCGGTCGGTCATGGGAATTATTAACGGCCTTGTCTCCAAGGAATGAGCACAAATCGGGGTAATAAGACTTACGTCAAGCCCCGGGTAAACAATAGGATCTCCCGCCGCCAGCGAATAAGCTGTCGACCCTGTTGCGGTTGCAATAATTACCCCGTCCGAAGGGTATGCCACCGACTTTTGCCCTGCAATCCTGACATCAAGCCGGGCAAGTCTTGAAAAATGACCCTTTGTCAGAACAAAGTCATTGAGGGCATCTGCCGACAGTATTTCCTTGTCATTCTGGTCACAAATCACCGCATTCAACATGCTGCGTTTCTCAACACGATACTTCCCGTCAGCGACTTTTAGCAAGGATTCATATAAAAAGGGCATTTCCAGTTCGGTCAGGAATCCCAGCTTGCCAAAGTTGACTCCAAAAACCGGTATCTCCAACAAGGCAGTGTGGCGGGTCATTCGCAGCAGCGTACCGTCCCCTCCCAGTGACATAGCCGCCGCAAAAGGCTTCATCGACTCAGCATCTCCATATGAATAACTCCTGCAGCAATAGTTTGCTGCCACTTCTTCGGGAAGATAGGGCACAATGTCGTGCTTGCCGCAAAAATCAATGAGTTCGTCGAGGACGCTGACAACACTGTTTTTTTCGAGATTCGGGAAAATACCAAGGTTAAACTCCATAATCGTCAGTCCTCCGTATCAGTACCCTTGCCTCCGTGGGAGGCCAAAACAACCGTTTGGGCACGCGTGCTGTCAATTTCACAAGACCTATCAAATGTGAGGTAAAGAAGATATTCGATGTTGCCTTCCGGGCCTTTAATCGGAGAATAATCAAGCCCGCAGGCAGAGAATCCTATGCTTCTGGCAAAACTTAGCATTCTTGTTATAACTTCGAGATGAACAGCGCTATCGCGAACAACGCCTTTTTTTCCAACCTTTTCCTTGCCTGCCTCAAACTGCGGTTTAATCAGTGCAATGACGCAGCCGTTTTCTTTAATAAAGTTCTTGATAGCCGGCAGGACTTTCTCCAGCGAAATAAAGGCAACGTCAATCGTTGCAATGTCCACCTTTTCAGGAAGCGCTCCTTCTTCCATATGTCTGACGTTCGTTCGTTCCATATTAACTACACGTTCGTCATTTCTTAGTTTCCAGGCAAGCTGACCATAACCGACATCGATTGCGTAAACGCGGTCCGCTCCGTTTTGCAGAGCGCAATCGGTAAAGCCACCGGTTGAAGCACCAACGTCGGCGACAACCTTGCCCGCCACACTTGCATGGAAAACTTTCAGGGCTTTTTCCAATTTCAGTCCACCGCGGCTTACATACGGCAGTTTGTTCCCGATAATTGCAATTTCCGCATCCGTATCGACTTGTGTGCCCGGTTTATCAATCTTTATATTGTTGACCAGGACAACACCTGCCATAATTGCTGCCTGTGACTTGGTCCTTGTTTCATAGTAACCTCTTTGTGCCAGCAAGGCATCCAAACGCAGCTTGGTCATTTTACTCACCTGTTTCTCTTTAGCAGACATTTCTTTATGTTCGCTGCAATATTGACCGGATCAAGACCTATAGCCTTTAACAATAGAGATTTGTCTCCATGCGGGACAAGCCGGTCCGGGATGCCGAACGTCATTACCTTTGCCATTTCAGATGAACCGTTTTTGTTTAAAGACTCCAAAACGGCAGAGCCCAGTCCACCGATCACGGAATTCTCCTCTAAAACGGCCAAAAGCTTGTGGTTCTCGACAGATTTCAGCAAAGCTTCCTCGTCAAGAGGTTTCACGTATCTCGCATTAATTAGAGTGACAGAAATATTGTCTATGGATAGTTCGAGCATTACTTGCCGTGCGTGCGCTACCATGCTGCCGACAGCCCAGATGCAGACATCGCTGCCTGTCGAAAGTCTTTCGGCTTTTCCATACGGAAGAAGCTGCAAACATTCGTCCGTTAAAACTCCAAGGCCGCTGCCGCGGGGATAGCGAACCGCGACCGGCCTCCTTAATGACAAAGCGGTAAAGAGCATATGCCTTAATTCGTTTTCATCCTTCGGTGACATAATTGTCATGTTTGGCATCGTACGCAAATATGAAAAGTCAAAAACCCCATGATGCGTAAAGCCGTCATCGCCAACTAATCCGGCCCGGTCGAGGCAAAAAACCACAGGAAGCTCCTGCATGCAAACGTCATGGATGACTTGGTCATAAGCACGCTGCAGGAAAGTTGAATAAATAGCGACAAACGGGCTAAGACCGTTTGCAGCCATACCGGCTGCCAAAGTCACTGCGTGCTGCTCCGCGATGCCGACATCAAAAAACCGCTCCGGATAAGTCTTTGCAAACTTTGTCAAACCTGTTCCGTCCCGCATTGCTGCCGTTACGGCGACGATATTCGAGTTTTCCTGCGCCAGTTGTACCACTGTGTCGCCAAAAACCTCTGTATAAGTATTTTTGGCATTCTGTTGTTTTAATGCTTCTCCCGTTTCCGGATCGAATGGTCCCGTCCCGTGGAAACGGTTGGGGTTAGCCTCTGCCGGCTGATAGCCTTTGCCTTTTTTGGTGATAACGTGCAGAAATATTGGTTTGTCAACTTTTTTTGCACGTTCCAGGATGTCGATCAATCCCTCCAGATGATGCCCGTCGACCGGTCCGATGTAAGTAAAACCAAGCTGTTCGAAGAGCATCCCAGGAGCAAGGAAATATTTTAAGGCGTCCTTCACTCGTCCTGCGGTCTTGGCAACAGGCTCGCCAATGGTTGGTATGCTTTTTATAAGACTTTCGATGTCTGACTTTAAATGAGAATAAGTCGGATCAGTTCTTAGTCTGCCGAGATATTCGGACATGGCGCCAACATTTTCGGCAATTGACATCTCGTTATCGTTCAGTATTACCAACAGCTTTTTCTGCATTACGCCGGCGTTATTCAAAGCCTCAATGGCCATGCCCCCGGTCAGCGCACCGTCGCCTATAATCGCGATCACGTTATAATCGTCATGGGCAATATCCCGAGCGACGGCCATGCCAAGAGCGGCCGAAATCGAAGTGCTTGAATGGCCTGTCCCAAAGGCATCATGCGGGCTTTCCGTCCTTTTCGGAAAGCCTGAAATGCCGCCGTACTGCCTCAATGTTCCAAAGTCTTTCCTGCGACCCGTGATAATTTTATGAATGTATGCCTGATGTCCTACGTCCCAGACAATTTTATCGGCAGGCGTATCAAAGACTTTGTGCAGTGCCAGCGTCAGTTCAACGACACCTAAATTGGGTGCAAGATGACCGCCTGTTTTTGAAATTACCTGAACCAGGAATTGCCTGATTTCCTGAGCTAACACGATTAATTCTTCTGTATTGAGTTTCTTTAAGTCTTCCGGCGAGTCGATGGAATCAAGAAATTGCACTGAAATAACCTGCCTTTTTAGGATATATCCTATTCTGAAATTTATTAGTCTTAGTTATGGCGGCTGCATATCATTCCCGTTATTTCTTTCAGAGGTTCGGCCTTGTCTCCGAAAGGCTGTAAACAGGCAAGCGCCTCATTGATGGTTTTGTCGGCAAAAGCCTTCGCGCCAACGAGTGTATATGCCGTAACATATGTAGACTTATGCCTTTTAGCATCGCTTCCGGCTGCCTTGCCCATTTCCTCAGGGTTGCCTTCCACATCGAGAATGTCGTCAATAATTTGAAAAGCCAAACCCGTAAGTTCGGCGTACCTCGTCAAAGCAAGAAGCTGCTTTGCATCCGCACCAGCAAGCCGTGCACCGGAACGGACTGCCGCAACAAAAAGGGCTCCTGTCTTGGCAGAGTGCAGGGTATTTAGCTCTGCAAGGGAAATCTCTCTTCCTTCCGCCTCCATATCAAGAACCTGCCCACCCACCATTCCGAAGTTTCCCGCACACATTGCTACCTCGCGCACTGTTTCAATTAAAACATCCGGACTGACATTCTTTTGTTCTAACATGACTTCAAAGGCAAGGGTTAAAAGTGCATCACCGGCGAGCAACGCCATCGCGTCACCAAAAACCTTATGGTTTGTCAAGCGCCCTCGCCTGTAATCATCATCATCCATCAGAGGCAAATCGTCATGAATCAAGGAGTATGTATGTATCATCTCCAAACCGCATGCTACCGGCAGATAATTATAGCCGTTTTTCCCGATGGCTTCCGCCGTTGCCATCAGAAGCAGAGGTCGTATTCTTTTGCCGCCTGCAAGCAGACTGTACCTCATAGCCTCGTCAACCTTAGAAATTCCTTTTGCAGCGATGCGCTTTTCCAGAAAACTGTTGATAAGTTTTTTTCTGTCCTCGTAATACTTCTCGAATTCCATCTATTCTTCGTCCTCGCTTATGTTTGTAATTGCATAGCCATCACTGCCGACAGCAGTTACTTTTTGAACTTCCTGTTGGACTGTGTTGATTTTACTCAGGCACACATGGCTCAATTCAACACCTTCTTTGAAAACCTTAAGTGCATCATCCAGAGAAAGCTCACCACCTTCAAGCAATTTGACATTTTCTTCAAGCTTGTCGAGAGCGTCTTCAAACGCTAACTCTTTTTCAGCTTTTTTCCCTGCCATCTTCATCTACCGCCTTTTCAAAGACTTCACACATGCAACAATGCTCCCGTCTGAAACGGAAATTTCTACTTCTTCTCCCAAACTCACCTTGTTTACGGTTTTAACCAGAGAACCATCAGCCTTTTGTACAAGACAATATCCCTTACTCATTATTTTTAACGGGCTGTTCGCGTCCAGCCTTGTTGTCAGCAGGGCGTACCGGTGTTCGCATATCCTTACTGTATTATGGAACGCGGCGACAACTCTTTGCAGACAATTGTCAACAAGGATTTCCCTGTCCGCAAGCCAGCTTGTCGGTTCTGCCAGTACCCGGGAGCTTGCAAGTTTTTTGGCTTTATTGGCATGAAAGTCTACTGACTTGTTGATTGCGAGAACGTTTCTTCTTTGCAGCTGATCTATCCGACGCAGCTTCTCGAGAAGCTCAGGCACAACCATCTCTGCCGCCTGAGACGGAGTGGCCGCTCTTATGTCCGCCGCAAAATCGGCAAGGGTGAAGTCTGTTTCATGTCCGACTGCACTCACGACAGGAATTGCCGAATTTGCAATGGCACGAACAACGGGCTCCTCATTGAAGGCCCATAAGTCTTCTATGGACCCTCCGCCCCTGCCCACTATCAAAACTTCTGCCAATTTGTGTCTGTTCATCAATCTAATTGCATTCACAATGTCGCCCGCGGCCTCAGACCCTTGTACCCTGATGGGTAGAAAAATTAGCCTGACTCCGGGATTACGCCGCCTTGCAACTGTTATGATGTCATGGACGGCCGCCCCTGATTCCGAAGTAATTATACCTACGCTTTGAGGCCAGGCGGGAACTTTTCTTTTTCTTTCAAGTTCAAAAAGACCCTCTGCTCCCAGTTTCTTTTTCAATTTATCATACGCCAGCATCAGGTTCCCAGTACCGCTTTCTAAAAGGTAGTCTGCATACAGCTGATAAACGCCGTCCCTTTCATAGACGGCGATTCTCCCTATTGCAATAACCTGGGCGCCGTCTCTTGGAGTGAAGGTGACTTCGTTGGCTCTGCTTTTGAACAAAACTGCCTTGAGAACGCTGTCCTTGTCCTTCAGCGTGAAATAACTGTGCCCTGAAGGATACTTTTTATAATTTGAAATCTCACCGCTGATTTTAATGTTAAAGAATGATCGATTGGCCTCAATCAGCTGTTTGATAATACGGTTGACCTCGCTGACTGTATAAACCTTTTCATTCATAATTCTACCCCCGACAATCGCAAAGCTGCGGCGGCACAACCAACGGCATTATCGGTGCTGTAAGCCGGCTTGGGAAAATAAGTCGTCATTCCCCGACTTCGCAGCTTAGCAGTAAGCGTTTCCCTGATGTAAATATTTGCCGAGATGCCGCCCACAACAATAACTTCATTGAATTCCTGTTCCTTCGATATGTTAATGATAGCGCTGGCAAAAGACGAGGCGATAGCAGCTTCAACGCCTCGCGCAATATCAGCAGGTTCATTTCCGGCATCAATTGCACGCAAGGCTGCCGTAGCCGGTCCAGAAAAACTTATCTGTCCGCCTTTGACTGCTACAGGCAGGGAAAAGATGCCAGCCGCGCTTCGCGCCAGCTTTTCAAGAGCCGCGCCGGCGGGAAAGCTTAAGCCTAACGCAACCCCCACTCGATCAATAAACTGACCTCCCTGCAAATCGACGCTGCCACCTACATTGGTCAGCTGGTGACGTTGGTTTGTTTTCAATTCAACTAATAAAAAATCAGTAGTGCCACCCGAAGCATGAAGCATTAGCAACCTGTTTTTCGTTGGTGGCATTACTGACCAAAGCGCCGCTTCCAAATGGTTTTCCTGGTGACTTATTAAAAACAGCGGAACATTCAATACACAGGAAAGGGTCCTGGCACAGCCTGCACCGGACAAAAAAGCCGGCATATACGAAGAGTCAAGTGGCCTTGGTTTATTCGTTACACCAATTCCAGCCACCTTCAAATCATGCCGGGCAAAAATTATTTCAAGAAGCTCCGGCAGGTTGCGCGTATGCTGAAAAATCATTTCAGATTGCGCCAAGCCGCGTTGACCATTCTTTACGTTCAAAACGCGGCGTTCTTCCGCAAGCAGTGACCCCTGTCTGTCAAGAACTGCTGTAGAAGTAGTATAACAGCTTGTATCAATGCCGATGAAGACATCAGTCTGAGACATTGTTTCTGACCATTTTACCCAAAACGCCGTTGATGAACTTTGCCGACTCGTCAGTACCATAAATTTTTGCAACTTCAACGGCTTCGTTAATAGCAACCGATACGGCCAGGGGTTCTGTCGCGTAAAACAATTCATAAACTGCGATGCGAAGTATGTTGCGGTCAACTGCAGGCATCCTGTCAATTGTCCAGTCGATGGAATATCCTGCTATTTTTTCATCAATCTCAGACAAATTCGAAAGAATACCGTCAAGCATCGTCAGCCCGTAGGCATCCTCATCTTCAGAAACGCTCTCTTCCTTAGATGCGGCAAAAGCCTGAAGAGGTTCTGTATCTTTTGAAAAGTCGATCTGAAATAAGCTTTTAAGAACTAATTCTCGTGCATGTCTTCGAGTCATATCTTTCCTCTTTCGTTTGTATTATCTGTGATGTCCCGGCGGCAACAAGCGGTCAAGTACATCAAGCAGGTCTTCCTTGTTGTCGATGCGTTTGCCCAAGAGATAGCCGGCAGTTATGCATATCAGCAAGAAGATCGTTTTAAAAAAACCAAGAACGAGAAACATCGTTCCGATCGTCAGCCCGAATAAGGCTCCCACAAGCCGCCCACGATAGTTTTCCCATAGGTTTTGCATAATCTCAGAAAACATGCCTCTATCTCCTTCCTCTTGCAAGAATTCACTTTTTAGCTTGAATGTGTTTGAAAAACACTTCAATGTCCTTAATTTCTACACCTAGAGTAGAGAATACGCTTTTGCGTATTGCCTGCTTCATCTCGTCAGTAGTGTCAGGTATGTTGATGCCAGGCTCAATTGAAGCGCTGATACGTATGTTTAATGCCGATTCAACCATTTTGGCTGCTGCCTTGGCGTTATGTACGCCGTAAATGTCATTGCTGAGCTCAGCCACGAAATCTTCTACGGCGCTCTTACTAACGCTAATTTTCCCATCTTTTTCTTCACCCAAGGCAAGCGTGCTTATTCCTGTTCCGCCTAAGCCGGTTACCAAAAGACGGAGACTGACAAGCAGAAGCACGACACCGCCTACTGCATATTCCCACCGACCCGGCACCGTGGAACAGAAAGCATAAACAGTTGTCGGTGATATTATCTGAAGTGTAAAAAGGATCAGGAAAACTGCAAAAACCGCCATTAAAATTGTATATAAAGTTAAAATAATTCTGTCAGGTATGCCCATCGTATCTTCCTCTTTTCTCTCAAACCGTTCTTATTGCTTGGCTTCTTCAATTTCCTTGACGGGGCGCCTTGCAATTCCCTGAACATGGATATCAACTGCCGCAACCTCAAAGGCCGTCATGCTTTCCACCGCTTCTTTAACTTTTTCCTGTATGGTTATTGCAACTTCAGGAATGGAAACACCATATTCAATGATGACGTAAATCTCAATAGTTACGGTTTTTCCGGCAACGATCACCTTAACGCCTTTAGAAAAATTCTTCTTTCCAAGCAGCTCGGCTATTCCTCCGGCCAAACCACCGCTCATGCCCGCAACTCCCGTCACTTCGGTAGCAGCAAGTCCTGCAACAATACTAATTACTTCATCTGCAATTTTAACCGAACCGACTTCTTCCGGAATATCTTCCTCATAACTGTCAGTGTTAATTGGCTTTTCCTTGATTTCTTCATCGAGCATAACATATCCTCCTATCAAAAATAGAAAAAGCATACAATGTTACTGCTTATTATACCATAGGTTATCTGTCAATGCCACGCTGGAGTGCCTGCCGACAAGGTTAAAATTTAAAAAGAAAACGCTCAAATGAATTGAGCGTTAAAAATCAAGCACGTTCTATATATTCGCCTGTTCTCGTGTCAATTCTTAGGACGTCGCCTTCATTGATGAAAAGAGGCACCTTGACAGTGTATCCGGTATCGAGCTTTGCAGGTTTACTGCCGCCTGTAGCTGTATCGCCCCTGATTCCCGGGTCTGTTTCAACAACCGTCAGTTCAACAGTATTTGGGAGGTCGACTCCCAAAATACGCCCCTCATAAATCATGACTTTGACATCCATGTTTTCCTTAAGAAAGTTTACGGAATTGCCAAGCTGTTCCTTCGTCATTTCGACTTGTTCAAAGTTTTCATTGTCCATGAAGTTATAAGCTCCGTCACCTTCATAAAGGAACTGCATTTCACGCCTGTCGATATGTGCCTTGGGAAGTCGTTCGCCAGCGTTGAAGGTGCGTTCAACAACGGACCCCGTGCAAAGATTCCTCATTTTAGCTCTGACAAAGGCTGCGCCCTTTCCCGGTTTCACATGCTGAAACTCCACGACCTGCCAGGCATCTCCGTCAATAGTCACGGTTACGTTGGTTTTAAACTCATTAGTTGATATCATATTAACCCTCCTGCTTCAAAATCTAATCAATCTCAAAAAGTTCCTTACTTGACTGTGTCAGAATATCGCAGCCCGACGGTGTGATTACCACCATGTCTTCTATACGAACACCGCCCTTGTCTGCGATGTATACGCCTGGTTCAATTGTCAGCACCATGCTGGGCAACAATTTTTCCACTCCTCTTTTCGAAGCCACCGGCAACTCATGGATTTGGAGGCCTACAC
>LSQX01271337.1_pt1 | contig 13310 bp, 12 predicted proteins | sample 654561 | NCBI WGS metagenome assembly LSQX01 (sample SAMN04489861, study PRJNA283612) | anaerobic digester metagenome | isolation source: 4 biogas reactors fed with cattle manure at either 37C or 55C with and... | place: Denmark: Kongens Lyngby | collected 2014 | reverse complement strand
AGATGTGTATAAGAGACAGGCTAAATAAATAAGTAAATACTATTTACACAAAGTCCTACACTAACTTATTAGCACCATATAAGATAAAATCAATACTGAGGAAAGCTACTATAAAGTAATACATAACAGAATAAATCTAGCATTGACCTATTCTATATGCGCACTAAAAAACGGGAAGCAGTAGTCTAAAAAGACCTTCTGCCTCTGCTAGTCCAATACTTAATATATATTATTGTTAGGACTAAAATATCGGCTAATGCAACACTAAGAACTATGTCTTTTAAATGATTCGGTTTCAACCTTGCCCCAGGTTCGGCTTGATTTAACATAAGTATATTGTCACTTTTGCCTTCTATAATTTTAGTATCTCCTTCAATTACACCAGTTTCTTTGTATTTGTTAATTATACTTTTTTTTGCGTCCAGAGCTTCTAGGTATTGCTCATTAGCTTTAATTTTATTATTCAACATGTTTATGTATTGCTTGCTTCCTAATATATCATGTTGTAGCTTTGTATAAACTGGATTCATTATCTCTATTAAGTAGTTGCTCTGCCCTTCTACTTGTATTTCTGATCCTTTAATGTCCAAAAACATATCAGTGTCAGCTAGAAGATCTTCATTTGACTTTAAGGCCTCTCTCTCTGTTTTTAGACTTATCTCACTAGCTACAATATCTGTAATGAAAATATTAGTATAGTAATCTACTGCATTCTCATTAACAAGAATGTCAACATAATCTAAATAGTTCCTAAACAGACTATATGCTATGTCCTTTGATCTATCTGGATGTGAAGAAGAAACATTAACAACAAAGCTATTTTCACTAAAGCCTGCTTCTGCATTAGCCTTTCTTACCGTTATATTGTCTTTTAGTTCAGCAAGGGTTAAATTTTCTTCAAGATTTAGTTCTTTTAATGTATTGCTTAAAACAAGGTCATTTTTTATTAACATACTAAACTGTTCTGGTTTTAAATCTATATTATACTTGCCATATATTGTGACATAACTCGAGGGTATACTTATTTCCATAATAAACCTGGACCTATAAACAGGTGATACTATAAAAAGACTTATTACAGCTCCTAAAATAGCTGCTATTACTGAGACACTGATTAATAACAACTTTCGTTCCCAAAAGTATGAAAGCATATCCCTTAGGTCCTTAGTATTCTTGATGGGCTCTGTTTTCTTAATATTAGTCATTTTGATTACCTCCTCTTGACACTAAACTCACTTACCTAATATTCTCTTAATTATCGCTATTACTGGTTCTGGAACCAATTCTTTTGTTCTGTTTTTATAGATTTGGTTTTTATACCTTCTGTGGTAATCTTTCGCTACTGCAACATTTCCTCCTTCTTTCCAAATCTTAAATATTCCATCTCTCCTATTGCTTTTTGGAGATGGCTCATTTAGCTGCCCATTATACAACCTAGCCTTTTCAAAGTCAGACTCAGTTATCTCCATATACTTGCCTATTTCATCAATAAGCTCCAAGCCCTTTTGACTGTTAACCATCAGCACCGATACGCCATTTTCCTTATCAATTTCAGGATGGATATTTTCTATACCCCAATAATCACCCATTGTGAAATCACCTACTCTATTGCCACATGCATACTTGCATTCATAGCAACTATCTCGATCGATATCAGCTTCTAAGAAATATTTGTAGTAGTATGATTCTATAGGATACATTAGTTTACTATGAGTCCTTCCATTTTTCTCATAAATAACCCTTGCCAATTTTCGAAGTCCCTTGCTTTTATCACGGAAAATAAACTTTATAACCCTTCCTTTGAGTTTGCCTTCCAAATATTTTATATAATCCTCAAAGAAAATTGAGCTTGCAACCCCATGGCATATCAAGTCTGCTGTGATTAGATTATTATACTCCTTACCTAAGAAAGTCTTTAAACCAGCTATCTGACAGGGAGTACCTGTAAACAGGACATATATACCATTATCCAAGCTTTCCTTGACTTCACAATATGTCCTTCCTATATCACTTTGAACATATTTGGAGCCTTGTAATTGGTATAAATTTTCTATAGAACTTATAGCAATATGATGTGGCTTCATTTCCTTGTTTAGGGTGCATCCAAATACTATTCCCTCCATGCCTAACACAATGGATGCCAAGGCTGGAAACACACCACCAGATGCACTGCTTTTAAGGGTGTTTTTTTTTCTATTTACAGCAGCATAAGCTTTAATTGGAGCCTTGGCTGATATAGTGTCGCTTATATATGGACATACCATCCTGCATAGCCCACACTTTATGCACAGGTCATGATTAATATGAGGGTAGGAAAAGCCATACTCATCTGAATTCATTTCTATAGCATTTGTGGGACATACGTTAAAACACGCAGAACACCCATAACATTCTTTTTTCTCATTAAACAAAATAATCATAAGCAACCCCTTATAATAAATTACTTATCGTGGCATATCCTTTTTTCTCTTAAAAAAGCCCAGTAATATTGTTTTAATATAATCCCTTAAAATAAAAGCGGATAATGCCACTACAATTACAAACCAAATAATATTCAGTATACTGTTCCCACGATAATATACTGCTAAAGTCATCAGTATACCTAAAACTATTAACAATAGCAGTTTAATATCTAAGGAAAACCGGATTTTCTTGTTTAAGATAACACTTCGTATAGCTATGTTTATAATAAAGCTAATAATAATTGATAGGTTGGCACCGTTTAAACCCCATAGCAAGATGAAAGGATAGCAAAGGCCTAGATTAACTAGACATGAAACTATCATAGAAATAAATAGCGTTTTTGTATCCTTTAATGCATAAAAAATATTGCCAATAAAATTGGAGTATGCACTGATGGTTGCAGTAATTAAAAATAGTGGAATTGTTGTCTTGGCAATAGCATAACTCTCATCCACAAAAAGAGGGAAAATCACATTAAACCCAGGCATCATAACAACAATCCCTAGACCTAGGAACAGCATATACAACCTACAAGCCTTAGAATAATACTTGCCATTGCTTTCATCATCTGCAGATCGTGAGAATGACAGGTCCTGCCATGCAAACGTAAAGCATGATGTAACCAATGTAATTGCATATCCAAACTTGTGACCTATAGCATAGTATCCATTGTATTTTGCTGTTAGCACATTATTTATTATAATTTTGTTAAATCCTGTTAATAGCCAATAGGCAACGGAGTTGATGCTAAGAGGCAATGTATAAATCAGCATCTTCTTTACTAGACTAAAATCTAGCTTTTTAATTCCAATATTACGTACTATACCTATCTTCATCTCGAGATACAGTGACTGCGCTATATTCCCAATTATCGCAGAGATGTACAATGCATAAAAATCTACGTTAAGCCACATAATTAGCACGATATTGGATAATACATTTACAAGCGTATTCAAGATTCCCGATATAGCAAACTCTAGATTTCTGCCAAATCCTCTTGCAGGATAGGTAAACATGTTATGCAGGTTTAAGGATATTGCATAGCCAAAAATCAAGAAAATGTACTTGATTTCTATAGCATACGAAAGTATCACATAAGCCAGCAACATTAATAGGGATGATGCTGTAAATATGCTGTAGCCTGATGCGACTACCTTGTGCCTCCATTTGATATTGTCTTCATCATACATATAGCGCATAGTCGTTATCCAGATATCAAAAAATAATAGCGAAGTAGCAACTGTGCTATATGTAATTGATAAGTCATAGTAACCAAAAGCATCTGGTGGTATATATTTTGTGTATAGGGGCAACAAAAAGAAGGTCACGACTTTCGATAAAGTACTACCGATTAGAAAGATAATTGAGTTTTTAATAAACCTTCTTGATTGCCCCCCTTTATTCTTTACCATATATTAATTTACCCTTTCCTGTTCATGCATATAGTATTTTAAACATATACTATAGTTACTTATTATTGGATGATGCATTATCCAAAGCTCTCTGCAGATAACTTTTAGATTTTTCACGCATCTGAACAAGCCTTAAATTAATATCAGAATAATCGATACTTACTGACAGTTTGTCAGCTAGCTCATCAACCGTATTACACCTTCTCCTATATAATCCGAACTGGTTTAACAAGAAACTCATTTTGTTTACATTGTAATCCTTAAAGAAGGAACAAAATTGACGGTTAAATAGTATTGAAAACACTGTTCCATGGAAAGTGTCAGTAACAACATAGCTAGCATTATTCATTATACCAAGGAACTCCATTGGATCAGCATTAATGCATTCATCACACCATGAGTGATAATAACCCAATGATATCACTGGCAGCTTGTTTGCTTTTGCAAAATCCTTTACACTCTTTATCTCCTCTTTGGAATTGAAATTGTAAAGGTATGAGTAAAGGACAATGTAACCATTAGGCCATTTGTCACTATATTTGCTACTAAAATCTTTCTCTTTATCGAACCCATACAAGAGAGTTGGATCCAGGACTATCTCCACATCCCTTCCCGTTAGCTCAAGTATGATATTTTTAGTATTATCATCCCGTGCAGAAAGATCGTTGATGTTATCTAATCTCTCAGATATATGTTTCATAAGTTTACGCTCAGATATATCTTCTAAGTTAGTACGTGCAAAGGTAGGAGCATATGCAAACACATTTTCATAACCCTCACCAAACATGTCCGGTGTATATCCTGTGGAAATATCAAATACCTCATCACTACCTAAACACACAGCATCAACGGGCGTCCCTTTTTCTACTACCTTGAAATATGCGTTTTTAAAGCTTTTAAATATTCTCTTCTTTTTATCATGAAACAGTTTACGCTCTATACCCTTAATAGAATACTTGAGCCGTTTTTCATCCCTTGAGATTACCCTTGGAACATAATGCTCCATATTTCTTTCAAAAGGTAGAAGTACTGTTTCGTGGCCCATATCTTCTATTACCTTCTTTAATGCATATGCTTGTAATATTGCTCCATGGTTTGCTCCATAATGCCATGTCATAATACCTATCTTCATATCTAGTTCCCCACTTTCCTGTAATCTAATGTTAAACAGCCTTTTGCTTGTTGTGCCGTCTGCCTGCTATAAAAGGTAAGTACTTATTAATAAGATAACATATAGGTGAAATTAATATAATTGTTAATATCAATAATAGCACAGGTCTAAGACTATACATAAATATATTATCACCTATAGTTTTACCCAGAACATATAAAATAACCGGATTTAATACATAGAAAAATATCTTATGATGCAGGGCATAATAGGTGAGACTGTTCTTTCCCATATACTCCAAAAGCCTATTTTTTGGTATCCTCATCATTATAATTATACAAGCCATTGTGCCACTACAACCAGCTAAAATATAGAATATAGGATTACCAAGAGAGCTTTCATATAGATCTATGATTTTTCCTGTTAACCTATAATTTGCGTAGGTACATATAAGATTTATGAGTATATATACTGGTAGCAATTTAATACTTGTGATCTTGCTAAAGATCTCAGCCTTATTTCGTACTATAAAACCCAGACCAACAAAGAAAACACTTACAAAGCTTGCATCAATATGCCAAGGGAGCGATATACCGATAAAGTATATATAAGCCCATCCAATAACAAATAAGAGTATTAAACTCAATATAATATACTTATAGTTCGACTTACTTATCTTAACCAAGTAATAAAGCAAAATTTGGGATATAAACAGTAAGGCTAAGAACCAGCAAAAACCGGAATAATCCGTATTTCTCATTTGTACAACTACACCTATTAAACTATTGTAAACCTCATTATAGCTAGTAATACTATTTACCAAAAGGTTTTTGCCCAATATAACAAATGCTCTAAATAATATAATCACTATAGAAAATACAAAATAGGGTACTAGCAGGGTTCTCGATCTCGATTTTACAAAGGATAGGCTTGATTTATATTTCAAGGGATTAAACAAATAACCAGATGCAAAGAAAAAAACCGGTAGATGAAAAGAGTAGATAAGACCCTTTAATGCACCACCTGTTAAGGCATGTCCAAGCATAACCATCAATATGCCAAAGCCTCTTAAGTTGTCTATCCATTCGATTCTTCTAGACATATCTTATCTCCATTTTCATTCTTTTGTGTCTTATACACTTTCTTTTTGAATATGAAAAACGCTAAAATAAATGCCATTGTGTAATGGACTTGAACAAACTGTAACCTTGTCATTGAAATTACTAAAGTCCTAAAGTATATAGCATATACTAGCAAATTTCTTAAAGAGAATTTGGTTTTTACATTCATATACAACCACATACCTAATGCTCCATATATGAATGACCCAACTGCTACACCGATATAACGCCCATCTAAGAAGAAATAATAAAACAATGAAACGAATCCATTATACCTTATACCATCGCCAATATAAACAATACTTCTTAAGTCCATAAACTCTGATGCATTAAGAAATATTTGAGGATATTGATCTATTCCAAAAATCCCTGTTAGTCTTAAGGCCAGTAGGAAGGGCTGTGTTAGTCCTTTTAGGCTTGCAATTCCATATGTCAGATCTCTCTCAGCGATTATGGGTTCCAGCCTTATATCCATATGTGGGACACAACCTGCTAGATAGACATAGAAGCTCTTAAGAACGGAAGTAATATCTCTAGCTATAGTGACATAAACAAAAGCTACTATCAACATACCTGTAAATACTAGAATAACCTTTTTTAATTTTGAGGAAATGAATATCCTGTTTCTACATATAAGAAAAACTAGAACCAAATCACATGCAAGGTACATAATATGGAGTCTACCGCCTCCAGATACCATTACATTTAGAATGCTTATGACAATGCATCCTATCAATAGCTTTTTGTCTCTTTTTCCTGCTAACAGGTCAATAACAGCTATGGCAGGTATTATGTTCATAATAGTCTGGAATACATATACCCTATATGAATGCTCAAATCTTAGATTATAAAGATCACTCGTATCAATATTCCAGAAAGAAAACCGTATTTGTTTAAGTGTATGACCCTGACGCATTAAGTTAATTATCTGTATGGTATTTGGTACAAGATAGAGCAGGGACATTATCAGTAGTATATAAACCAGCACATAGTTTATTTCAAGTTCCTCTTCTATGATGCTGTCTGTAAGCTGGTATGTTCGTCTATTATTAATATTGGTGGAGTTGCTGTCTTTCCAGTTTGATGAATATTTCCTAGGGAAATATACCCAAATACAACCTAGTAGAAAGCCAGTTATTCCTATAAGAATGATAATATAGGTATTTGTACTCGCAGGATACATCCCGTAAAGGCATAATCCTGCAGCATGCATTATTACGCTCCATAGACCAAAAAATGCAGTCACAGGATTGTACAGATTTTTCTCATATACTAAGCCAAGTATAGCGAATATTAGACACATACCAGCCAAGATACTAGGCATTGATAACTCCTCCTATGACCTTAAATTATACTACAATACCCATCATTTAAATAGTCGGGTTAACCCTCTTGATTATCATACAATAAGTCTTCTTACTTATTACTAACAATAATAAAGATAATTTTCTTTTCCAGGAAAAATATCTGCTTGAAATTACCTTAAGTATATTCCTCCGTAATGTGCTAAAAACTTTCTTTACATCCTCGTTGTCTTCACTAAGATTACTAAATGCCATTTTGTGTGCAACGAAGCCATTTGCACCTAATACTCTATCAAATGCAAGTCTTTTAAACTGAGGGTAACCTTTTTCAATAATTTTATAATTTCTCATATGGGCTTCTATCCTTGTTAGATCTATCTCACGATAAGCAGTTGTATTAATACTTTCAGCCCTATGATTATAAAAGTATCCTGTTTTAGGCGTATAGACTGCTTTATCAATTGTTTCAAGTATATCAATTATTACAAAGGCATCCTCACTAACTTTACCCCTTGGGTATCTGATATGTTTAAAAGAATCCCTCTTGTATAGCTTGGTAACAGCATGAACTGAATATAACTTTCCCCTTAATAATTCAAAAATTGATTTATTTCTGTCCCAGCAATAAACCTTGTCAGAACTGTTCAAACCTATAACTCTGTCGCTATAAACATCTGCGTATCCACACATAGAAATATCTGCATTATAATTAATCATATTATTATAAAGAGTCTCGTACATATCCTCAGCTATGAAATCATCCCCGTCTACAAAGCCTATATAGCTACCTTGGGCAACTTCAATACCTTCATTTCGGGCGCTACTTAAGCCACCATTTTCTTTATGAATAACTTTAATACGACTATCTAACAAAGCATACTGATCACATATCTCCCCACACTTGTCTGGTGAGCCATCATTTATTAAAATCAGCTCAAAATCAGTAAATGTTTGATTCAATATCGATTCAATACACTTAGGTAAGTATTTCTCCACCTTATATATAGGTACAACAATGCTTATAAGCCTATCCATCCTAATCTCCTTATCTAGGGACTCATTCAATATAAGTGCTCTGGTCTTCTTTTATGTTCTGGAGGCAACTCCATATAATTACCATATAGGTGGGTTAAGTACTCATGATAACTTTTAAATATAGGGTACTTTCCCCCCTCAAAAGGCGCTAGTATAGTTTCATTTATCCAGTCGCTCTTGATTTTTTCCTTTTCCATTCTGTACTTGCTATAGAGGTTAATACAATACCTAGTATTATCATTTTTAAACCTTATTTCATTCCATCTTAGTAGTTTTAGTACAAAACGCTTGCTGAAAAACAAAGAAAGTACTAGGGATATCCCATGGGCTAGTCTACCCTTTAGGCTATGCCTATCCTCTTCATTTATATAATGAACCTTTCTTTGATATATCTGAGAAAAGACTTTTCTAATAATCCATTGAGTTTTAGCCTTCAGCCTGGAATCGCTTAAAGCTACTATGGGAAATACCGTTATAAGCTGGTCCTCACCTTCTAATATCCTACCTGTCAAAGTTGGGAAACTAAGATCAACATCGGTATGCTTCCACTCAAATTCTTCTGGCAGGGCCTCCCCAATTATGTCCTTTAGCCTATTATAATCATCTATAAGTAAACCAACATCTATATCATCATCCCAAGGGATAAAGCCCGAGTGCCTTATTGCCCCTAGGGTAGAACCTGCAATTAAAAAGTATTTTATATTATTTTCCTTGCACAGCTTGTCCAAGCTTTCTAATGCCTTGACAGCCTTTAGCTGATGCTCTCGCAAAGCTGCTATATCATAGCTAGCATCTATCTCCATAGTAAATCTCCCCAACTAATATATCTCAAACTGTAAGCCTTATGCCTCTCTCTTATAGGTTTGGCCATCGTTCGTATACAAACCTTCTTTTTTTACTACTGTCATTATTGTCCTAATAAATATCTTTATATCTAGCTTAAAGCTAATGTTTTGGGCATACCAAGCATCCTTTAGCCTTTTCTCCTTGCCTGGCATCGAGTTTCTGTAATATGCTTGTGTATATCCTGTAATACCAGGCCTCACACTAAGCTTTGGCATCTCCTCAGATGCATAAAGGCTTAGCATATCAGGCAGGCCTGGACGTGGTCCTATAAGGCTCATATCTCCTTTGATTATATTAAATACTTGCGGTAACTCATCTAGGCTGGTTTCTCTAATAAACCTCCCAACCTTAGTGATCCTTGGATCATCCTTGGAGTTATAGGTGGTGCCATCCTCGTTTCTTATATCTGGGGCATTCACCTTCATAGATCTAAACTTGTACATTTTAAATGTCTTGGCATTTCTACCCAACCTATCTGCACAGTAAAAGATAGGTCCACGATCCTCTATTTTTATAGCGATAGCAATAGGTATCAAGGCCAATAATAAAAAAGGCATTGCTATTATACATACCAGTAAATCCAAAGCTCTCTTTATATATCTATTATACACTTTTAACCCCTTCTAGTTTCTGCTTTTTAATATCAAGCAGGCCTCGTCTCAAATCATACTCAGGATAATAGCCCAAAACTTGTCCTGCCTTGCTAGAGTCCATTAATGATGACTCTATCCCCTCATCAATATCATCCTGGTACGATAGGTTGCCAATATTATCAAAACACTCGTTTACAATCCTTGCTATTTCCAAATTGCTATGTGCTTTGTTACTTCCTATATTCAAGCTTCCATGGTATTCTGGCTTGTTAAGGGCAAGTATTATAGCCCTAGCAACATCCTTTATATATACAAATTCTCTTTTTGCCTGACTCTTGCCAATGACCTTTAAGCTTTGTTTGTTAAAGGCTCTATCTATAAAGGTGTTCATCATGTAACCCTTGCGTTCACCCTCACCTAACACTTGGGCAAATCTAAGGGATTTTACCTTTAGACCATACCTTCTATGAAATAAATCGCCTAAATACTCGCATGAAAGCTTGCTTATACCATACATCGTCTTGGGCCAAGGTATTTGCTTCTCAGTCCATGGTATTTTTTTAACATCCGAATATACAGAAATAGAGGACGCATATACAATGTTTGCTATACCAAGTTCAACACAGGATTTAAGCAGATTCTCAGTTATTAATTCATTAGGGTGGAATTCAGATATACTATTGTTTACTCCTCTGACTGCAGCTAGATGTATAACAGCATCTACACCCATTAGTACCTGACTTAGACTCTCAACTGAATAATCAGTTGCTCTGTATTCATAACCCCTATCTCCAGAACAAGCAGCCCTTCCAATAACAATGGGAGTAATACCACTGTTACCTTCCATCATCCTTATTACTTCTTGACCTAAAAAACCGCTACCACCTGTTATCGCTACTCTCATGGCTTTATTCCTATGTCCTTCTAATAAAGTAGCCGACCTTTTCATACCTACCATTTACAGGGCGGATCTTCTCACCAGTCTCATAATAGAAAAAATGAGTTAAACTATCTTCAGGCACAGTGAATTTATCTTGATCCATAACCGTATCAGGCTCCTGGCAGAAAAACTCTAATTCATAGCTCGGCTGGGTCTGACTCATCTTGTCTAGTTCTGAAGTATCATTATTTAGTAAATGCTCAAATGTTAGCTTCAGCAGATTGACACCGGTATGATAAGTCAAGAGTTTCCACATATGACATCCATCAAGTCGAGGAGTCATCTCTATAATATATGGTTCATCATTTTCAACCTTGATCTGGAAATATGCTGGCCCATTATTAATTCCGATCCTGCTACAGGTTTCAGTTACAACTTGTTCTAGCTTGGTTATGGTCTCTTTCTTTAATATCAGACTTGGTACTATATGCTTGTGAATCAGTCCTGTAAACTGAGGCCAAGTCTCCCTATCTGAGGCCACCATATATTTCAAGTCCCCATTAACCAAATAGGCATTAACTGATAGCTCAGGACCATCAACATATTTTTCTACGATTACCTTGCCTGACCTGGAATACTTCTTTGCAGAATCAAAGTTCTCCCTGTACTCGTCAAGAGAGTTTATGAGGAAAATTCCCCTTTGCCCCTGTGAGTCTGAGGGCTTCATTATAAAAGGGGTAGGGATACTAGGCATAGCACTACTATCCTCTATGACCTCAAAGGGTATATTCCCCTTGCAATTACCTAGCTCTGTCCTCATCAATTCCTTGTTGTTGCATATAGTAGCTGCCCTTGCAGATACAAAATGAGGTAGGGACAGTTCTTCGCTTATCCTGCATGCTATAGGCATAGCCAAATCAGAGCCTACTGAATATACAATATCTATATTATTTTTCTTTATATGATCAATTAGTTTTGGCACATCCAGTATGTTTATAATATCAAAATGGTCTGCTGCAGCTACACCAGGACCATCCTTTGCCATAGCACAAGCATATGTCTCATAACCTAAGTCTTTTAATAGTTTTATGGCATCCATCTGAACAGATGCCACACCTAATATTAGGACTTTTTTCATTACCTACTACCTCCATCTAGGGCTTTACCAATTGTGTAGTATAGACACTCTACTACATACTCTACGTCATCATCACTTAACAGTGTATGAAGAGGCAGGGTTATTTCATTTTTATACATGTTAAATGCATTTGGATAGTCTTTTATATCAAATCCCATGTTTTTGTATGCTGTAAACATAGGTAGCGGCTTGTAATGAACATTGCATGCCACCCCTAACTCTCCCATTGCTAATATAATTTCATTTCTTTTTTCTTGGTCAATTCCAGGTATTCTAGCTAGGTAGAGATGGCCCGAAGACGAATAGTCTTCACCATAGTGTTTTATACCCTCAACACCTAGTGTCTCTAAGCCCTTATCATATAGGGTTACTAGTTCTCTCCGTCTTTTTAACATGCCATCATATCGCCGTAGCTGGGCTAACCCAAGAGCAGCATGAATATCAGTCATATTGCATTTATAGGCTGGATAGATGATATCATATTCCCATTGTCCTTTACCAGACTTGGACAAGGCATCCTTTGACTGCCCATGAAGGCTATTGAGCATATATTCGCGGTACAAGCTCTCATCATCTAAACCTAGATCACTACGCCAGACTACTGCTCCCCCTTCTGCTGTTGTAAGATTTTTTACAGCATGAAATGAAAAACATGTAATATCTGCAGCATTCCCTGCCTTTAGTCCCTTTTGCTCAGCACCAAAGGAATGGGCAGCATCTCCTATTATAATCACCCTATTAAATAGGCTCTGTATATCATTGTTTGCTTTAAACAGGCTTGATTTGCTGTCAACTATATTTTTGATAGTCTCATAATCACACATCTTACCTGCTATATCAACAGCTATAATCGCCTTTGTTTTCTCATTTATTGCATCTGATACCTGCTCATAATCCATCTCATATGAATCTTGACCTGTATCTATCATAACTATTTTTGCACCTACATGCTCAATTACAGATGCTGAGGCCGAATAGGTATATGATGGAGTTATAACTTCATCTCCTGGCCCTATGCCCAATATCCTCAAGGTCAGCTCCAATGCTGCTGTGCCCGAATTTAAACATACTGCTTTATTAGTACCTAAATACTCTGCTATACTTTTTTCTAATAACTTTGTTTTTGGTCCCGTTGTAATCCAGCTAGATCTTAAAACCTCTACAAGCTCAGAGATTTCCTCCTCTGTAATATCTGGTGGTGCAAAGGCTATATCACGTATTTTTCCTTTAAACATTTACTCAGCTCCCTAATAGCTTAAATCAATATTTGCATGTCACCTATTCTCATCTAGAGTTGCTACTATCTCTTCTGCAGGCTCAGAATAAGTAGGCACTAGCTGCTTAATATAGTCAATTAAGCTATCCTTGGGCCCTGTTAAAACAAACTTTAGCTTTTCTAGATCCTTT
>LSQX01148103.1_pt1 | contig 13310 bp, 12 predicted proteins | sample 654561 | NCBI WGS metagenome assembly LSQX01 (sample SAMN04489861, study PRJNA283612) | anaerobic digester metagenome | isolation source: 4 biogas reactors fed with cattle manure at either 37C or 55C with and... | place: Denmark: Kongens Lyngby | collected 2014 | reverse complement strand
CTCTATCCAGCTGAGCTACGGGCGGTTGGTTTTCTTGGTCCCTGATATTGTACCACAAAGGTATTGCGGAAACAACCTCAGGCACCATTCACCAACCCCGTCAGCATCTTACGAGTTCAGATGGCCTAGTATCGATACGGATTTCCATAGGAAGTGTCCCCAAGAGACCCGCCTTCCTCACAAGACTCCAGTTGTTCCATCATCTGTATGAATGTCGAATAGTCAACTATCGGAATCCCAAGGCTCCGGGCCCTGCGGGCCTTGCCGCTGAGACTGTCCGGATCAGCGGCTGCTACCAGTTTCGTCTTTTTGCTCACTGAACCAGTTACCCAAAGTCCCCGCATCCGCGCCTCATACTCCAACTCAGAACGGCTCATGCCGGGAGCTTCGCCGGTGAAGACTACCCTATCGCCAGGCTGTAGTGTAAAGCGCCGGATTGGATAGGCATGATGGTCCTTCCGACGGGAGACAGACTGCAAAGCAGAGTCAACATGGTCGGCGGACAATCCGAGTAATTCTGCCACCGACACTAGGTCTGCCCGCCCATCAGAAGTTATGGGACCGTCTTCAAGGGCTAGGCGGGCTAGTGCAGCTAGATACTGCTGATGGATAGTTGCCGCATCCTCCCTGGATAAACCCAGCACTGCAGCTGTTTCTACCAATTCATCGGCTTCATGACAGCTGATCCGCCCATCGAGAAGGACACGGTCTAACACCATCAGGTACTTGTCCTCCTCGGGGTGAAGCCCACGCCGCGGAGCTCTCGAGGGCAGCCGCTGCAAAAAATGCTCCTTTGCTTTCAAAGCTGCCAGCTTCCTGGGCCATGGCTTAACGGCTGTCGATGGGACCTTCGGCCATACAATCCTTTTTGCCGCTTGAGCAGCATCAATCCAACAGCCGAGGAAGTCATCTTCCTGGCTGATATAATAAGCCAAAAGCTTCGCCGTTGCACGGGCATCTTCCAGAGCAGTGTGGGCTGAATCTATACTATAACCGATACACTCACAGCACGCCTCCAACGATCTGGCGCGACTGGGAAGATAATACTCCGCCACCCTCATGGTGCAGAGTCCCGCACTGCCATCGAGCTCAACGGCATGACCGGCCCGGGCAAACTCTGCAGCCAAAAACCGGGCATCGAAAGCCAGGTTGTGGGCAACCAGCATCCGCCCGCTTAACAACGACACCAATTCGGGCAAGATCTCATCGAAGGTGGGGGCCGCGTAGACATCTGCCGCAGTGAGACCGTGGATCTCGGTAGCACCCACCTCTCGAAGAGGATTGACCAAGGTCTCCCACTCATCCACCAGATTGCCGTTATCATCAGCTAGGACCACCGCTACCTCCAATATCCGGTGGTTCTGTGCCGGGGAAAGCCCGGTAGTTTCAACGTCAATAACCGCGTATTGTCCCATATGTATTCCTCCACATCCAGACTGACCCCAGGATAACATATACATAAGGGATACAGCAAATACTGCCCCGATTGGCTAAAGCTCCCCTCTACCATTCGCTCGAGCCATCATAGTAGCCCTCTGCTCCAACTAGGGTGATCATGCTCTTCCACGGTCCCCCAAAGGCCAGATTGGGCTGTACCGTCACGCCCTTATCTGGGAACGGCATCTGCCCCGATATTGGAATGTAGTAACAGTCCACATCCCAGGATTCACTTTTCATGCCTGTTTCTTTCTCATACCATTTGACGATTTCCTCTGGTGTCTCGAGGGCAAAAAAGACGTACAACGGTGTCCCACCGAAAGATATGCCGGCAGATATATCCGGTTGGAATTCAGAACCAGGATAAATTGGGATACCGAGGCTCTCCTCCGTTGGGGGCGATAGAGCCATTTGGGCCGCTAATTCTGCAACTTCTAGGTCCATGGCTTCTTCTTCCATCTCCCAGGCTGCTTCCTCTGACATGTACGTATAACGATGTACCTCTATGAGGGTCTTGGTGCCTTGAAACTCTGAATAATCTTGGTCAAAGGATCGATCTTCACAAGCGATTTCAAACAAGATTATGCTGCCATCCCAGTCCCTGTAGAACCAGCTGAACAGCACCCTCGACAGCCAACCTCCTGATGAATGGGGTGCCCGATTGGCTCTCAAGGCTTCACGCACCTTAGCTCCAGAACGCAGCAGCTTTCCTTCGTAATCATAGGAATCGTTAAATTGCCAGTCGTAAACCGTGTACTCTACGTAGATCGGCGTACTGCGGCCTTCGGCCAAAGCCGTTAGGTTAGGATCCGTGTCGTATGACTCGATAGCACCTAACTCCATAACATAGTATTTAGCTACCTCCTCCAATGGCGCGTCAACGGTATAAAAGGCATGGGACTCTGCTTCCAGTGGTAGTTGAACACCCTCAACCCATATGAAAACACCACCGAACCCGTGCTGCTCTTCCCACTGAGTCTCTGCCTCAGGATCATCCCATGATCCCGGAAAAATCGGTATCATCTCCTCCGAATAGGGTGCTGTCGCGCCTGCCCAGCTGATGGGCATTAAAATCATCGCCAACAACAGAAATACAAGCCAAAACCCTGTTTTACACTTGGTAAGTGCCATTAGGCCACCCCGTTTCTATCCCCGCCTTAATGATAGTCCGGGTAAACCAGCCGAGACTAGTTATGCGGGGAATTTGTCTTAATTATAGCACGGGTAGGTAAACTTTGATACTTGCGAAAACAGGACGGGAGGTGCTGTTTCAAGCTGGTTCTGAGGTCCAAGGTTCCTAGACAGCTTGCATTCAAGGAAATACTTGGTCTTCTGAATCCCCCAACCCCAAAGGATAAGGGGGAAACAACATGGGCCATAGACTAATGTAACTCTTTAGAATATAATGGAAGTATAAGTAGGCGGGGTGATCTGCATGGTAGCTACATCGCCAGCCGGTTCTCAACTAAGGATCTCAAAGCTTGCTGAATTTGCGGACAAGCACTCCGAGCTTTCCTTTCTGCGGTATGAGCTGACGGAGTCCGCCAAATTTGTGCGGCCGTTAATGCTGATTTTGGCTTTGGTGTATCTGCTCTTTGCAGTTCCGGATTGGTTCCTGATTAGGGATACATGGGTTTTTGGATGGATCGTGCTCATTCGACTTACTGTCGCTTCCTTTATCCTCGCTCTCTACCTGGTAACTGGCAGTGAAACAAACTATCAAATGTACCCCTGGCTGCTAACCGCGTGCGAGATGATAGCCAGCACCGGCTTTGTCATGATCCTGATGAGCTATCCAGCTCCTGACTTTCGAATCCATACCTTTTGGGCTTCTTTGCTCATTTGGTCCTTTGCCCTAGTTCCAAACCGGTGGCCCTACATCGTCTTTGCTTCCATATATACTGGAGTCATCTTCCTAGGTATGGCAGTCTACCACCTCAATCCCCTCGATCCCAGCCATTTCTCTGCCGCCGTCTACTTCGTTACATTGTCAATCGGGCTTGCAGCAGTCTCCTCCCATAGAATGAACTCATACAAACGTTCTACATACGCCGCTCTCCAGGCCCTTGCCAAGATGTCGGAAACCGATGGACTAACTGGTCTGCATAACCGAAACGGCTTCGACCGGCGGCTGAGGGAAAAGATGGCAAGCCCCGCCTACCTAAGCCAGGATCTGGCCCTAATAATGATAGACCTAGATGATTTCAAGCAGATTAACGACCAGTGGGGACATCAATACGGCGACTCTGTCCTGGTAGCTTTAGCGAATCATCTGAAGGAAGCTATGCCGCCGGAAGCGACGCTGGCACGGTGGGGCGGCGAGGAGTTTGTTGTGTTTCTGCCCGGTTATGATCTAGACCGGGCAGCGAAAACGGCGGAGGAGCTGCGGCAGCACCTGGCCAATCAGTGTTATCGCCACGGTTCAGGGGTAACTGCCAGCTTCGGCGTAGCGGTTGCTGAATATGGCGAGAGCTGTGAATCATTCCTCCGCCGGGCAGACGAGCTCCTTTATTTAGCCAAGGCCGGTGGGAAAAACCGTGTGGTATCAGACCATAGCGCCTTGACCAAGGAGCTGGCCAGGACACTGTAGTGCCTAGAATTCTACGTCAAACGTGTTGGTCAACCAGTGGATTACCACCCTGCCAATTCTCCATTGCCTTCCGGATTGAGCGGTCCATCTCGCAGGAGAAGGCCGCCCCCGTCTTGCGGGCGAAGGTATACTGAGCCGCATTTTCCGCTCCATATTTGTTGGGCTGAGGGATCGAGGCCTCTAGCTGTGCAAACATAGCTGTAAGCTCTTCTTCATTGAGCCGATGGTACTTCTCTTCAAACACAAAGTACTGGTGTTCAAAGCGGTGGCGCACGATCGGTTTGTAATCATCAGGATAGTAACCTAGACACAGCATGGCTATCGGAAAGACATATTCCGGTAGATCTAGAAGCTCACGATGGGTCTCATAGTTTTCCATGATATCTCCTATGTAACAAGAACCAATTCCCAGGCTCTCAGCAGCAATCACAACATTCTGTGCTGCAATCAGGGCATCGCTAACCGATATGAATAAATCCCCAAGATTAGGCCCCCTGAACTCCAGACCTGTCCGAAGGCAAAACTCTTTCACCTCGGAGACCCGATAATAGTCAAACCAACGCTGTACATCCGCTAAGAAGACCATTACCAGCGGAGCTTTCGCAATAAAGGGCTGGTTATCACATGTCTTGCTGAGCACATCCTTAGTATGCTGATCCCGGATGAGCAGAATAGAGTAAAGCATCATGTTCCCAGCAGTTGGTGCCCGTTGGGCGGCATACAGCAACAGTTCCAGATCTTCTTCCTTGATGGCAACATCTTTATAGCGGCGTAGAGATGTGCGCCGTTCAATGGTTTTCAGAGTCTCATTCACCTGTCTCCACCTTCTTCCTTTCTTCCCTCGATACAGCTTGACTGGACCGCCTCGATAAGACCGCTGTCCTTCTTGTATTAGAATCAGTATTCCAGACTAACGGCAAGGGACCTGCAGAAGTGGCATAGAATTTAAGGTAATCAAAACCTGCAAATCTGCATAGCTCCCAATGGCATAACCAATTATGTACGTCATGGAGCTGCGGTGAGGGTTGACCATCCGCGGGACTTCTGGAGGAGAAAACGATGAAAAGAGCACCGATTTCGCTGACTAACTTCCAATTGAAATGCGTTGCCGCGCTGTTCATGGTCTTGGACCATTTGCGGGCATTTTTCCCCGCACTGCCTCTCTGGTTTCGCTATCTAGGAAGGCTGTCTGCACCCATTTTCTTTTTTCTGACGGTAGAGGGATTCTTCCACACTAGAGACCGGGGAAGGTACGCCGCCCGGCTCTTGGCTGGGGGAGTTATTATGGCGCTGGGTTCCGGCCTTCTTACACACCTATTCCCCAGCGATATAGGGCTGTATAACAACATCTTTTTCTCCCTCGGGCTGGGAGTCGCACTGATGTCTGCCTGGCACAAGCTCCAAGAGACTGGAGATGGTCAGCTCTTCAAGCCTGTCATTTTCCTCATCATGGTTGCCATGGTCTTCACAGAAGCCAATATATATGGAATTATGATGGTTGCTGTCTTCTACCGCTTCCGGGAGAGAAAAGACATCCTGGCTGCTTCCTACATACTAGGGGCGCTGCTGCCCAGCCTTCTCAGTCCTCTCACCTTGCAGCAGCCTTTAGTCTTTAGATACAGCTTCAGCTTACAGCAGTTCCTCCTAAACGATTATCAGTGGATGATGGTCTTTGCCCTGCCTTTTTTCTTCCTATACAACGGTGAGCTGGGGAGTAGAAATCCAGCAGCTAAGTGGTTCTTCTACGTTTTCTACCCAGCTCACCTTTGGGTTCTATATCTAGCCAATTACTGGCTGTCTGTCTAGAATCCGACCTCCTAGTATCCTGCCTTTAGATCGACGATGTTTTTCATCTCATCTTTGCGGCCGTCCAGCCACAGTCTCAAGTTGTGGCAAAAGATTTCCGTTATCCTGCCGTTAGCCTCCGGCGTTATACCCCCAGAGTGGGGAGTAATGATCACATTAGACATGTCCCACAAGGGGCTGGTTGAAGGCAGCGGCTCCTCTTCGAACACATCTAGACCAGCCCCTGCCAAGCGTCCCGACTTAAGAGCATCGATTAAGGCCTGCTCGTCCACAATTGGACCCCGGCCTAGATTGATGAGAACGGCATGGGGCTGCATCCAGCTCAGCTCCTGTTCGCCGATGAGCTTTCTCGTCTCAGCAGTCAACGGCAGAACTATCACCACATAGTCACTGGCCACCAAGAGCTCCCGCAGCCCACCAGGGCCGGAGACTAGATGATCTACATAGGAAGGCTTGTCCGTAATCCGGCGCTTGTATCCCCAAACCTCCATACCGAAGGCTTTAGCTCTCAGAGCAATTTCTGTGCCAATATCCCCGAGACCGAGAATCCCAATCTTTTTGCCGTAAAGCTCATCGGAGTCCGGCAGCCTCTCCCAGCGCTTTTCCTGCTGAAAGCGAAGATAGCGATAAATAGTACGGCTAAAGGTCAGCATCAGGGCAAAGGCGTGCTCTGCCATGGGGACTCCATATACGCCGCTGGAGTTTGTCAGAATCACTTCAGGGTGTGCATAGAGCTCTGGATCTGTGTAACCGTCGGCACCAGCACTGGGCAGATGGATCCAGCTTAGCTCAGACGCTTCCTTAAGGAATCTGCGGCGGGGCCAACCGAAAAAGATGTCTGCCCATGCCATGTCCTCTGCCGCAACTGTTTCCCGTTGCTTGACCCGCAAGCTGGCATTGGGTGCGGTTTCTTTTATCCGGGCGAGCAGCTTGTCATCCAACCCGTAAGCAATCAATATGTTCGGCCGTCCCTGACTCATGGTGACTTCCTCCTTGCCAAGTCTGTTATCCCCCATCGCGACACGTACAATACAAGACCCCTTGAGGCCCCGCGTCCAGACTGTCCAAGGTCCAGCCTACCCTTGGGGCAGCGGCTCCAGCATTTGGCTTAACACCTCATGGAGAGCCCTGCTGATCATCTCATAGCGTTCCTTCCGCTCTGTCAGTTGGGAAGGAAGGGTTAGGGGCTGACCAATCTTCACGGTAATCCGGCGTCTCATTCGCTGAATAGCCACCGGCACAATGTGGGCATTGGCTTTACTGGCCAGCATAGCTGCACCCGGCTTCAGAGGCAGCAGCCGCTCGCCGTTTTCATTCTTGTTGCGGGTGCCTTCAACGAAGATCCCCAAGACAGACCCCTCCCGCAGAACCGACAGCGCCTGCCGAATGGCATTCCGGTCATTATCGCCACGGCGTACGGGAAAAGCCTTAAGATGGGGCAAGATACGCCCCAATATAGGTATCCTAAATAGTTCTTCTTTAGCCATGAAATGTACTGGACGACTACTTGCCATGACTACGAAAATAGGATCCCATAGACTCTTGTGGTTGGCTGCTAATACAACTGCCCCTTCCTCGGGAATGTGCAGTTTGCCTTCAATTCGAATGCGAAAGATCAAGGGGACAAGCAATCTAAGGGCCGCTACCACTAAAATATACAGCATCATTTCACCCCATCATGTATTTGGTCTAGCTGGTTTATCTCTTTGAGTATCGGGCCGAACTGCCGTCTCCCTCATCTACTCTGTTCTCCATAGACCTACTGCTCGTGATAGTTATTCTCGCTGTAGGATGCTCTCAATTCCCTAATCATATCGTGTTTGAGATGCCAGAGTTGATCACTTAAGTCAACGATGTATTTTTCTGGATTGATCAGGCGCTTGTATTCAGGCCAGAAATGCTCCAGCTGCTTGGCAGCATAATTCTGAATCTCCTGCACCGAGGGGCATTGGTACACTTGCTCACCGTTCCGGAAGATGGGCACCAGCAGGCGTTCCTTATCATAGTTCCGCAAGGTCTTCCGCTTCCAGGTGTCTATCGGATCAAATATGGTGAGAGGTCCATGGGGAGGAACTTTTTCATCGGCGAGAATTATCAGGTCTGCCAAGGCTTTGCCGGTCTCTGTGCTGTAGAAACGGACTACATCCTTAACCCCTGGATTGGTGGTCTTTTCAGCGTTGTCACTGACCTTAATCTTGGGAACCATCTTGCCGTTTTCTTCTAGAGCGACCAATTTGTAGACACCGCCGAGAGCTGGATTGTCATCACCGGTAATCAGCTTGGTCCCCACTCCCCAGCTGTCTATTCTGGCTCCTTGAATCTTAAGATCCCGAATTAGATTCTCGTCCAGGTCCCCGGAGCCTACGATAATAGCGTGCTCCAGCCCCGCTTCATCCAGCATTTCCCTGGCCACTTTAGACAAATATGCCAGGTCGCCGCTGTCTATACGTATTCCCAAGAATTTGTGGCCTTTAGCTTCCAGCTCCTTGGCTACTGTAATCGCATTGGGAACCCCACTTCTGATGGTATCATAGGTATCTACCAGCAGAAGGCAGGCATCGGGATACGCCTCAGCATAAGCTCGAAAAGCAGTCAGCTCATCGGGAAAGCTCATAACCCAAGAATGGGCTTGGGTACCCGCGACAGGAATGCCGTACAGCTTGCCTGCCAGCACGTTGCTGGTAGCGCTGCAGCCGCCGATATAAGCTGCCCGGCTTCCATACAGACCAGCACCAAGTCCCTGGGCCCGCCGCAAACCAAACTCCATGACCCCGGTATCCTCGGCCGCGCTCACAATTCGTGCAGCCTTGGTTGCAATGAGGGTTTGATGATTGATAATGCTCGCCAAGCTTGTTTCAAGCAGCTGAGCTTGAGCTATCGGGGCCGTAATTCGCATAATTGGCTCATTAGGAAAGATGGGAGTTCCCTCTACCACCGCATCTACATCCCCGGTAAATTGTAGTTTCGCCAAATAATCGAGGAAATCTTCGGAAAAAAGCCCTAGACTCCGCAAGTAATCAAGATCATCCTTGGCAAAATGCAGTTCGTTCAAGTATTCAATGGCCTGCTCAAGGCCGGCAGCTATAGCATATCCGTTTCCCCAAGGCAAGCGGCGGAAAAACAGATCGAACACAGCTTTGCGATGAGCCGTACCTGACTTGTAATAGCCATAGACCATCGTCAGCTGGTACAGGTCTGTTGCCATAGTTAGGTTATATCTGCTCATTGTTGTACCTCCCAGCTATATGTAACCCCGATGCGCCTGGCTGATGCACCCGGTTTAACATAGACATTATAGCAGAAGTATGCTGAAATGTCGCTAAAAGCAGGAGCCCATCCTGCAGTTAGGATGGGTTCCTCGACAATCATCGGTTATGCTGTCAGAGCAGCTCCCAACGTAGGACAGCACTCTGCTTTTAACTTACATATCGATCTGTTCCCGCCTAAGATTAAGCCCAATCACCACCAACTGGCCCACCGGTCCAACATCTCCTGCCGCGCAGGCAATCTCGGTCTTCCCCATAGTGTATTGAAGCAGATGAGGCCTGCCTCCGATGTCAACAAACCCTTTAGCCCTCAGGACATTGAGAGGTAGGGCGGCGGCGATTCGTTCGCAGGCTTCCGCGGTGTCGGCAAAGGGTCCTGCTGGGATTGTAATAGATACCATGGGATCCCGGGCCGGCACCCTTTCTCCCAAGTATCTCTGTCTTTCGGCTTGCGCCGGCAGGGACAAGATCATATCCCACCCCGCTGGCTTCAATCGGCCGTAGGAAGCCGCAAGCTGCACCGCATCAGCGTTTAGCTCTGCCAAGAACTCCCGGAGCCTCGTCAACTCACCTTCCCCAACCAAATCTGTCTTGGTAATCACGAACACATCCGCCGCCTGAGCCTGGGCTCTAGCAGCTCTCATGGTCTGGATCACCTTGGGAAAATTGACGGCATCCACCACAGTTATGGTCCCAAAGAGCCTGTATGCTCCCCTAAGCTCCGGATAGGCCAGGAAATCCCCCATTTCAAAGGGATCAGCTACGCCGGTTGCTTCGATAACCACCATCTCCGGCTTAAGATCTCCAGCAAGCTCTTCCATGGCCGCTAGAAAATTGTCTCTGATGCACACACAGAAGATGGAGCCGTTTTGCAGTTCGACTAGTTTAGTAGGGTGGTCGTCCACCAGGCTGCCGTCGATACCCACACTGCCGAACTCGTTCATTACCACTGCTGTCCGCTGGTATTTGCCAGCCAACACAGGCAGCATCTCATTGAGAAATGTAGTCTTGCCGCTGCCGAGAAAACCGGTCAGCAAGATTACGTCAATCAAGATTTCAACACCTTCTCAATTTCTTGCTTGTACGTGGCAAGGTCGGGGATATACGATACGAAGGTTGGCCTGCCGTTGATCACAATGGTAGGGATATTGGTGACCCCCAAGCGCTGCATCCGCACGATATTCTCTTTCTCCGTGATCTTATACTCTACCCAGTCCACGTTGCCCTCAAAGAACTTGGCTACTTCCTTGGTGGCATCAACCATGTACTTGCACGGCGGGCAAGTAGCTGAATCCAGAGTAAGCACTTCGATTAAGACTCCAGGCAAGTTATCGTAATCGGGAATCTCCACTTCGATTTCCGCTATATCTCTGTCCTTCTTGTTGTTCTGCACAAATACCCTGGCTTTGTCAGGGTCAAAGACTGCTAGGCTGACTGCACTGACGTTCTCCGGCGGCACATTGTAAGGCATATCGCAGCCAGGGGACAAGATAAAGCCAGGCCCGCTGTGGGCATCGATCAGTTCCAGGGCCGACTGCATGTTATCAGCTGGGCTTCCCAAAAGCATTACCGTAGTCAGTGGAATATTGCCGCCGTAGGATACCTGATACTTATCGGCAATCTCTTTAGCGTAGCCCAAATCTACGTTCTCGTCTACCGAAATCCCATCGGGTTTGCACTGTGCCATAACTTCCAGCACCGGTGTTGCATTACCGCAGACAAAGAATGATGAGCAAGCGCCCCTCTGTCTGATAAAATCAAAGATGTGAACGGCAGCTTCACTTACAAACTCCTGGAAATGATCGGCAGATATTTGGGATATCATGGGATCCACAACGGCGATGACATCCATGCCTGCATCAATATAGTAATCAGCCACCTGTTCTGTCACCCGGCGGCAAAAATCCATCAATTCCTTCACAGTTTCCGGTTGATCAAACATGTCTAGAAAAAGATTAGTGCCTCTAAGGTGCAGCGCCAAAGTGAAGGGACCAACTACCAACCCGTATAGTGCGGTATTGTGGCCGATTTTTTCCTTAAGGCCCCGCATGGCTTCTAGGATAATGGGAAGCCTTCCGTCCTCCTGCCGGGGCATTGGCAGATCCCCAAGTCTCTCATAGCCGTCGGCCAAAGGATGGGTTGCTACAGCTGGCGGGGCATCCTTCGCCCATTTTAGTTCACAACCGAGAATTTCGGCCTCCACCTGTAAGTCGAAGATCACCGGCTGTCCATCTGGCTGATACCGCTGGTTAGCCTCGATGCCGCAGGCCACCAAAAGATCAGCGCTTTTTAGCAGCTGCTCAGCGTTAACTCCTTTAAGGCTTCCGATATGCACACCGGTGAAAGGTACCCAAGGCACCCGGGGCGTTGCCTGCCGCCGGAGCGCCGCCAATACTAGCTCTCTGCCTGTCATCAAGTAACCCCCTCTAGGGAAGATAGCTCTTGCTATAGTTGGCATTATAATTATTCAAATCAAAGCAAGGACCTTGGGAGTTCCTTGCACTCTTTCGGTGCCTTCTTGCTTAATCTACTACCTTCACTACTTCAGAGAGGGGCCGGCGGGCAGGTGCCTTGGGCGGTTCTACCAGATTACTGTAACCTACGGGAACCATGATTACCGGTCTAAAGCCGTCGGGTATGTCCAACACCTCGCTAACAGCTTCTTCGTCAAAGGCACCCACCCAGCAGGTAGCAAGGCCCAATCCCGCTGCCATCAGCATCAAATTCTGAGCGGCTGCCGCTGTATCCTGAAGGCAGTACAGCTCGGCCCCCCGTTCTCCATAGCGGGCACCGCTCCTGGCAGGCTCTGCACAGATGACAATCACCACCGGTGCTTCAGCCAAAAACTTCTGGCCGAAAGCGGCCTCAGCAAGGTTCTGACGGACATCTGCGTTCCTTACTATGTAGAAAAACCACGGCTGCCGGTTGCCGGCACTGGGTGCCAGGCATGCTGCCTCCAATAACCGGGATAATGTCGCATCGGGCACTTCATCGGATGTAAAACGCCGTATACTTCGCCGTTCTCGAATAGCATCAGCTACATCTTTGGTCATATGTCAACCTCCTCATCCCATAGATAATCATCTATATTTTGCATCAAAGCAGAAGCAGTTGATTCCGCCACGGCTGCCAGATGCCTCACTCGCCGGATCGGGAGTCTTATGATGAACGTAGTGCCCTGTCCCGGAATAGTTTCGAACCAGATCTCCCCCCGATGGAGTGCACAAATGATCTGATGGGTGATCATCAGCCCTAATCCTGTTCCTTTCGGTTTAGTTGTCACCATTTCCCGGAAGATACGGCCCCGGATCTCCTCAGGTATGCCTGAACCGGTGTCCGAGACCTCTATACGGACACGGTGCAGATCTTTTTCATGGAACAGTCCGATGGAAAGCTCTCCCCCATTTGGCATGGCATCTACAGCATTGGCGATTAGATTGGCTAAAGCCCTGTGCAGCAACTTGGCATCCCCTTGAATCAACGGAATTGTTGGTTCTAGATATACCTTGCTTCCTATTCCAAACCGTTCTAGTTTCGCATCCCACAAAGAGATTAGCTCATCGACCATCTCTGCCACATTAACAGGTTCCCACATCTCAGGCCGATCCCAACCCACTTCAAGGGTAATAGAGATCAGCTCACTAAGCCGGTCTACTTCGGCTTCGATGCTCTGGGTCACTCGCTGACGTTCTGCTCTGTCATCCAGTATGGCTAACAGCTGAGCTGAGGCCCGAATTACCGCGAGGGGATTTTTCAGCTCATGGGCAAGGTGCCCCACCAATCGACCTAATGTACGCAGCCCCCGGGTCCTCCGCAGCTGCTCTTGAGCCCTGTCTAGACTGCAGTAGGGACGCTTGCCAAAAGGTATCGCCACTCCTTGATATATGTACCCCAAAACCATCAGCCTGTACACATGGCTGACCAGACAACTAAACTGCCAGCGACAGGTCAAGAAGAAAAGTATGAGTCAGAAGTTCTCGGGTTTCCAGTAGGATCCAGGTGATGCAGTATTGGGATCCTATGCAAGGAGAAGCTCCTGAAATAGGAGTTAAGAAGAGGAAACGAGGGATTTATCTCCAAGAAGGTTAGTGGAAAACAAACCAGAAAGGAGAATCCCTCGTTGATGAAAGCACTTCGACAAGAAGTAGGCATACTCCTGCAAGACTTGGAGCTGGAGCTTTTCAAGAGGCTGCGCAAAGTTTTTGCGGAAG
>LSQX01346429.1_pt1 | contig 13312 bp, 11 predicted proteins | sample 654561 | NCBI WGS metagenome assembly LSQX01 (sample SAMN04489861, study PRJNA283612) | anaerobic digester metagenome | isolation source: 4 biogas reactors fed with cattle manure at either 37C or 55C with and... | place: Denmark: Kongens Lyngby | collected 2014 | reverse complement strand
TCATCTGCGTACGAAATGCGGTACATACCCGTGGTGCGGTACATACCCGTAAAGTCAACGACAGAGGGTTGTGCTCCGTAATAAACTCTGTTCTTCATATAACGGTACGCCCCGTATATCTTGTATTGGAAACGATCGGCTACGGTGCCTGTAATTCCGGCTTGTACGTCCCATGGCACATAGGCATCATACAGTTCGTTAGCTGTTACCCAGGGATTTTCAGATATCCGATCTTGGAACGTGTTCAGTTTTTGGTATCCGTCTACTCTTGCAAAGAGGGTAAGTACGTCTTTGGCTAGGACCAAATGGGTGTCAAACCAAGGAAAGAAGCCCAACTTGTTGTTGTCGGGTCTTAAGAGGTATCCTATTTTGATACCTGCCGCAACTTTATAACGCGCACCGTTTAAAACAACGTGTGGAAAAAGATGAGCCGTAGCACCCGAAACAGAAACGCTGTCCGGTGACCACCTGTCGCTGGCAAACTGCGCCGACATCCCTAAATTGATACGGAATTTTTCAGACATGTTGTAGCCGGCAAGCGCTTTTAGATTGAGTACGTTTTCACGTATTTTTGGGATGTTGTCTACTGTTTCTGTGACGTTGTTTATCGCGTGGAGGTACTCAGATTTCCAATAGTAATGCCAATCTCCCGGAGCGCTTTTGTGCGAAAACGTTTCCAATCCGCCACCTGTCTTGTAGTAAAACGCATTTCCCGGTCCTGTGAAAGAATGGGAGAGTACTTCTGCCGGCGCATACAATCTGAACGTGTTGTTCTTCCCTCTGTGTTCCAAGGCAAGCAGTCCCGTAGTGGTCAACCGCGTGTCGGTACTTAGCAGGGACCTGTGGTTTGCTTGCAATCCTGCGTACCAACCGGAGGGAAGGGGAGCTTGCAAAAATACATCTGCTTTGGGAGTCCACGGGTAACCCGTCCCCAGATTTATATATCCGTACTGTTTTTCAGGTCCTCGAGCGGCTCGCGCCAACGCAGGAGGCAAGGGGGCGAAATCGTACAGATCTACCAAAGGTTTGTCAAAAATCTTGTATTCAAAAAGTGTGTGGAATGTACGTAGTGAATCGGGAATAGACGTGTCTAAAGTCGGTTTGCTTACTTCTATAAGGTCTGCGTCGTAAAGCCTCTCAACTTGTATTACAGGATGAATTTGCTCTTGAGCGGCCAACAGGCCGGCGGTGAAACACAAGAGGATTGTAAGTGTTTTTCTCATGGCAATTCCTCCTCACATTTTTTTAATCGTAGCGTAACCATTTGTTCTATATCATCCGACTTTTCCGATTTGTATCCTTTTTGTATGCTTTCGTACGTAGCCTTGGCTTGTACCCATTCTTCGCGTTCTGCAAAAATATCTCCCAACAGCACGAAAGATCGGGCTATCCAATACTGTTGTGGAGTATCCGTGTCTGCAAAATCATAAATCATGGTTTCTGCTTTATCAAAATCTCCTATGTCAAAAGCATCTTTGCATAGCAGAAAGAACGCCTCGGCTCCGGCAGCCGTATGGCTGTCATGCTTCAACTGTTCCAACAAGATATTGGCTTGCTCCCTTTCTCCCAACACCAGATGGCTTTTGGCTTTTACGTAAACGGCGTCTTTTTGTACGTCCTTTTCAAAAGAAGGATTGTCTATTATTTTCTCTGATTGAACGAGTGCGTTTCTGTACTGTTTGTTTTTGTAAAAAGACCACATGAGTCCTTTTTGAGCATCCAGTTTGTTGTTTTCAATGCGGGCAATATCGCTCAGACTCATGTAGGCATCTACTGCATTGCCGTATTGTTCCAGTTGGTATTGTATGGCAGCGTAATGTTTGGTAGCCAACTCTGTGTAGGAACCGGACGGGCTCTTCATAACTACCAGATACGCATCTGCCGCAAGTTGCATTCTATCCAACTGCGAATAACATTCTCCCAAGTAAAAATGCGCCGCCGGTTGTTTTGTGCTTTCCGGAAACTCTCTGATAAATTGATTGAGGGCCGTCACGGCAGCGGCATAGGAGCTGTTTAAATACAATTGTTCTGCAGATGAGAAAAAAAGCATTTCTTTTTCTCCCGGACTTTTGCCGGAATCAATGCCTAAGCTTTCCAAGTACTCAAAGAAACCCTTTGAGTCGTTGCGTGCCATATAAACGTTTTCAATACCGGCCAATGCGTTTTCTGCATCGGGAGAACCGGGGTACCGTTGCAGCACTTCTTTGTAATACTCCAAGGCTTGATCGGGTTTTTGCGTGTTGATGCGTATAAGTCCCAGTTCTACCAGAGCTTTGGCATGGAAGGCGCTGTGTTGCGCAAAAGAGAGAATGGTTGAAAAGCGGTCTTCGGCATTTTCGTATTGGTTTGTTTGTACAAACGTACGTCCTTGTTCAAAAAGTGCCGATGAGAAAAATCCCGATCCCGGATAATCTGCCATCAGCTTGTCCAGCGTATGGATCTTTTCAGGGTCTTTGTTTAAGACGCCCTGTGCCATCGCCATTTGATAGAGGGCGTAATCCGGAGCTACCGTACGGTTGTCCAACGCGTGTTGGTATTCTATCAAAGCCTGCCCGTGTGCATATTGTGCAAAAGAACAATCGCCCAGTCTTAAGTATGTGTCTGCAATCAGCCGCTTATCGCCTCGGCCCAATTTCAAATACTTGTGAAACCATTCTTCTGCTCTCTTGTAATCCCTTTGTTTAAAATAGGCATAAGCTATGTTGTAATGGCTTGTTCTGTATTTTTCAGGATGGGCGTAAGCACCGCTTTCTCTGATAAAGGTATTCCACGTATTGATGGCGTTTTTGTAGAGGTTGCTTCTGTACAGACATTCGGCTACCCAATACGGCTCTTTGGCTAAAGTGAAATATCTTTCAGCCTCTCTGAAAGAGCCTGTTTTGTACAATTGAATGCCTCTCAGATAGGCGGCTTTTTGAAGATCGGCCGTGTTTTCTTTTGTGGGATTTCTCAAATCCAAGAGTGCTTCAACGGCCATGGCGTAATCTTGATTCAAGAAGTGGTTTGCAGCCATGTAATTCTGGATTTCATCCAACTTGGGTGACTGAGGATATTCTTTGCGGTAGGCAGACAGCACCTGAATGTCTCTGTTCAAATCAAAGGAAAGTTTGGCGTAATTGAAGAAAGCGTCTTCTTTAAGGACCGGGTCAAAGGGCAACGCGCTGGCTCTTCTGAAAGCTTCTTTGGCGTTTACTTTGTTTTTCAATCTGATGTAAGACTCTCCCAAATGGTAGAGGGCGTTTTGTCCCAAACTGTCTTCTCTTTCACCTACAACAGCCAGTTGTTCCGCTGCTTGCTGGTACTCTTCCAATTTAAAATACAGGATGCCTGAATAATACCTGTCGGTAAGGGTCAACGATTGGGCTTCTGTCAAATAATCATCAAAAAAAGCGCGGGCTTCTTTGGTTTGGTCAAGGGCAAAAAACGCTTCCGACAGCGTTTTGGCCAATGTGGTACGTAACGCCCGGTCTGCATGTTCGTATAGAGGAACTCCCGTTTTGATTACCCGTTCGTATTCTTTTAAATAGAAGAGGGATTGCAGCAAATACGTGGTAGATAGTTCCGCATATTGAGGAACGGTAGTCAACCGTTCCAGCAGCGGAATGGCTTCTTGAAAGCGGCCGCCGGCATAGTGTAAATAGCCTCTGTAATAAAGGGCGCTCCATTTGTACGATTCTTTTCCCTCGGATTGTTCCGTCTCCACAAAACAACGCATGGCCTTTTCCACATCTGCTGTCTGCATGGCTGCGTATCCTTTACGAAAAAGAAAGGCCGTTCTTTCCAAAATCGGAAGCCTCTTGATGTGTACTTTTTCTAATGCAGCCAGGGATTCTTTAAATCTGCCTTTGTTGGAGTAGTAGGTACCCAATGTAAAGTATACCAGGTGCTTTAACGGAGCAGCCGGGTATTCTTGCTCCCAGCGAAGGGCTTTGTCATCTACGGCGGCATCGTCCAGACCTATTTCACAAAGCAATTTGTAGGAAGCTACCCAATGGGTATATCCACCTATTGGCTCTTTGTCAAACCGGTTGAATATTTGATAGGCACTCCAATATTGTCCGCGTTGGTACAAATTGACAGCCGTTTGATATTGCTCGTGAGCATCAAGCGTTTTTTCTTGGGCATACAGCAAAGAAACACCTGAAAACAGGCAAAAAAGATAGAAAACACGTAAGAACCGTATCATGTAGCAAATATACTGTTTTTTTACAGGCGTGGATGGTGTTTTAGCACAGAATGCTGCCAGAAGGAAGTATCTACGTGTGTATAAATCTCTGTAGTCAAGATGCTGCTATGACCCAACATCTCTTGTACAACACGTAAATCGGCTCCGTTTTCTATCAAATGGGTGGCAAAAGAATGTCGGAACGTGTGGGGAGAAACATTTTTTTTGATACCGGCTTTTTGAGCCAATTCTTTGACAATCAGAAAAATCATGTTTCTAGTGATGGGCCTTCCGTATCTGTTTAGAAACACGAAATCTTCATGTGCCGGTCGTATAGCAAGGGTATTTCGCCAGTGGGCATATTGGTCCAACGCTTTCAGGGCATAAGATCCTATGGGAACCAATCTTTGTTTGTTCCCCTTTCCCGTAATACGCAGGAATCCTTGTTTTGAGAATATTTGTGAATATTTTAATGCCGTAAGTTCGCTCACACGCAAACCGCAACCGTATAACACTTCCAAGATGGCTTTGTTCCTGTGGCCTTCCGGTTTGCTCAAATCAACAGATTGCAAGAGGGATTCCACTTCTTCAACAGAGAGTACTACGGGCAAAGATTTGCCTGTTTTTGGTGTATGTACGCGTGTACAAGGGTTGGTGGTGATGCGTTTTTCCATGAGCAGAAAACGGTAAAAAGCATTCAATCCCGATAGCGCACGGGCTTGTGTTTTTGCAGAAAGCCCCGAATGGGCCACAAAGGAAAGAAACGATTCTATGTGTTCAGGAAGGACCTCTTCCGGACTTTGCGGAGGATGCTCCTTTTGTTCGGCGTAGAGGTGGTTCAGAAACAATTTGATGTCTTGAAGGTACGCCTTTTGTGTATGCACGGACAGTCCGCGCTCCAGACGCAAATACATGAGAAACTGATTTGTGGCGTCTTGCCAGGCGGCGGCGGTACCTTCCGGCCATTTCATAGTTTGTTTTCTTTATTGTACGTATCGCAATACGGAGCAAGACCGCATGTGTCGCATTTTGGTTTCCTGGCCGTACATACATACCTGCCATGTAAGATGAGCCAATGGTGCGCTTTGGCTCGTAGTTCCGGCGGAAAATGGTCGTTTAAATCTTTCTCAACGGCCAAAGGCGTTGTTCCGTCGGAGAGGCCCAATCTGCGTGAGATGCGGAACACATGTGTATCAACGGCTATCAGAGGTGCATCGAAGGCGACCGAAGCGATTACGTGCGCTGTTTTGCGGCCTACGCCCGGTAGTTTTTGCAGTTCTTCTGCTGTTGTGGGCACGTTTCCGCTGTACATTTCTTGGACCATCTTGGCCATCCCTACCAGATGTTTTGATTTGTTGTTGGGGTATGTCACCGATTGGATATAGGGAAAAATCTCTTCCGCCGTGGCTTCTGCCATAGCTGCAGCTGTGGGAAAGCGTTCCATAAGGGCAGGGGTGACCATATTGACTCTTTTGTCCGTACACTGGGCAGACAATACGACAGCTACCAGCAAACTGAAGGTGTCTTTGTAATGAAGTTCCGATTCCGGGTTGGGCATGTTTTTCTGAAACCAGTCAATGATGGGGGCTATGTCTTTTTTGTTTTTCATGATTCCATAAAAACAGATAAGTCAATTTCGCGGCGATTGGCCATTTCTGTACAATATCCCGTTTCGCATTTAAAGATCCGTCCGGGGTAGCGGTTTAGCAGATTCAAATTGTGTGTGACTACCAGCATGGCCGGTTGTTGCTCCCGATGGATTTTCATAAAAAGCTCCATGATTTCTTGTTGCGTGTCGCTGTCCAAATTGCCGGTAGGTTCATCTGCCAAGATGATTTCCGGGTTGTTCAGAACGGCTCTGGCAATGGCAACGCGTTGCTGTTCTCCACCCGACAATTGATGCGGAAGTTTATAACTTTTGTGAAGCATGCCTACGCTGTCGAGGGCCTCTTCTATGCGTTGGTGTATTTCTTTTTTGTTTTTCCAGCCGGTAGATCGCAACACAAAATCTAAGTTGTCGTAGGCTGATCGGTCTTGAAGCAACTGAAAATCTTGAAAGACAACTCCTATTTTTCTTCTTAAAAAAGGGATTTGCCTTCTTTTTAAAGCAACCAGGTCAAATCCGGCAACAACAGCCTCTCCTTTTTGTAAAGGAAATTCTCCAATCAGCGTTTTGATCAGAGACGTCTTGCCGGAGCCTACACGTCCTACCAGATATATAAAATCTCCTTTTTCAAGAGTAAGATGAACGTCCGTCAAAATCAGGTTGTTGTCTTTTATGACATCTATCCCGGAGAGTTGAATGAGAGCCATTGTACAAGTTTTAAACAAAGATACGAAAACGAAAAATTAAAAAAAGTGAAAAACTTTTGGAAAGTAAGAAAGGATTACTACCTTTGCGGTGTGCTAATATACTAATACATTAAACAATGATCGATATAAACAACCTAACATTCAGTTACTCAAAGAATAACGTCTTTGAAGATTTGACTCTTTCTTTGACCAAGGGGAATGTGTACGGGCTGTTAGGACAGAACGGCGTGGGGAAGACCACGTTGCTTAAACTTCTGGCAGGGTTGCAGAAAAGCACGAAAGAGGCTTGCGTGGTGAACGGATTTCATCCGTACGACAGACAGCCGGAATTTTTGCAGGATGTGTTCTATCTGCCTGAAGATCCGGAAAGCCCAACGGGAACGGTCAACCGGTTTGTACTAGCCAACGGTCCCTTTTACCCGGATTTTGATTACACACAATTCCTTATCATGATGGACCGCTTTGAGGTAAATCCGGAAGAAAGATTCAAAAACCTCTCTGCAGGACAGCAAAAGAAGGCATGTATTTCCTATGCTCTTGCGCTCAATACAAAAGTGTTGCTTTTGGATGAACCCAGCAACGGTATGGATATTACTTCCAAATCTGTGTTTCGCAGCATAGTGGCAGGACATATAAGCGACGAACAGGTGATCATCATTTCTACACATCAGGTAAGAGATTTAGAGAACCTCATTGATCCGGTCATTATATTGGATCAAAAACAAGTACTGCTGCATGCTTCTATTGAGGAAATCACTAAAAAGCTTTCCTTCATAACGGCTTCCAAGGAACAGGAAGGAGTATTGTATTCAGAACAAACGCCGTTGGGTTACTCCATGGTGAAAGCCAACACGAACGGAGCCGATACCAAGGTGGATCTGGAACTTCTATTTAACGCTGCTATGCAGTATAAGGAGTGGTTTAAAGAACATTTTAAAAACGGAAAACAATGAACAACGTATTTGCTATTAAACGTTTTGGTGCACTTGTCAGGAAAGAGTGCCGCGAGTTCTTTGGAAATTTTGGTTTGACTGTTTTGAGCTTGACGGGAACTTATGTAATCTATTTGCTTGCATCTTTGTTGTCCTCCTCTCCTCCCGGTATTTTATCCAGGTTGTCCCTTATAATTGTCTGGACGGGTTTTGCCCTTGTTTTTGCTCCTTCCAAAGTGTACGGAACGGCAAACCACAAAAAGATGGGTCTGTCTTATGTACAGCTTCCGTCTTCTGCTCTGGAAAAAACGCTCAGCATGTTTGTGGTCAGTTACCTTTTTGTGACTCTCTCTATGCTTGTATCCTTGTTTGCGGTGGACACGTTGTTTTATCTGTTGTTCCCTTCGCATTCCTCCGGTTTTCTGTTGACCGGCAGCTACAGTATGTTTTCTGTAAAAACATTTTTTGATTTGTTTGTGATCCAGTCGCTGTTTGTTTTGGGTAATATGGTGTTCAAGCGGCAGAAAGTAGTCAAAACATTTGCGGTTCTCATAGGGTTTGTTTTTTTGCTGAGTTTTGTCATGGGTCTTATAGTAAAAGCAATAGGAATAGAGGTGGTTGAACGCTGGATAGAAACAGTGCTAAAGGATTTTCCGCAGGAAATAGAGCCCGGCCGGATTGTGGGAATGAGAGGTCTTCGATTGTGGACAGCAGAAAGCCCATTGATTCGAAACATTGTTATTATAACAGATATAGTAAGAGGACTAGTTGTGGCTTCTTGCTGGCTTGGTACGTACCGGTTGATTAAAACAACTAAATATTGAGTTTTATGGAATTTAAAGACCATCAGGCCATTTACCTTCAAATAGCAGAATCTGTATGCGAAAAAATCCTGAATGGGATATGGAAGGAAGAAGACAGAATCCCTTCTGTAAGAGAACTGGGTACAACGCTGGGTGTCAATCCCAACACAGTAGCCAGAACGTACGAACATTTGCAGCAAAGGGAAATCATTTATAACAAAAGAGGCATTGGCTTTTTTGTGACGCCGGGCGCCCGCAGGGAAATTTTGACCTCCCAGAGGAAACAATTTTTACAGGAAGAATTGCCCGGGTTTTTTAAGAAATTGGATTTGTTGGGGATTACGATAAAAGAAATTGAAGATTTTTATAACAAGCACACACAATGATACAAAGAATAGGGTTTTTATTTTTATTTGTTTTTGGGTCCATCTCTTTTTCGGCAGCCCTGTCTACAGATGCGGCTGCCGTCAAGGGGATTGTGGTAGATAAGGAAACCGGAACGCCGCTTGCATATGCAACACTTTCTGTTTTAGATAGTATGGAGTATGCCGTGGCGGTCACCACGTCCTCGGAGGAAGGAACCTTTCTGTTGGAAAACATTCCTTACGGAACGTACACATTGTTAGCTACTTTTATAGGTTATAAAAATCACACAACCGCTCTTTTGCTTGACCAAGCCCAATGCCATGTGGGGGTTTTGGAAATGGAAGAAGACGTTCAGACACTCACGACGGCTGTCATAACAGCCAAAGTGCCGCTCATTGAACACAAAATAGACAAGATTGTTATGAATGTGGCCGAGGCCGTTTCAACGGAGGGCAGCAACGCTTTGGAAGTATTGCGCAAAGCGCCGGGGGTGACCATAGATATGGACGGGAACGTAAAGTTGAACGGACAGCCGGTAAGCGTATGGATAGATGGACGCCCTTCATACCTGAGCGGTTTGGAATTGGAAGCTCTTTTACGTGCCACAGACGGAACGACCATTGACAAAATTGAATTGATGGCTCATCCCTCGGCCCGTTATGATGCGGCAGGGTCCGGTGGTATCATCAACATCAAAATGAAGAAAAACTTGCTGAAAGGATTGAGCGGCTCTGCCAATGCTTTTTACGGCGGTATGAAACACAACGTATTTGAGCAAGAAGGCGGCGGAGGCACTATGTTGAACTTGAGAACAGACAAGAGCAATACACTTTTTACGTACAGCGGCAGAGTGGAGAATACGGGACTGGATATGAACAGCGTCACCGTTATGGGAGAAGAAATACAGACAGAACACAGAGCTCATACAGACTTGATGGCTCACGTAGTCAGCCATACGGCCAAGTTGGCTCAAGACATATCTTTGACAAAAAAACATACGGTAGGTTTCATTGTGACAACGGTGTTTCAAGACCAAGACCTAGATAGTTTTGGTAACGAAAACTTTACAGATGTGTACCTGGGCGGACAGATGCTGAGCAAAACAAAAAGTACCATCAAGAACGGAAGTGCTTTTAAAAATGTCATTTCCAATATCAACTACACGGGGATGTTTCAGGAGGATAAAGCACAAGAATTGACGTTTAATGCAGACTATGCGTATTACGATATTCTCTCACAAAACCATCAAGAAAACATCCTTGTGAGTGGTTTTGGGTTGGATCAGATTTTTCGCCAAAAAAGCCATCAGTACATCAATTTGTTTTCAGGAAGAGTGGATTACCAACAAACGTTTTGGAAAACAGGCATGTTGGAAACAGGTATCAAATGGGCTACCACGCAAACGGATAACAATTTGTTGAGGGAAGATTTTGCAGACGCGCAATGGGTGCCCAATCGCGACCTGTCCAATGTTTTCAATTACACAGAGCATATTGGGGCTGCGTACGCGTCTGTTGGTAAAATGCTGGGTGTCAAGTGGATGTTTAAAGTAGGAGTCAGGTCGGAATATACGGGAGCCAGAGGAGAATGGATTTCTGCAAACGAAGTATCGAGCAAAGACTATTTCAATGTGTTTCCAACTGTTTTTTTAGGGTACAACCCCTCTTCTTTGTGGAGGCTGACTTTGTCGTATTCCAGCCGCATAGGCAGGCCTTCTTTTACCCAATTGAATCCTTTCAGATCCTATATAGACGCACACTCCAGTATTGAAGGAAATCCCAATTTGGACCCGCAATTGGCAGATCAGATTGCTTTGGGTGTGAACTTTAAGACCCACTACAACCTGATCCTTTTGTATTCACACACAAGAAAGACAATCATCCAGAACCCGCATTACGATTTGGAGGGCAACAAGTTGTTGATTTATGAAAACTTCGGAACACAAAGCATGGCCGGTGGCGTACTGGCCATCAGTGAATTGCCCCTTACCAAGTGGTTGTATCTGACATTGAACGGTACGTGCCTCTATTTGTCCAACGTGGCCAAAAAAGAGGTGGGACAGACAGACGCATACAGCAACAACGGTTTGTTTACCAACGTGTACGGACAAATCACATTTGTGTTGCCTAAAGACTGGAAAATTGAGTTGATGACTATGTACCAGGGAAAGATTCCGTTTGGGTACTTCATAGTAGACCCTATGTTTTTTGCCAACGGGGGCATCAAGAAAAATTTCCTGAACAACAAGGCCACCATAAGCTTGAACGTGAACGACATATTCAGGACTTTTGAAAGCAAACTGGCTTTGCAGTCAGATGATGCCATCCGTTATACGTTAAACGAAGGGATGCACATGCAAAAAGTCAGGTTGAGTTTCAGCATTCGTTTTGGACAAGGGAAAGCGGCTCGATCCAGAAGAGTAGGGGATCTGGAAGAAGCGTCGCGTATCAATCCCTCTGAAGCACTTTCTACCGGTACAAGAGAAGGAGTATTATGAAAAGAAAACGAACACATCAATTAGGAATAGCTTTTGGTGGCGGCGGTGCCAAAGGCTATTACCACCTTGGCGTATTAAAGCGTTTGATGGAAATGGGGCATATTCCTGAAATGGTTTCGGGAACGAGTGTAGGTTCCATTGTAGCAGCGTATTATGGTCAAGGATTTACCATTGAAGAAATGCTACAGGCATTTGAACACCTGACAGTGAAAGATTTTTTTGGACACCGACTTTCCAAAGAATACTTGATAGATTCTCAACCGATACATAAAATCTTTGAAGAAACGTTCCGGGTGCATACTTTTGAAGAGTTGCAGGTGCCTGTGAAAATTGTAACTACTTGCCTGGAAACAGCCAAAGAAGTAGTGTTTGATAGCGGACCGCTTGCCGATGCCGTATTGGCTTCGTGCAGTATTCCCGTACTTTTCCCTCCTGTTGAAATAGAGGGAAAGCATTACGTAGACGGCGGTGTTGTGCGTAACGTACCGGTAATCCCCATCCGCGATTACTGTAAAAACGTATACGCCATCAATCTGTTTCCGGCACCGGAAACAGATCTTGCCTATAACAAATCTATCCGTTACATAGCGGATCGCAGTATTTCTATGCTGTTTCGTGCAGGAGCAAGAGCAGACCTGCAACAGGCAGATCTGGTGATAGAAGATAAGAAGATGGCCAAGTTTAACACCTTTGACTTAAAGTATAAAGACGAAATGTACGAGCTGGGGTACAATACTGTATTTTAAAATCTTCCTATCCAACGTTCAAAGGAACGGAAAAAGCGGCTTAGAAGGGTATCTATTCCTGAATCCTCAAGAAGTTTTCCGTTTTTGTCAAACAATTTGTGTACGTTTCCAATGTACATTTCCGGTGCCGGAAGTACAGGTGTGTTCAGACACACCAAGGACTGCCTCAAGTGGTGGTGGGCCCCAAAGCCTCCTATGGCTCCCGGAGAAACAGATACAACGGCAGCCGGTTTGTTGCTCCATACGTTTTTGGTGTAGGGACGTGATCCTACGTCAATGGCGTTTTTAAGGGCTGCAGAAGTGGAACGGTTGTATTCGGGTGTGACAATAAGTACTGCATGTGCTTTTTCTATTTGCTCTCTGAAAGCGACCCAGGAAGAAGGAGCCTGCACATCATTTCCTTCCAGGTCTTCATTATATAATGGCAAATTTCCTATTTCAACAATTTGGATATTCCATGTCTCCGGGGCAAATGCTTTCATGGCTTCTGCCATTTTCCGGCTGAAGGATTCTTTTCTAAGACTTCCTACCAAGACAGCTATGTTTTTAACTATTGCTTTATTCATAAAGTTCCTTTATTTTTAAAAAGCAAAGTTAAGAAAAATCGTACTGTATGGAAACACATCCTATGGAACCCTTTCTACCCGATGGAGCTCGTCTTCTCATGATGGGTAGTTTTCCTCCGCCTGCCGCCCGCTGGTCTATGGAATTTTATTACCCCAACTTTCAGAACGATATGTGGCGTATTATCGGGCATGTGTTTTTTAACGACAAAGCCCATTTTGTAAGAGAAAAATCGTTTGACAAGGAAGGCATCAAAGCGTTTTGCAAGGAAAAAGGCATAGCACTGTATGATACGGCGCACCGGGTTATCAGAGAAAAAGGAAACGCATCTGATAAATATTTGCGTGTATTGGAGCCGGTGGATTTGGCAGGGATCCTTTCCCGCATTTCAACGTGTGCCCACGTGGCCGTAACGGGACAAAAGGCGGCTGAAATTCTTTTGGACGTATTGGCTTCTCCCGTCTTTGGACAAACGCCGGATCTTCCCAAAGTAGGCGGCTTTGTACCTTTTGATTACGGAACAAGAAAAATGAAGCTCCACAGGATGCCTTCCACTTCAAGAGCTTATCCTATGAGCCTGGAGAAGAAGGCCCTTTTTTATAAACAATTGTTTGAAGAAGTATTATGAAAAGAATAGCTGTTGTTCAAGGTGATATCACCACCTTATCGGTAGATGCCGTTGTCAATGCAGCCAACACAACGCTGTTGGGAGGCGGAGGCGTAGACGGAGCCATTCACAGAGCGGCCGGTCCCGCTTTGTTGGAAGAGTGCCGCACCTTGGGCGGATGTCCTGTGGGAGAAGAAAAAATCACGAAAGGCTACTACCTGCCGGCTCGGCATGTTATTCGTACGGTAGGGCCTGTTTGGCGAGGAGGAAGGGCAGGGGAACCTCGGCTTTTGGCTTCCTGCTATTTGGACAGCTTGCG
>LSQX01225018.1_pt1 | contig 13314 bp, 12 predicted proteins | sample 654561 | NCBI WGS metagenome assembly LSQX01 (sample SAMN04489861, study PRJNA283612) | anaerobic digester metagenome | isolation source: 4 biogas reactors fed with cattle manure at either 37C or 55C with and... | place: Denmark: Kongens Lyngby | collected 2014 | reverse complement strand
CAATCTGATACTGTATCATCCATTCCGTCAAGAGCTTAACTTCATTTGGTATTGCAAGTCTAGTCTTACCCTCCGAGGGCTTAATGTCAATTAATTGCCTGATTTCCATTATATCCAGCGCCATTCTTTCCGCAAATGTACATTTAACACATTTTCCAAACTGCTCGATAAAGGCCTCACATACCTCATACTTTGCATTTAGTCCCACTGGTATAATTTGATTTTCTGCCAAATAATCTGCCAAAACCATGGTCGCCTTACGAACATCCCTGCTGTCGTCCTCTATATAGATTGATAAATTACGAGGTGGCATATTAGAAAAATGTAATACTGTTAAATCCTCATCCATAACCACTCCGAACAACCCCATTATTTCTTCTTGGTTTTGACGAGATTTGTAAGCATCATACAATACCAGCTGGCTTATAGCCTCCTGTTCTAAAAGTACTGCTTCATTATCCATTAAATATACATCAGCATTTTCATATACCTTAACAATCATGCTAGACCTTCTTTCTATGTGGTTGCTCTATAGATTATTATAACACAAGAATAGTACATCTACTATTTATTTCTCTTGGACTAGTATACCATTGTATTCCATATTTTGTAAATAGCCTTCTTGCAATAATCTTTTATGTATCTCGAATCGACTAAAGCCAGCGGGACTCCCTACAAATCCCGTTGGCTTTATCGAAATAGATCTTATTTATTGAATTAGTACTTTTTCACTGCTCTCTTCTTAACTGAGGTATAAGCTGTTCCACCGATTATAAGTATTCCTGCTGCAACTATAGCTATAATACTTGCAGTCGGCAATCCCTTATTCTCATTCTCTACATCACCTGCTGTTGAACTTATGGTTACCTTATCATCCTCGGCAGATACTAGTCTTATATCAGTACTATCTTCTGCATTCTCCTCTGCAGAATCAGCCTCAGGTAAATCTTCAACAATTCCGGTCTGCCAGATGACCTCCGGATCCATATCCTCTGACGGCTCATCCCCATCTATAGATGTTATCTGAATCGTTAGCTCTTCCTCTTCATCAGCCATAAGCTGTTCTCTCTCTTTAATAAGAGCTTCATCATCGGTTCCGCCATCTGATACAGGTGTGTCTCCCATGTCCATAATTGGAGATGCCACATTATCGGGAGCTGCAGGCATAACATCCGTAGGCTCATCCAGAGCATCATATAAGAATACTTCCTCAGTATCAACAACCTTTACCAACTCATCGCCAAATTTGTCATATAGAAACGCAGCATATTCTTCATTGTAAGGTGTAATACCCACCTCTACATAATTATCAGCCACTCCGGTATAGATAACCTTTAAGCCCATCGCTTCTAACTCTTTGGCATGATCAACAAATAGATATTGATCCATCTCTCTTTGTTTTTCAAATAGCCTACTATCTTCCGAGCTTAAAGTACCTTCAAATGCTGGTGATGATCCTCCTGACTGTGCATATGCTGTGCCCACATTCATACTTCCTGCAAATAAAGCCGACATACATAGGCCTAATGCAACTGCCTTTAATAAATTTCTCTTGATCATATTGTGCCTCCTATCTATTGCTTGTTCCATGATTCGCTACTCGACTGTTATGTACTTCTCCTTGGATCCAGCAAGAGAAATACTTGTGCCCTTTCTTCTTTTGTACTTTACAAACATTAGACGCCCCTAATCATGATATGGTTCCATAAATAGATTAATTCTATGATTTAGCTTGACTTTTCTAATGGTAAATATCATAATTTGTCTAGAAACGACAGTTAGAATTGGAGGCCTTTATGAAAGAACAAAGCCAATTAAAAAGTAAAATAAAAGAGTATATTATGATTACAATCGGTGTCCTTCTGGTTGTAGTGGGGGTTTATTTCTTCAAATTTCCTAACAATTTTTCTATAGGTGGTGTAACTGGTATTGCCATTATTCTAAGTAATCTACTTGGAAATGTTATCAGCTCCAGTACAATTGTATTAATATTAAACTTGGTATTATTGGGAATTGGTTATTTGTTTTTAGGAAAAAGCTTTGGTAATAGAACAGCCTATGGCACCATACTTATGTCCTTTTCCTTGCAACTCTTGGAAATTATAGCCCCATTAATGGGACCGTTGACAACAGAGCCCATGCTAGAGCTAGCCTTTGCAGTAATATTGCCTGCAGTCGGTTCAGCTATTCTCTTTAATATAGGCTCCTCAACCGGAGGAACAGATGTTATTGCCATGCTCCTAAAAAAATACACCAATATTGATATTGGACATGCACTTTTAATAACTGATTTCTTATTAACCGCAGCCACCTTCTTAGTATTTGATATAACGACTGGCTTTTTATCCATGTTAGGTTTGTTGATAAAATCAACATTGATTGATAATGTAATAGAGAACCTAAATCTAAATAAATATTTCACTATAATATGTAAGGATCCTAAACCAATCAGCACATTTATTACCCAGAAGCTTCACCGCAGCGCAACTGTCTTCGATGCTAAGGGGGCTTTTACAGATCAGGATAAGAAAATAATATTAACCGTTATGAGCCGTGCCCAGGCAGTTCAATTAAGAAAATTCATAAAAGAGACAGATCCAGATGCCTTTCTTTTGATAACAAATACGAGTGAGATAATTGGTCGAGGTTTCCGCGGACTATCATAACTCTTGACAATATTTTGTCTTCCTTTTGCATATATATGAAGTGTAAAGAAATATGCAAAATATTGAATGCCGCTGAAGTGGCAGAGGGAGGCTATGGTATGGATGGATTTCGAACATTTGATATAACCTTGATGGAACACCGATTCTGGCTTCAGATTATGGGTGACCATGCAAGGTTTATATTTTTTTCATTGGCACCTAATGAGGTGGAATATTTGCAAAGAGCACAGGACTTTATAATTGGATTTGACCAGCTCCTAGATCAAGCAAATAACTCTGCTAATACCGAAGAGCTTGACCTTATAACCAAACAGGCTTTCCAGCTTACTATGCAGCTAAGGGAATTCAAATTATTACTTCTTTCTCTTACCTTAAACTCGGATATAAAAATACACCTGACTTCCTCATTCTTTAATGATATGTTAAATGAATTGGAGGAATACATAACAGTACTTCATTCTCTTAATAAGAGCACTCCGGTGCTCTACCATCCACTGCACCATCATCTTCTATGGTTAGCCGACGCCGTAGGCCATGCGGCATCAGTCTCTGCTAACTTAGATTTGGTTGAAAAGGACATGATAGATAAAAGCAATTATTATGAATTGCAGTTTACTGATTTACTAATAAAAGCAACAATGATGAACGGATACCTGCGAACACAGCTTGAAAATTTTCCTTCCTTAAGCAGGCTGAACAAACAGGTAGAAATAATAATGATCTCCTTTAAAGACTTTCTAGAGGAGTTAAGAGATGAAAGGATAAATGGGCAGATTCTAGGAACCCTATTCCCCTTAATGGCAGACCATATGTCAAGAGAGGAATGCTATTATCTATGGAAGCTAACCCAGACTGCCGGACTTAGTAAAAAACCAGACTGTGATCCCACTAGACCAAGGATAGAAGGATAATTCTACAAGGTATATTCTAAATATGCATATCATAGTTGATATAGTATTAATAAAGAAGGGAAAGAAGATATGGAATTTCAGCAAAGCAGAACATTTACTAATCTACAAAATGCATATAATATGGAGCTTATGCAAAGCACTCTTTATTCAATATATGGTGATATTGTCAGACAGGAAGGATTCCGTCAAATAGGCAATGTCTATGACATATTCCAGAGAAACAATAAGGAGCATGCAAGGATATGGTTAAGACAATTAAACGAAGGGGTTCTACCCGATTCTAGAGAAGCCCTTCAAGCATCGGTACAGCAGGAATACTTTAATGGAAATCAGCTTTACCGGGAATATGCCCTTATAGCCAATGAGGAAGGTTATAATGATATTGAGGCTTTATTTAATGGTGTCGCTAATATTGATTTAAACCATGCTCTTCAGCTGGAAATGTATTATGATGATGTAATAAGAAACCAGGTCTTTTGCAAGGAACAGCCTACTCTATGGATATGCATGCAATGTGGAAATATAATGGGTGGCGACTGTGCCCCGGAAATCTGCCCGGTATGTGGCTTTCCTCAAAGCGTTTATCGTCAATATGGTGTGGAACCTGTTTAAGCATATACTTTCACATTGACCTATGTAAGAGGAGGTAGCCTTATCTAGGGCTACCTCCTCTTATTTCTATACTTATCTAGCTAAGTCCATACTCTCTATTCTTAGTTAGTAAATAACTGTGACCAATATATAACTCCACCTGATTGGTATACACCGATACCGATTTTACCAAAACTACCATTTAAGATATTAGCTCTATGTCCGGGAGAATTCATCCATCCGTTCACAACCTCCTGAGGAGAACGCTGACCATAAGCTATATTCTCACCTGCTGTCCTATATGAAATTCCATATTCCTGTAACACGGTTGAGAATTTGCTACCATTAGGTCTAGTATGTGAGAAGGATGTCTTTGTTTCCTGTGCACGCTTATCCGCTGCTGCCTTTAATGTTGCATTTGTGGTTAGAGAGGAAAGCCCTGCCTTTGAACGTTCGATATTAACAAGTCTTAAAACCTCTTCTGCAAATCCTTGATTGCTTCCAGAATTATTAGTAGGTGGTGTTGTGGGTGCCGGTTTGGTTGGAGTAGTTGTGGGCGCTAGCTCTTTTACAACATCCTGTGTTGAGTTACAATCGGATAAATCTACATTCTTATAAACAAATACATTATTACCATTAGATTTAAAATCATTGATATAATCAGAAGCCTTATTATTAGAATTATTTGCAGCAATGTTATTCTCATTATTATTTGTTACGGGCTTCTCACTGGTCTTATTAGTAGTAACTTGCTTTGTTACTTCTTTATTGACATTTGTATTTACTACTTTCTTATTTGAGGATTTTTGCTTATCCTTTTTATCATTGTTCTTTACTGTTGATTGCATATCGCTCTTTACTGTAGCTTGTTCATCCTTCTGTTCTTTCTTGTCTTCCTTTACTTCTCTTTCTTCCTTTGTATTATTAGTATCTTTGATTTCAGTATCTTCTGCCTTAGGGGCTGCTACTTCTACTTCATCTTTCGTTTCTATCTTAACCTTATCAGCTACTTCTGTATTCTTCACTGCTTCGGCGTCTTGCTCTATATTAACCTGCTGTGTATTTCTATCTATAATTGCTTCATCATTAGATGCAAGCTGATTAATGCCGAATGTACCTGCAAGTGACAGTGCTAGTGAACATAAAGTTACGATTAGTTTCTTCATTCTTTATACCTCCTATTTGGTGTCTGTCTTGCTGCTCCTTAAGACTACCACAGTAGAATATCATCTTCAACCGTTAACTATTGGAAGTTGCCCTAATCATTGGGATTTATCTGGATTTTATTGCCCTGTCTTTTACTATAATTTGTTACAAAGTTATTAAATATCGCTTGAATTTTTACATTTTTTATGAGATTAGTGCATGCTACACATGCGTAAACTTATGTAGAATTAGCTTTTTACTCGCATAATTATCGCCTTTCTACTTACACTAATAGCATAAAAGAAGTCCATCACACAACTTATTATAAAAGGAGAATACTTATGGATAGATTTAATGATAACAGAGCAACACCGAAGAGAAGAACAGGAGTAAAGAATGATATCGACTCTCCTAATAAAGAAAATGATAATGATAAAGAACCTACTCATATAATAGCACCGGAAATAGCTCAGCCCAATCCTACCAGTGCCACCCCTACCATTCCGAGCGAAATGCCGGCAAGGGACATAAAATAATGAAAGTGGCTGTTTCAAAATTGTACTCGGGATATATAAGTGTAACCAACACACGATGTGTGTTGGTTACACTTATACATCCCTTGTAGTTTTTGAAACAACCACTCTTTTATTCGGATTTTACGTCCCTTAAGATTCTACGAAGGAATTCTCTTGTACGCTCTTGCTTTGGATTATTGAATATTTCCTTCGGACTTCCTTCCTCAGCAATAACACCTTGGTCCATGAATACTACCCTGTCTGCTACCTCACTGGCAAATCCCATCTCATGGGTTACTACCAGCATGGTTAATCCACTCTTAGCAAGATCTTTCATAACAGCCAGTACCTCTCCTACCATCTCGGGGTCTAGTGCTGAGGTTGGCTCATCGAAAAGCATAACATCAGGCTCCATAGACAGTGCTCTGGCTATAGCCACTCTTTGCTTCATTCCTCCCGAAAGCTGCCTGGGCTTGGCATTGATATACTGATCCATGCCAACCACCTTTAGGAACTTCAGTGCAACCTTTTCGGCTTCCTCCTTACTACGATGTAGAACCTTCATCTGACCGATTGTGCAGTTGCTAAGAACATTATGATTGTTAAATAGGTTAAACTGCTGGAATACCATTCCAAGCTTTGTTCTATATGCATAAACGTCATGCTTATTATCCAAGACGTTATTTCCATGATATATGATTTCTCCACCGCTGGGCTTTTCCAATAGATTTATACAGCGTAGAAGTGTCGATTTTCCGGAACCCGAAGCTCCTATTATACATACAACCTCTCCTTTATTTACTGAGAAATTGATATCTGATAATATTTCATTTTCACCAAACCATTTACTTAAATGCCGAACTTCTATAATTTTATCCATTTTTACCTCCATAAAGCCTATTAACCAGTCTTCCTGGACTTCTTTGCTAAGTCCTCAGGTCTTGCCACCTGCATCTGATTACCCGGAATTACATTAAAATTCTCCGGTCCATCCATTTTCTTCTCAGCAAATCTAAGTATTCTGGTTACAGTAAGCGTCATTACAAGATATATAACACTGGCTATCAAAAACGGCTCAAAGAAGCGAAATACATTGCCGGTAACCGAGCTTGTCTGGTAGAATAATTCTGTAACAGAAATTACGTTTAATACTGAGCTGTCCTTAATATTAATAACAAATTCATTGCCCATTGCAGGTAGGATATTTCTTATTACCTGAGGTAAAACCACATAGAGCATGGTCTTAATATGATTCATACCTACGGCATGGGCTGCCTCAAATTGTCCCTTATCAACAGAAATAATACCTCCGCGTACTATTTCAGCTGTGTATGCACCGGTATTGATAGATACTATAAATATACCAGCAAATATCTTGTCCATATCTATGTTAAAAAGCATAAGTGATCCATAATATATAACCATAGCTTGCACAATCATGGGAGTACCACGAAATACCTCAACATAAACCGTAAGAAAGGTATTGATAACTTTTTGTATGGCACTCTTAACTTTACTATCGGGCAAGGGAATGGTTCGGATTGTTCCTATGATTAAACCAATGAGAGCTCCAAGGATTGTTCCAATAATGGATATATATAAGGTTACACCTGCTCCTCTTAGAAACATCGGCCAATATCTTACTAATATTTTACTAATCGAATCCCATGTCATAATTTTAAACCATGCCTTTCTCAAAAATCAGAGACTGCCCTAAAATCCTAAAAGCATCCTAGGACAGCCTCAAAGTCTCTTATACTACTCAGATGACGGTTGATTCTTAATAGCATCATCCATTAATTTTATACGCTCATCCGCTGATATTCCTGCAAGAATTTTATTGATCTCCTCTGTTAACTTACTGTCTTTCTTTAGGCCTACAGCTATTGCTGTGTCATCAGGAGAGGTCTCAAACCCATCCTCAAATGATACCATAGCAAAATTGCTATTAGCCGCTGTTGCACTTACACCCTCGGGACGCTCCGACACATATCCGTCTATGGCACCTGATTCTAAGGCAACACGCATAGCAGTAAAGTCGTTCATAGCCGTCTGCATATTCACACCTTCGATTTGCTCAATAACAGTATAGTGGAAGGTATTAAGCTGTGCGGTAATCTTTGCGCCGGCAAAATCTGAAAGCTTTGTAGCATTTTCATAGGCTCCGCCCTTTTGCACTACCATAACAAGATCAGACTCATAATAGTTGTCAGAGAAGTCTATGGACTCCTTACGTTCTGCTGTCGGAGACATACCTGCAATTATGGCATCAATCTTTCCTGATATTAACGCTGGTAATAATCCATCCCAATCAGTCTTAACAATAACCAGTTCCTTTCCAAGACCTTCTGCAATTTGCTTAGCTATCTCTACATCATAGCCCCCTGCAAATTCCTTTTCACCATCAATAGGAACTGCTCCCTTTGTGTTTTCTATCTGTGTCCAGTTAAAAGGAGGATAAGCTGCCTCTAGTCCAACCTTAAAGGTACCCCCTTTTCCTGTCTCTTTCTTGCCACAAGCTGCGGCAGTCATCATTACCATAAGAGCAATGATGGCTAATGCTATTACTCTTTTTCTCATAATTTCCTCCTCTTTCTCCTCCAGAAGTCTTTGCTTCTGACTCAATTAATTTGTTTCCTCTATCTATCAGGTCCGCGTACAAGTTCGAAATTAGTAAGCTTGCTTTTGCGTAAATAAAAAACCTGAGACTCTCTCAGGTTTGTTCTTACACTTCGAGTCCTCCACATTCCCTGAATGAGATAGCACAACTCATAAAGCCGGGTAGCCTTATGAGACAGTCCTACAGCTCTTAACTGTAAGCCCAGCAAATAATACCGAGTATATTATAAGCTTCGGCGATATTTCCTTCTCTATAGCTTCTTGGCTTCTCAGGCTCCACTATAGACTAATAAATACCGCTCCTCTACCCCACCAAAAAAGTGAGGCCTTTAAATTATTAGGTTAATACTGCTAACAGTTTACAACATGCGAAACTATATGTCAATAAAAAAGCAAAAAAGAGTATTGATTAATTCTATTTAGCATCCTAGATATTTATGGACATTCTCAGATATAATACATTGGGGCAGGATCCATCTTTAAATAATCTTCCATTATGTCCTTTAGGGTTATTTCATCAATAAATGAAAATACTCTCTCATCAATCTCATTCCAGATTTTATCACGTATATAGCTCTCTATCCGATTAGTGTTGACAGTATCCTCCATGGGTACAACAGACAAATCGCCCTCTAGTGCTCTTAGAATCATACCAACAGTAATCTCATTCGAATCGGATGAAAGTACATAGCCTCCTTGTGCTCCTTTTATACTCTTAACGAGTCCTGCCTTTCGCAGTGCGGAAAACACCTGCTCTAGATAGCTTTTTGATATATTCTGCCTGTCGGCTATGCTTACTAATGGTACCAGATCATTCTTAGAATAAAGTGCTAGATCAATCATAGCACGAAGACCATATCTGCCTTTAGTAGACACCTTCATCTGTCTTCCCCCTTTCAAATATATTATTCTGACTAATCAGCTTCAAGTATTCTAATAGACTCTATTATTACTGGCTCTGCAGGAATTCCATTATCTACATCAATAATATCGACACCGGCTACAGCATCAAGTACATCATAGCCATCATAAACCTGTCCAAATACTGTATGACTTTCAAACAGCCAGGGCGTACCACCTACTTGACCGTAATTCCTAATAGCATTAGCATTAAATTTAATATTTTGCATCATTTCAAACTGATTAAGAACATTTTGATCATAGGTGTTTTCGGACTGTACTATAAAGAATTGGCTACCATTGGTGTTTGGACCTGAATTAGCCATACATAATGCTCCACGGTATGGGTGTAGGTTTACATCGAACTCATCCTCAAAATCATCACCCCATATACTTTCACCTCCAGTACCTGTTCCTAAAGGATCACCACCTTGTATCATAAAATCATCTATAATTCTATGGAAGGTAAGCCCATCGTAATAACCATTCTTTGAATGAGTTATGAAATTCTCGACTGCCTTTGGTGCCTCCTCTTTAAAGAACTTTACATATATGGAACCAAAATCCTTTATATTTATCTCTGCGACGGTTTCACCCTTTTTTGGCTCCTTAAATTGCTTGTCGGCTTTGTTACAAGCACTCATCATAAGGGCTGAGATAGTTAATATAAAAAACATAATAATTTTTTTCATGATAATTCCTCCTAATTGACTTCTCCTATTATTTCATTATTATAATCTATCTGAATATCTACTTTACTTTTAACATAATATAAGCAAGAATATTTTGGTAATTATTGTCATCCCATACTTCTAGGTTTAAGGACTGTACAACTATATATAGAATCACATTATCATTCTCGCTAACAAACTCAGCCTCATCCTTTGAAATTCTGCCAGAGCGTGCATCTCTATCCGTAAAACTGTCGAATATATCACTTAAGGAATACCTGATAAGCTCATTTCCCTGCCCATCCTTAACGATAAGGTCACCGATTCCATTATTATTATCTTGCTCTATGGTGTAGCCCTTATCTCCCATAGGTTCGGTTTTCAGAGAACTTCCAAAGTCTTCTCCTGACAATTCTGCCTCCACAAAGAAATCATATTCTGATATATCTATGGGTGTTCTCTCTTCCAAATAATAGTTCCATGCATTAGGACTCTTAGTATCCGGACCATATTGGTTAAATCCGAAGGTCTTTTCAAAATCATAAGAGTTACTATAGGCCTTAAGCCAGCTGATATCCTTAAGATAATCCATTCTGCTTAAGTACCTGACGGAGTTTATGATAATCTGACGATCCTCCTCTTCAAGATTACCAGCATTTTGGACAATCTTATCATCCTTAAGCATATCATATTTTTCAAGAACATTTGTCAAGCGATTTATCTGGTTGCTCTTACTTATCGTAAAAGCATCTATAGGAGGAAGAATAGAAATTAAGGAAAGAATTATTAATATTGGTGCAATTACATTGTTCTTATGATTTGGCCTAATAGAAAATATAATCGCGCATATGGTTGCAAATATCCCAAACATTATAACATAATATCTACCGCTGGTAATTCCTAATTCTCCAATCTTCAGGATTGAGGATATGGTCTGGAATAATACAACAGGAATCAGTACCTTAGGGAATATTTTTCTAAAATATTCTGCAGCTTTGCTGTGAATTACCTTGGCGAGTAGATATACTACAATAACCGTAATTGAATATGCTACTAGTAAAGGCTCCATTAAATTATCCTTCCAAAAGTCACCTGCAATATTCATAATGATATAGAGTAATAGTATAACCGTAAATATGGCTGTAATCGGAATAATAATATATGAAACTAAGGCTCCTAAAAACTTCGAAGGTTCTATGGCCTTGTTTAACTTCTGTGTAGGCCCATCTTCCGTCTGATTACCACTACTAGCTTCTTCGGCGTCTGAAGCTTCCTTATCAGAATATTTTGAATATATAGGAATTAATGATAGAAAATGTATAGGTGCATATATATAAGCAATAATATTGCCTACATGTGCATATGCATCGCTATCAATATTAACGATAAGCATATCTATGGCCATGATAATCAATGCCACACCCAAGTACAAGACTCCTGAGTATAGGGCTACAATGAAGAAGGCTTTAAAAATCACCATAAAGCTTTCACTAAATCCAACCACCTTTGATTTTATAGAGGGTATCCATATAAAGCTAATAAGTAGAGCAAATAATAAAACCATGGTTTTTATGGCATGCTCTGAAGAGAAATTCTTTACCAAGAACTCTACGGTCAGATAATAAAGTATTGCTCCAAGTGCTGCAAGCCCTATAAAAATTAATCTAATCTTCTTACCGTGACAAAAGCGTTCAAACACTGTCTGTAGCACCATACATAATACCGCACCAAATGCTAAGGATAATAATATCTCACCTATATTATTTAAATCATTCGTGCTTATTTGATATGAAGTAAATATTGCTGAAAACAAAAACAACAATATTGTCATCGGATATCGATTTATAGTAGAAGTAAAACCCTTAAGGGTCGTCTTAAGCTTATCTATATTCTTCATAAAAGGACCTCCTTTTCTCATTGACTAATATTACGAAGATAAGTATATCACATCTGTTAAGGAGTGCCAAGAAAAAACACCTCATATAACCTAGAAGCTTTCATTCATGTTAGTTTTCGCTTTGATTATATGAGGTGGTATAATTTATATTAAATTTTAATGTATATTAACTTAGTTTTCCTCTTTCTCCAACACATTGTCTTTACCTACAGGTAATACAAATGCTAAGATGATTCCTGCAATAGCGGCCAGAGCAAGGCCAGATACGCTTACTGTATCTGTAATCGGTATATTATCACAGCCAATTCCTAATACAAAGATAATTGCAGCAATCATAAGGTTTCTGCTATTACCAAAGTTAAGTCTGGAGTTAACCAGAATACGAACGCCAACAGATGAGATCATACCGTACAATACAATACTAATTCCTCCTGTTACTGGTGAAGGAATACTTGTTACAAGACCACCAAACTTTCCTATTATACCTAATACCACGGCAATTACAGCCGCTATACGAATTACAAAAGGATCATAGTTCTTTGTTACTGCAAGCACACCTGTGTTCTCGCTATAGGTAGTATTTGCAGGTCCACCAAGTAAGCCTGCCCATGCAGTTGCTAAACCATCGCCCATAAGTGTCCTATGAACACCAGGGTCTTCCATAAAGTTTTTATTACAAACCGCGCTGTTAGTAGTTATATCTCCAACATGTTCAATTAGAGTAACTAAAGCTATCGGAGCTATAGCAAGTATTGCATCCAGTTCAAAAGAAGGAAGCAGTAGTAACTGTGACGCAATATTCGAATCCATAAAAGAGAAAATCTCCGCGTTTTTAACAGGGGTCAAGTCTACAAGTCCAAGAGGTATACAGACCAAATAACCAACAATAATTGCAAAGAGAATTGGCATCAAATTATACATGCCTTTTGCAAATACAGATATACCTATACAGGTTGCAAGTACAATAACAGTTATTAGCACCGCCTTTAAGCTAAAGACGCTTTCGCCGGCTTCATTAGTTAGATAAAAGGCGCTGTTAATTGCAACACTACTCAACCTTAAGCCTATGACTATTATAATTGGCCCTGTTACGATAGGTGGTAAGAGCTTATTAACCTTTTCGTAACCAACTAGCTTTATTATAATTGCAAAAAGTGCGTATATAAGACCTGCAACAATTAATCCACCCTTTACAGCTGCCAGTTTAGGCATAAAATCCGGATCACCAATTCTAGAATCGCCTATAACTGCAATTATTCCTACCATAAACGCAAAACTAGAACCCAAAAAAACAGGAACCTTCTTTTTTGTTATTAAATGAAATAACAAGGTTCCTGTTCCTGCACAAAATAGTGTAATTGATGTATCTAGCCCTGTCAATGCGGGTACTAATACCGT